>Ga0114922_10000834_pt1 | contig 29632 bp, 23 predicted proteins | sample AartaG_FD_100975 | JGI IMG/M metagenome (GOLD analysis project Ga0114922, IMG submission 100975) | Deep subsurface microbial communities from Aarhus Bay to uncover new lineages of life (NeLLi) - Aarhus_00045 metaG | ecosystem: Environmental > Aquatic > Marine > Oceanic > Sediment | place... | reverse complement strand
GTACAGCCGCTATACGTATCCCTACGGCGTCTTCCCGCGCGTCGCCGACATCCTGGCCGAATGCGAGCGCCGGCGGCTGGACGGGCTGATCCACTACGTGCAGAGCTTCTGCCACCGGCGGATCGAGGACCGCATCATCCGCCGGCACGTGCCGGTGCCCATCCTGACGTTGGAGGCGGACCGGCCGGAGCCGCTGTCGGGCCAGTTGAGGACGCGCCTGGAGGCCTTCGTGCAGATGCTGGAGGCCAGGAAGCAGTCGAGCGAGTCCTGCTGATCGCGCCCCATGCGACGACATGAGAACGGGGCCTGGGTCCGGCTCCCCTCGGGGACGGTTCCCCGTCTGTCCTATACGCCCCTCAGCGGCTCGATCTGGGCCACCTCGTCGTCGCGCCAGCCGAGCATCGCCAGCTTCTCCCGCACGTAGTACCGGTAATTGTCGTAGGAGACGTCCTGCGGGATGCGGTGGTCGCCGTGGGGGATGAAGCCGCCGTCGTGGACCACGTGCTCGACGCGTCTCAGTTCGGCGAGGATCTCTTCCCTTCCGAATGCAAGCTGATGCTTGGCGATGCCCCCGCGCAGCAGAATCTGCCGGCCCCATGTCTTGCGGTACTTGACCGGGTCCGAGCCCGGATGCACTTCGAGCGGGAACATGCAATTGAGCCCACACTCCAGCCAGATCGGCACCAGGGGCGTGATGTCCCCGTCGCAATCGGTCCAGATGACGTCGCACCCGTGCTGTCGCAGCAGATCGCAGACGCGCTTCAGGCGCGGTCCCACAATCTCGCGGAACATGGCGGGGCTGATCATCGGCCCGCTGCGGAAACAGATGTCCTCCCATCCGGCCGCGAAGTCCGCCTCGACGTGCTTCAGCGCCTCCTCGATCTGGCGGTAGTAGATCTGGGACAGCGTGTCGACGATCTCCTCGACCAGCGGCCGGTCGTCATAGACCATCAGCGAGATGTTCTCGAATCCGACCCAGTTGCGCGGAACGCCGAAGTAGGACCCCAGGCCGATGCCGACCGGCCTGTCCGAGCGCAGCAGCTCCTGTCCGAGCTTCCTGTAATCGGTCGCGAAACGGCGCGGGTCCTCCGGGTCGAGGCGTTCCTTGAAGCGCAGCCAGTCGTCGCGGTTCTCGATGGGGAACTTGATGTAATGGGGGATGGTCTTCAGGTCGCCCTTCTGGACCTCCTGGATCGTGCCGTCAGGCAGCCGCTCGACGCGAGACTCTTCCCGCTCCTCCAGGACTCCCCCTCCCCCCTCGAACGGTGGAATCACCTGGTCGCGGAAAGGCACGTGCGCGACCGGATCGACGCCGAAGTAGCCCTCGATGGACCAGTCGTTCTTGTACTGGGCCGGCAGGCCCTCCGTGTGCCAGCGCTGGACCGTCTCGGCCAGGTAGCCGAACTCCCAGTGCGGCACGCGGTCCACGCCCTGGAAGTGCATCACGCGGCGGAACCGCTCGCGATGGGTCATCTGGCCCAAGCCCGGATCGATTATGCTCTCGGACACCACGCACCTCGACAAGCAATGCAGAATGAACGACGATGAAAGGGCTGCGAGGGCGGCACGCGCCCACGCAAGCCCAGCGTTTATACACGAGCGGCGGGGAAATGCAAGCGAGGTGGCTGCCGCAGACCGGTGCGAAGAAGGCGCCAGACTGCCGGCAACTCTCAGGCAGGCAACTCAGCTCGCGACGAGCGGGAGCGGCTGGCCGAGAACGAGCTTCAACAAGATGAAGGCCCAGACGCCGTGCAGCAAGTGCATGATGATGGCCGGGTAGATGCTTCGCATCCAGATGAAGAGCAGCGTCGGCAGCACGCCCCACACCCCCATCGCGACCGCGCCCGCCACCCCCACGTACGGCAGGTGGGAGAAGGCGAACACGAAACAGGCCACCGCACCGGCGATCCAGTAGTTGCCCAGCCGGTCGCGCAGCGTCGCAATGGCGAACCCGCGGTAGAAGATCTCCTGACAGAGGGGTCTGGTGAGGAGCGCGGCGAAGATGACGGCCGCCCACGTCCCGGCGGACCCGAGCCGGTAGTCCATGCCGAGCAGGCGGGCCCCGGGCAGGACCCTCCGGGCGAGCGCCGCAACTAGGTGGGACAATCCGGCACCGAGGATGAAGAACAGAAAACCCGACACGAAGTGCCTGACCTCCAGATGCCGCAGGCCTATCTCCTGAGGCGTGATGTTGCCCTGCCACATCACCGTCAACAGCAGGGCCAGCGTCACCCAATCAGCCACAGCGCCCACGAGCAGCAGGCCCGCGTCGTCCCGCGTCAGCGCCGTCAGGCCCAAGATGCCTGCCGCCCTTGCGCCCCAGTAGGTCAGCAGCATGGGCAGAAGGAACACGATCGTCAGGCCGACGATCTGGCAAAGGGCGCGTTGGCGTGCGTTTCCCATTCTCGGCGAGTCCCAGGACGGTCCGTTCGGCGGCTGCGTCGCTGCGCGATGAAGCGCTGGATTCTAGCAGCCGGCCGCGCCGCAAGCAAGCATGGCCTCGAGCGGTCCCGAAGCACTCGGGCGGCCTCAGGCAACCGTTGCATTGGCGCGTACGCCGCCTATAATGTCCCTCGCGAACCAGCCCTATGGCGCCTATGAACGCGCAAGACCGAAAGATCCTGTACAGGGCCGAGGCCCTCGCCAAGAGCTATCAGATGGGCGAGGTGACCGTCCACGCCTTGCGCGGCATAGACATGGAGATGTACGAAGGCGAACTCCTTTTCCTTCTCGGCCCCAGCGGCAGCGGCAAGAGCACGCTGCTGAACTTGATCGGCGGCATGGACAGCCCCACGTCCGGCCGGATTATGCTGCGGGACACGGACATCGCGCACTTCAACGAGAGGCAGCTCACGGCCTACCGGCGCGAGCACGTCGGCTTCATCTTCCAGTTTTTCAACCTTATACCGACGCTGACGGCGCGCGAAAACATCGAGCTGGCGGCGCAGATCAGCCCGGATCCCCTCTCCGTCGATCGGATGCTGGACATGGTGGGGCTGCTGGACCGCGCGGACCACTTCCCCTCTCAGCTTTCGGGCGGCGAGCAGCAGCGGGTGGCCATCGCCCGGGCCGTCTGCAAAAACCCTGAAGTCATCCTGGGCGACGAGCCGACGGGGGCGCTTGACTACGAAACGGGCAAGCTGGTGCTGGACGTCCTGAGAGAAGTCCACCGGAGCAGCGGCAAGACGGTCGTCCTGGTGACGCATAACGCCGCCATCGCCGGCATGGCGGACCGCGTCGTGCGACTGCGGAGCGGCAAGATCCAGGAGATCACGCTCAACCCCTCCCCTGTGGAGCCGAAAGACCTGCGATGGTAGGCGGCATGCTGTTCAGGAAACTGCTGCGCGACATCGGCCAGACCGCCGGCCAGTTCGCCGCAGTGGCGGCGGTCGTCGCTTGCGCCATCGTCGTGTTCGTCAGCCTGAGGTCCGCCTACCAGAGCCTGCAGCTCTCGCGCAGCACGTACTACGACAGCTACCGCTTCGCCGACTTCTTCGTACACCTGGAGCGCGCACCCGAGTCCGCACTGCATGACGTGAGCACGATCCCGGGCGTGATGCAGGTCCGCGGCCGTATCGTCAAGGGCGTGCCGCTGGAGGTCGACGGCAACGACGAAGCGGCCTTCGGACGCATCATCTCGATGCCCGACCGGCGCGATGGCCTGATCAACGACATCCACATCGTCTCCGGCTCCTACTTCCCCGGGGCGGCCGCCACCGAGGTGATCGTCAACGAGCGCTTCTGCTACGCGAACGAACTGCAGGTGGGCGACACCTTCGAGGCGACCATAAACGAGCGCCAGGAGACGTTGCGCATCGTCGGCACGGCCTACAGCCCGGAGTACGTCTACGCCATCAGCTCGCCGCAGCAGTTCGCCCCCAACGACAGGGGCTTCGCCATCATCTTCGCGCGGGAATCGTTCGCCGAAGACGCCTTCAACATGACCAACGCCTTCAACGACCTGGTTGGGCTGCTCCGGCCGGGGGCGAGCGTCGAAGGCGTGCTCAACGAGATAGATGAGCGCCTCGAACAGTACGGGGTCTACCACAAGTACGGGCGGGACAGGCAACTATCCAATCACTACCTGTCGGAGGAGATGAAGGGCCTGCGCAACTCGACCCTGGTCACGCCGCTGATCTTCCTGCTGGTGGCGGCCGTGGCGATCCACGTGCTGCTGAGGCGGATGACCGAGCTTCAGCGCACGCAGATCGGGCTGCTCTGCGCGCTGGGCTTCTCGAAGGCGCGCGTACTCGGTCACTATGTGTACTACGCGCTGGCCGTGGCCGTGGCCGGAGCCGTCCCCGGCACGCTCCTCGGCTACCTGCTGGCCGCCAAGTGGACGGAGATGTACAACCTGTTCTTCCGCTTCCCCTTCCTCTACACGCGCTTCAGCCCCTCGGTGGTGCTGCAGGCGTTCGCCTTGAGCGGGGGCATGTGCGTGATGGGGGCGGCCAGGTCCGCCTGGCGCGTGCTGCGCGTGCAGCCCGCCGTGGCCATCCGGCCGCAGGCGGCAGCGTCCGCCCGAAGCGTGCATGAGGGGGCCCTGGGCTTCGTGTGGGCCAGGATGCCGCTGGCCTGGCGCATCAGCACGCGCAACACGCTCAGGGCCTGGCACCGGTCCGCATTCACGCTGATGGGCGTGGCCCTGGCCGTGGTGATACTCCTGATCGGCATGTCGATGACAGACTGGATGGACTACATCATGCACTACCAGTTCGACCTGGTCGATCGGTCGGACATGCACGTGGACTTCGTGAGCGAGCGCCGCCACGCGGCCGTCCTCGACGTGGCTTCCCTGCAGGGAGTGCAGCGGGCGGAGGGCATCCTGCAGTTCGGGGCGGAGCTGCGCAACGGATGGCGGAAGAAGACGGTCCTGGTGCTCGGCCTGCCGGCCGATGGCCGGCTCTACCGCATCTACGATACCGAGGGAAGGCGCGTGCCGCTGCCGGACGACGGGCTGGTCGTTCCGAAGCGGCTGGCCAGGGCGCTGCGCCTGTCAAAGGGCGCGTCCGTCTTGATGGAACCGTACCTGAAGGACAAAGACGAGCGGCTCGCCAAGGTGCGGGCCGTCGTGGACCAGTACATCGGGGTAACGGTCTGCGCTACGCAGGAGTTCCTGGCCGAACTGCTGGGAGAGGCGGGCGCCGTCAACGGCACGCTGATCAGGTCCGAGCCGGGCGCGCTCTTGACGCTGACCGCGGAACTGGAGGACGTGCCGGGCGTGAAGTCCGCCACGGACACGGGAGCTATTCTCGGAGGCTTCGAGGAGACCGTCAGCGACCTGATGCGCGTGTCCACCTTCGTGCTCGGCCTCTTTGCCGCCATCATCGCCTTCGCCGTCATCTACAACTCCTCGACGGTGAGCATCGCCGAGCAGGAGCGGGACCTGGCCTGCATGTGCAGCCTGGGCTACGAGCGCGAAACCGTTGCACAGGTCGCCACAAATGATATAATGCCCCTCGGCCTGCTCGGTACGGCCATCGGCCTGCCGCTCGGCGTGCTGGTCTGCCACGGCCTGTCCCGCCTGTACGAAACGGACCTTTACAAACTTCCGGTCGTCATACAGCCGGCCACGTATGCGACCGTCGTGGCCACCGTGCTGGTGTTCCAACTGGTGGCGCGTTGGGTCTGCCGGCGGCGCGTCTACCGCATCGACATCGTGCGGCGCCTTAAGACATTGGAATAGCCATGAAACGACTGCTGACCAATCTGGGCTGGCCGGTCCTGGTCGCGCTCATCATCGTCGGCATCTACGCCTATGGGAAGGCCCGTCCCGTCGAGGTGGAGATCGCCGGGGTGACGCGCGGCCGCATCGAGGAGTACGTTACAGAGGAGGCCCAGACTCAGCTCCGCACCGAACGCGTGGTCACCGCCGACCTGCTCGGGACAGCCCGGCGCATAACGCTCGAAGAGGGCGACTCCGTTGAGGCCGGGCAGGTGATCACCACCGTCGAGGACACCGAACTGAAGCTGTATCTGGACGTGATGCAGGCATCGCTCAAAGAGATCGAGGGACATCTGGCTGGCGCGGACGTGCCGCTGCCGAAGGAGTCCGAGGTGGCGGCCGCCGAACAGGAGCGCGTGCGGGCCAGCCAGGAAGTCGAAGGCCTGGAGCAGGACAAGAAGGCGGCCGAGGCCGAGGCGGCCTTCGCGGCGAAGGACTTCAAGCGCATCAAGGGGTTGTTCGAGTCCGGCTCTGCGACCGACCAGCAGTACGACATGGCCCTGCGCGGCCTGGAGACAGCCGCGGCGTCGCTTGCGGCCTTCGAACGCCGCCTGGCCGCCGCGGAGACAGCGGTCAGGGTCGCCGACCTCCGCAAGCAGGTGCTCCTGGACTCGATGGGCGACACCGCGTACCTGCACGACGTCTACGGCGCCCAGCTCGAACAGACCCGCAAGATGATGGACCTGCTCTCGCACGAAATCGCCAAGACGCGCGTCACCAGCCCCATAGCGGGCGTCGTGCTGGAGAAGTACGTCCACAGCGAGCAGTTCGTCCAGCCCGGCGCGCCGCTGGTCAAGGTGGGCGACATGGAGTCCATCGAGATCCGGGCCGACATCCTGTCGGACGAGGTCGGGCGGGTCGAGCCCGGGCAGCAGGTGCTCCTGGTCGGCCGGGCCGTCCGGGACCCGAGCGTCCGCGGGCGCGTCAAGAAGATATACCCGTCCGGCTTCACGAAGATATCGGCGCTCGGCGTCCGGCAGCAGCGGGTTGCCGTGCTCATCGATTTCGAAAACGCCGAACTTCAGCTCCAGCCGGGCTACGAGCTGGACGTCAAGATAGCGGTCGCCGCCAGGGACGACGCAGTCCTCGTGCCGAGCGAGGCCGTCTTCGCGACGGCGGAGGGGCAGGCCGTCTTCGTGGTGCTCAACGGCCGGGCCCGCCTGCGGACGGTCAGCACCGGCCTCAAAGGGGATGACTACTACGAGGTCACCGCCGGCCTTGAGCCCGGCGACGTAGCCATACTGCGGCCCCCGAGCGAGCTGAAGGCCGGCAGCCGCGTCAAGAGAGAGGCCGCCGGGGATACACCGATGTAGAGACGGCCGCCCGCACCTCCGACACGAGGTTAACGCATCATGAAGCTCGGATTGGTCACGTACAACCTGGCAAAGGACTGGGACCTGGACAAGATCGTCGAGATGTGCGAGGGGCATGGCTTCGCAGGGGTCGAACTGCGCACCACGCACGCCCACGGCGTCGAGCTCGATCTGACGGACGCGCAGCGCAGGGAGGTGCGCCGCAAGTTCGAGGAAGGCCCGGTCGAGCTGGCCGGGCTGGGCAGCGCATTCGAGTACCACATGACCGATCCCGATGAGGTGCGCCGCAACATCGAGGGCACGAAGCGGTACGCGCAACTGGCCGCCGATGTGGGCGCGCCCGGCGTCAAGGTGCGCCCCAACGGCCTGAATCTCGACGAGGGCGTGCCCGAGGAGACCACGCTCCGCCAGATCGGCCTGGCGCTGGGCGAGTGCGCCGAACACGCCGCCGCCCTCGGCATTGAGGTGCGGCTCGAGGTGCACGGACCCCTGACCAGCGAGCCGGCCCGGATCCGGAAGATCCTGGACCACGCGAACCACCCCAACGCGCTCGTTTGCTGGAACTGCAATGCGGGCGAAGTCGTCGACGGCTCGATCCGGGGCAACTTCGAGCTGTTAGCCGATCGGATAGCACTCGTCCACATGCGCGACCTGTGCGCCGCGGCCTATCCGTCGCTGGAACTGCTGCGCCTGCTGCGCGAGCGCGGCTACGAGGGCTACTGCCTGGCCGAAGTGCCGGAGAGCGACCAGCCCGGCCGCATCATGGACTACTCCCGCTCCCTGTGGGACGCCTACCACCGCATCCTCGACCTGGAAGCCGCATGTTGACCTCCTGACGGGCTGAGAGCCAGAGCCGTGACCCGTCCGAACATCCTCTTGATCACCACCGACGAGCACAACGCCCGCGCCCTCGGATACGCGGGCGACCCGGTCATCCAGACGCCCAACATCGACGCGCTGGCGCGAGAGGGCATGGTCTGCCACCGCGCCTATACGACTCAGCCGCTCTGCACGCCCGCCCGGGCATCCGTCTGGACCGGCCAGCACGTGACCACGCACGGCGTGCGGGGCAACCTCTACACGGGGCTGAAGGCCGGCGTTCGGGCCGGCAGCGTCACCTTCAGCAAGCTGCTGCAACGGCACGGCTACGAGACGGCCCTGATCGGTAAGCGCCACCTGGCGTTCGAGGATGAGGATGACATCGGGCTCGACCACCAGGACCTGGCCGAGAGCAAGTTCAACTTCAACCCACCCGGCGTAGTGGACGACTACCGGCGCTGGCTCGCCTGCCAGGGCCGCTCCAACGAAGAGATCACCACGTGGGAGCGCGAGGACCTGGCAGAGGAATACCGCAAGCACTACGGCGCGATCCGCTTCCCCCTGGAGGAGCAGTTCTACGTAGACAACTACATCGGTCGGCAGGCAGTCGCCTACCTGCGGCGCGAGCGCCGTAAGCCGTTCTTCCTGTGGGTCTCCTTCTGCTCGCCCCATCACCCGTGGGACCCGCCGGCGCGGTTCGACGACATGTACGACCCCAAGGAGATCCCGCTGCCGCAGAGGCGGCCGGACGAGCTGCACCGCAAGCCGCTGCGGCAACTGGAGAGACTTCAGAACCTGGGCCCCGGCCTGCCCGATACGACCAGCGACCCGACGCTGCACGTCCCGCCCGGCGAAGCGCACCTGAAGATACCCGAAGGCGTTCAGCGCAAGATGATCGCCCGCTACTACGGCACCGTCAGCCTGGCAGACGAGCGGATAGGCGACATCATCAGCGCCCTACAGCAGGCCGGCCTGTGGGAAAGCACCATCGTCATCTTCACCAGCGACCACGGCGACCACCTGGGCGAGCATCATCTGTGGTTCAAGGGCGTAACGATGTACGAGTGCCTGGTGCGCGTGCCCTTCGTGCTGCGACTTCCGGCAGGCCGGGCGGCCGGAGCGCAGTGCCGGGAGCTGGTCTCGCTGTTCGACCTGGCCCCCACCTTCCTGGAATGGGCCGGCGTGCCCGACCCGGGGACGTTCGACGGCATCAGCCTGCTGCCCCTGCTGCATGAGCCCGACGAGCCGATCCATGACGAACTCTTCCTCGGCGACAGGGCCATAGTGACGAAGGGCTGGAAATACGTCCGGAACCCGGGGGACGCGGCGGAGCTCTACCACCTGGCCGAAGACCCGAAGGAGCAGGTCAACCTGTCGGGCAGCCCCGAATGCGCCGAGGTGGAGGCGACGCTACGAGACCGGCTGTCCGAACGGTTCGGGCCGCCCCCGTAAGGCCCGTAGGCGGGCCCTCGGCAGCCGATGTGACCAGAGGAGGCCCCCCGGCAGAAGCCGCGCCGTGGGACGCCGGGGCGCGAATTCCCCCCGTTTCCTTGACACTTCGGCCGAAGTGTGGCATAGTGGAACTGACTGGTCAGTTCTATTTGCGGGAGCGGGCCATGGGCGACAAAGCCGCGTGTATACTCAAGACGGCGGAGAGGCTCTTTGCGGCAGGACGCTACCACGAGGTGACGCTGGACGACATCTGCAAGGAGGCCGGCGTCGGCAAAGGCACCGTCTACCGCTACTTCAAGGACAAAGAGGACCTTTTCTGGCAGGTGATACTGTCCGGCCTGGACGAGCTGGTCCGATCCGTCGAGGATGTGCAGGAACGGGAACAAGACCCTGGAGAGGGCCTGCGCGGAGTGGCGCGCTGCATCGCCGATTTCTTCTCAGACCGACGCGCCCTGTTCGGCCTGATGTGGAGCGAGAGCTTCAGGGGCTCCGGCCGGAAGAAGAAATTCTGGAAACAGTGGCGCAGCAAGCAGGAAGGTTTTCTGGCCGTCACGATGGGCTTCATCGGCAGGGGCATGGAACAAGGCCACTACGTCAGCCGGCTCAGTCCGCATGCGGCCGCCCGGCTGTTGCTGGGTATGATCCGCACCGCCCTGTGGAACCGGGAGGAGATGCCCAAGGGAGACGGTTGGCCCCTGGCCATCGTGGAGTTGTTGGAGAACGGCATCCTGGCAGACAAGTCCAGCAAGATCAAATGAGAAAGCGAATTATGTCCAGACCTCTGTGCACTGCCCTGCTGATGCTGGCGGCAGCCGGCGTAACGTTGGGCCTGACGACCGGTTGCACTCGCCAGTACTACAAGGAATCGGCTGATCGGCAAGTCAGCTCCATCCTGCGGCAGAAGGGGCCCGAAGTGCCGGAGTTCGTGCCGGGCAGCTCCGCAGTTGAGCCCACGCCGGAGTCGCAGGAGACGGTTCGCCGCCTGGCCGGCCTGCCCGAGCCCGGCGACGGTCTCGAGCAGCCGGCAATGACCGTCCGCCGCCAGGATCCGGCAGCCGAGCCTGTGGTTCTTTCGCTCGAGAGCGCCCTGGTGATCGCCGCCCTGAACAGCCGCGACTACCAGACCCAGAAGGAGTCCCTCTACGAGGAGGCGCTCGACCTGACGTACCAGCGCTACCTGTTCAACCCCCAGTTCTTCGGAATCCTGGGCGGCGAGTACGAGAGCACGAACAGCGGCGAAGAGAACACGGTCAGCGGCGACACCAACTTCGGCTTCAACTGGCTGCTGGCCACGGGCGCCCGGCTGAGCGTGAGCCTGGCCTCCAACTTCAGCCAGTTCCTGTCGGGCGACCCGGAGAAGGCGGCCTCCTCCGTGCTTTCGGCCACGATAACGCAGCCCCTGCTGCAGGGAGCGGGCATCTCGGTGAAGAACCCGCTCATCCAGGCCGAACGCAACGTCATCTATCAGATCCGGGAGTTCGTCCGGTACCGGCGAACGTTCTTCGTGAACGTCGTCTCGGCCTACTACGGCGTCCTGCGGGAACGCCAGCTTCTGGAGAACGAACTGCTGAACCGGGACAACCTGACCCTCGTCAGGGAGCGTGCGGAGGCCTTCGGCAAAGCCGGCCGTTTTGGCAAGTTCGAGGTCGACCAGGTCCGTCAGGACGAGCTGTCCGCGGAGAACAGCGTGGAGGTGGCGCGTCAGAGGTACCAGAACGCGTTGGACCGGTTCAAAATCACGCTCGGGCTGCCCACCGAGAGCGAGGTCATGCTGGACATGCGGGAGCTGGACCGGCTGAGCCCCGAGGAGATCGTGGAGGTAACGCTCGGATCGGACGAGTCGGCGGATATCGCCCTCGGCCACCGGCTCGACCTGATGACGGAACGCGATCAGATCGAGGACGCCGAACGCGAGGTCGAGGTGGCAGCCGACGATCTGCTGCCCGGACTGGACCTGACAGCCACGGTCGAGACGGATACTGAAAGGCCGACCGAACCTCTGGACTTCCAGGGGGACAACACGGACCTGAGCGTCGGGTTTGAGCTCGATCTGCCTCTGGACAGGCTGTCGGAACGCAATGAGTTCCGCAGGCAGCTCATCGACCTGGAGCAGGCCAGACGCGGCTATCAGGAGAAGCGTGACGACGTAGTGCTGGAAGTGCGCGACGCCTGGCGCCAGTACACCCGCGCCAGGAATACATACGAGATCGAGAAGGGGAGCCTGACCCTTGCTTCAGGGCGCGTCGAGAACACGCAGATGCTGTTCGAAGCCGGACGGATCACAGACCTGCGCCGCGTGCTGGAAGCGCAGGAGTCCCTGGTGCGCGCCCAAAACGCCGTCACAAGGGCCCTCGTGGACTACAAGGTGGCGAGCCTGGAGCTTGCGCGCGACATGGGCATTCTTGCCGCAGATGAAGAAGGACGATTAGAGGAGAGGTTCGATGCGTACCAGTGAGGACAGTCCTGAACAGCACAGCCCCGATGTCCTGGCCGGTCAGCCGGCCCCCGAGGCCTCGGGAGGCAGCCCACAGCGAAGACGGATCAAAGCCGTGGTCATCGTCGTGGGCCTGGCCGTGGTTCTCGCTGCCGTCGGCGTGGGCCTGATGGCCGCCCCCAGCGCCGAAGGGGAGGCCGAGGCCCTGCGCACGGCGCCCGTCAAAGGCGGTGACCTGACCATATCCGTCACCGAAGGCGGCACGCTGCTCGCCAGAGAATCGCTGGACATCAAGAACGAGGTGGAGGGCAACCGGTTGACCATCGTCGAGCTGGTTGACGAAGGCACCCACATCACGCAGGAAGACGTCGACAACGGAATGGTCCTGGTCCAGCTCGACGCCTCGGACCTGGAGGAAAGGGAGAGCCAGCAGGAGATCCGGTTCTACAATTCGGAGGCCTCCTACAAGGAAGCCGTCGAGGACCTGGCCATCCAGGAGAAGCAGAACGAAAGCAACGTCACGCTCGCCCAACTGAATCTGAAGTTCGCCCGCATGGACCTGGAGCGCTACCTGGGCAAGGATCTGGCCGCCCAGGTGCTGGAGGAGAAGATCGATTTCTCCAATCTGGCCGACGGCGAGGGACTCGGCGGCACGGCCAAGCAGGAGCTGAGGAACCTGGAGTCCGGCGTGTTGCTGGCCTCCGCCTCCCTCGCCAACCAGCAGGAGCAACTCGACTGGACGCAGAAGCTATTCGACAAGGGCTACGTGGGCCAGAATGAGCTGACCAGCGACCAGCTTGAGCAGCAAAGGATTGGCATCAATGAACAGAAGGCCAAAGAGGACCTGCGCCTGTTCAAGCTCTACACGCTGCCGAAGGAGGCCGAGCAGCTCTACAGCGACTGCGAGGAAGCCGAGCGAGAGCTGGCCCGCGTGCAGGCCAAGGCCCGGAGCGAACTGGCGCAGAGAGAGGCCAACCTGAAGTCCAGAGAGGCAAGCTACAGACTCGACGATGAGCGACTGGACAAGGTCAAGACGAACCTGGAGAAGTGCGTCATGCGCGCCCCCAAGCCGGGCAGCATCGTCTACCCGGGCAGCTCCAACCGGTGGCACAGACGCCGGATCGCTGAAGGCGAGACGGTGTACAGCAATCAAGTGATCCTCAGCATCCCGGATCTTTCCACCCTGGCCGCCCGAGTGAACATCCACGAGACCGACATCGAGAAGGTCAAGGTGGGCCAGGACGCCATCGTCACCGTGGAGGCTCTGCCCGGCAAGTCGTTCGCCGGCAAGGTCGTGAAGGTCAGCCCGGTCGCCAGCGCGGCGGCCGCGTGGCTCAACCCGGACATCAAAGTCTACGAGTGTGACATCGCCCTGAACAGCGTGCCACAGGACCTGACGCCCGGCATGTCGGCTACGGCCGAGATCGTGGTCGCCCGCCTCAGGAACGTCCTCTACGCCCCCATCGAGGCGGTCACCACCTACAAGGGGCAACGCGTGTGCTGGGTCCAGACCCCCTCCGGACCCGCGCTGCGGACCATCGAGACCGGCCACTTCACCGAGAAGTTCGTCGAGGTCACGGAAGGCCTGACGGAAGGCGAGATCGTCTACGTCGATCAGCCCCAGGAACTGCCCGAGGAGGAGAGCGAGGCCCAGCCGGCACGCCTGGCCGAGCTGGAGCGCATCCTGGCCGAACGGCGGGCAGCGGAGCAGCAGGCCGCAGCCGACACCGGACTGACGCAAGCCGAAGGACCCGTCGCCACCCCGGAAGCCGCTGAGGTAAGCGCCTCCGAATACATCATTGACGGACAGGTCAACTGGGCGAAGCTGGGCCCCGAGCTCAGAGGGCTTAGCGACGAAGAACGCGCCCAGAAGCTCAAAGATATCATGGACAAACTGCCGGAAGATGAGCGAAAGGTGCTCGAAGAGACGCTCAACAGACGGCAGAGCATGTCGGACGAGGAGAGGCAGCCGCGCAGACAGCAGGTGACGCAGGACGCCGGACAGGGACGTGACTAGTGCCTGCCTCCGAAGCCCGCGTCCCCACCGCCCGAGACGCTACCTGAAGGTCAGCCGCCCATGAACTGAGGGGCGGCCGGCCGTCAGACAGACATTGGAACGGTCTTCATGGAACCACGCGGAAGTAACCCACCACAAAGAGTGGAGGAGATCTCTGCCGACACGGCACGCAGACTGCGCCGGCGGCGCGGCAGCCTCATGAAGACGGCCGCCGTCCTGATCGGCCTGGCCATCGTCGCCAGCCTGGCCTACGGCTTGCTGGCACGACCAGGCCAGGAGGACGACACCGAGGACATACCCACCGCCGCCGTCGAGCGCGGCGACCTGATCATGACGGTCAGCCAGCGCGGGTCCATCTGGGCCATGAAGCCCCTGGAGATAAGGAACGAGGTCGAGGGCTGGAACGACATCCTGGAACTCGTCGACGAGGGGACCCACATCACCGAGCAGGACGTCGAGGACGAGATGGTGCTGGTCCGGCTGGACTCGTCGGGTCTGGAGGAGCGCGAAGCCAACCGGCAGATCGACTTCTACGAGGCCGACGCCGCCTGCACCCAGGCTCAGGAGAACCACGAGATCCAGCAGAAACAGAACGAAAGCGACATCGCGCTGGCCGAGCTGAACGTGAGATTCGGACGGATGGAACTGGAGCGATACCTGGGCAAGCCGCTCGCCGCACAGGTTCTCGCAGAGCAGATCGACTTCGCCGCCCTGGCGGAAGACGACCGGCTCGGAGGAACGGCCCGGCAGACACTGCGCGAGCTGCAATCCGAGGTGCTGCTGAGCACTGCGGCCCTCGCCAACCGGGACGATCGACTCCAATGGACCCAGAAGCTATATGACAAGGGCTACGTGGGCCGCAATGATCTGAGCAGGGACCAGTTGGAGCGGGAGAGGATTGCCATCGGCGAGCAAGAGGCCAAAGAGGAGCTGCGCCTGTTCAAGCTCTACGCGCTGCCGAAGGAGGCCGAGCAGCTCTACAGCGGCGCCAACGGGCAGGGGGGGGTGCCCGGCTACCGGGAAGCCGTGCGCTCCTTGGAGCGCGTGCAGGCCCGGGCCCAGAGCCGCATGGCACAGGCCGAAGCCAACCTGAAGTCGACTCAGGCCCAGTTCAAACTCGAACAGGAGCGGCTGGCCAAGATCCAGGAGATGATCGTCAAGAGCGTGATCCGTGCCTCGCGCCCCGGGCTGGTCATTTACGGATCGAGCGGACAGGAGCTCTACCGGCAGCGCTACCGGGTCGAGGAAGGTGCGTCCGTGCCCGAAAACGCCGTTCTGATCCGCATACCCGACCCCTCCGATCTGGCCGTCAAGATGAACGTGCCGGAAGCCAAGATCGACAAGATCAAGGTCGGTCAACCGGCCCTCATCACCATGGAGGCGGCGCCGGGCGAGACCTTCCTCGGACGCGTGGCCAGGATCAGCCCGATGGCGAATCCAGCTCACGCCTGGCTCAACCCCGACGCGAAAGTCTACGAGACCGAGGTGGCCCTGGAGGAAGCACCCAAGCGCTTTATCCCCGGCATGTCGGCTACGGCGGAGATCGTGGTCGCCCAACTCAAAGGGGTTGTCTACGTGCCCACGCAGGCCGTCGTCACTCACCGGGCCCACTCGTTCTGCTGGGTCAAGGGTTCCGATGTCCCCCGGCCCGTCGTAACCGGGCAGTTCGGGGACAAGTACGTCGAGATCACCGACGGGCTCAATCCCGGCGAAGAGGTCTACCTGGCGCCGCCAAGGCCCCTGGCGGAGGACCTGATCAGGCAGATCGACGAGGCGGTCAGCGTGCCCGAGGAGGCCGCTGAGGCCCCCGGACCTGCGGAAGCGCCGCAGGCCGAGGAAGCCCCGCAGGAAGGCGGCGCCGAGGCGGCGGCCGACTCCGAGTACATGACGGAAGGCGCGCTCGACTGGAACAAGGTCCGCCAGCAGTTGGAAGGCCTCAGCGAGGAAGAGCGCGCCCAGAAGCTCCAGGCAATCATTGAGAAGCTGCCCGCCGAGCAGCGGGAGCAGATGCAGGCCCGCAGGCGCGGCGGAGCTGGCGGTCAAGGCGGCGCACCGGGAGGCGGCGCTCGCAGGGGCGGCGGCCGACGCGGAGCCGGCGGCGGGCAAGAGACCCCGAGCCCCTAGAACGCTCCCACGTGAGGCAAGAAACGCAGGAAAGGCAACTCCATGGCGCTGGCTGAATTCAGGGACGTCTGGAAGACCTACGTGATGGGGCACACGCTGCTCCACGCGCTCAAAGACGTGAGCTTTGCCCTCGAAGAGGGGGAGATGGTGGCCCTGATGGGCCCCTCCGGCTCGGGCAAGTCCACGTTCCTGAACCTGATAGGCTGCCTGGACACGCCGTCTCGGGGCCAGTACCTGCTCGGCGGGCGGGACGTCTCCACCATGAACGATGACGAATTGAGCGAGGTGCGGGCCAGCGAAATCGGCTTCATCTTCCAGTCCTACAACCTGATCACCCAGCTCAACGTGGTCGAAAACATTGAGATTCCCCTCTACTACCGCGGCGTCTCGGAGCGGGAAAGCTACGAGAGGGCCGTCATGCTGGCCGAACGCGTTGGGCTCGGCCATCGCCTCACACACGTGCCCACGGAACTTAGCGGCGGCGAAAGGCAACGGGTCGGCATTGCGCGCGCCCTGGCCAGCTCGCCCCTGATCGTGCTGGCCGACGAACCGACCGGCAACCTCGACACGAAGACGGGCAAGCAGATCCTCGATCTGCTGCACCAACTGAACGCCGACGGAGTCACCATGCTCGTCGTGACCCACGACCCGCAGGTGTCGTCCTCCACGCAGAGAATCATGCACCTCGTCGACGGCATGCTCACGGACGGGGCGCCGGCGGGTCATCCCCAGGGAACGCAGAAATGATCGGGTTTCAACTCAAGCGAACGCTCAAAGCCGGCGTCAAGAGCCTTTGGCTTCACAAGATGCGCAGCGGCCTCACCATGCTGGGCATCACCTTCGGCGTCTGCTCCGTCATCGCCATGCTGGCCATCGGCACCGGGGCCAGCGAAGAGGCCCTTCAGCAGATAGAGAAGCTGGGGAGCCTGAACATCATCATCCAAAGCGTCCCCCCCCCGGACAGCCAGCAGGCCAGCGAGGAAACCAGCAGGCTGCGGGAGTATGGCCTGACCCGTGAAGATGCCGAACGCATCGACACGACCATACCGGGTGTGACTATGACCGTGCCTGCCCGCAGAATAAGGCAGACCGTCGTCCACGCCAGCCATCGGATGGACACCGATCTGGTCGGGACGGTGCCCTCCTACAAGGAAGTCAACAACGTGCAGGTCCTGCGCGGCCGGTTCCTCACGCACACGGACATGATCAAGCGCGGCGGCGTCTGCGTGCTGGGCCGCACGGCAGCCAACGTGCTCTTCCCCCTTGGGGACGCCATCGGCTCGTCCATCCTGTGCGGCGAAAACCGCTTCAGGGTGGTCGGCATCGTCACGTCTTTCGCCCGCGGCGAGTTCGGCGGCAAGAAGATGGAGGGCGATCCGAACTCCGAGGTCTACGTCCCGCTGGGAACGATGAACCTCTACTTCGGCGAGAACATCGTCTTCGGCTCGTCCGGCACAAGGACCTTTGAGCGGGTCGAATTGCACGAACTGACCGTCCGGGTCGAGTCCCTGGACAACGTGCGCCGCGTCGAGAGTGTCATCGTCGCCCTTCTGCAGAACAGCCATAGCAAGGACGACTACCAGATCATCGTGCCCCTGCACCTGCTGGTCCAGGCCCGCAGGACCAAGCGCATATTCAGCATCGTTCTGGGCTCGATAGCGGCGATCAGCCTGCTGGTCGGCGGCATCGGCATCATGAACATCACCCTGGCCACCGTCATGGAGCGCACGCGCGAGATCGGCATCCGGCGCGCCATGGGGGCCAAGAGGCGCCACATCATCTTCCAGTTCCTCACGGAGACGTTGCTCCTTGCCTGGTTCGGTGGCGGCCTGGGCATCGCCCTCGGCATTCTGGCCCCCCACCTGGTCCAGAGATTCGCCGGCATGCGCACCGTGGTGACCGTCTGGTCGCTGCTGCTCGCCTTCGGCATCAGCGCCGCCGTGGGCATTCTGTTCGGGATTTACCCCGCCTACCGCGCGGCCAACATGGACCCCATCGAGGCCCTCCGCCACGAGTGACCTCCCCGCGTCTTGACCGGCGTGGCACGTCGTATCCCGGCTTGTACCCACTTCCGGGGTACGTCTGAAAACGCACGAAGACGTGTACCTGCCGTGACAAACCCGTAACGTGCCTCCCTTATCATCCCCCTCTGTATGCTGGAGCAGGTGAGCCGCCCGCAGCGGCGAACGCGCTCCGGAAGCGAAGCCTCTCAGGTAAAGGGAACTGGCAGTCACCGGAAAGGAGAGCCTGCCATGAACGCGACGCACGAGAGAGTCGATGCGGACCTGCGGGCCGCGGCCATGGGCTGCGACCGCGGGTGGACCGAGTTTCTGCCCGAGCAGTGGGAAGAGGTCAACGCCTTCTCCGAAGGCAACGTAACTCCCCTGCACGTCGCGGCCGAGCAGGGCAAGGCAGCGATAGCGGCGTTGCTTCTGTCTCGCGGCGCCGACGTCAACGCCTGCACCGAAGGCGGCTGGACCGCCCTGCACGGGGCGGCGGCTGCGGGACGGACGCAGATGCTTCGGCTGCTGCTGGACAGCGGGGCCGACCCTGACGTGGTGGACGCAGCGGGGGAATCCGCCCTGCACGCGGCCGCACGTTGGGGCCGGGGCGAAGCGGCCGGCCTCCTTCTGGCCGGGGGCGCCGACGCCGACGCCCGCAGCCGCCAGGGCTGCACCGCGCTTGACGTAGCCGCCGAAGGCGGACACCAGGACGTGGTCGCCCTGCTCGCTGCGGGCGCTGGCCGCTAGCTCGCCCCGACCGCACAGGAACAAGAACGGACAAGCGCGTGACACAGCCGTAACAACCGGAACGGTAGACTGGCTCTTGCCGTCGGAGGGATTTCAGCTAACATGTCAGAAGGAGGGACAGCGATGTTTGCCAGGAATTGCGTGATCGGCGTGCTGCTGGCCTCGATGGGGATCGCGTCCGTTGCGGCCGCCGAGTCGGCGCCCGTGCTGCTTGAGCAGGCCGTCTTCGCCGAGGAGATGGAGGGCGACCTGGACGCCGCGATCAAGACGTACCGGAAGGTCCTGAAAGATGGCGAGGCCACGCGGCCGGTCCTTGCACAGGCACACTACCGCCTGGCCACCTGCCTGCTGAAGGCCGGCCGCTCCGCGGACGCCGTCAAGGAGCTGAGGACACTGGCTGAGCGGTACCCGGATCAGGCGGAGGTGGTCGCCGAGGCCCGGGCCCTGCTGGACGCCCTGACCACGCCGGACCCGGCGGGCCTCATGCCGCCAGAGACACTCCTGTACGCCGAGCTGGGTAGCTCCGGCCTGCACGCAGCGGCAGCCTTCAACATGGTGCGCAGCGCCGCCATGGCGGCGTCCGGCGCCGGGGGGCCGTTTCAGCAGGAAATGGGTCGCGGAGCGGACTTCCTTGCCCCGCTGCTGAACCCCGCATTGATCGACGAACTCGGGAAGGTGCGCCGACTCGCCGTGGGCGTCTATGACCTCGATCTGACGGGCACCAACAGCCTTGTGGCAGTGCTCTACCCGGGCGAAAGCACCATGGTTCGTGAGCTGACCGTCTCAACGCTCGCCACCGCCGGCTCGCCGGGAGAGCCCATCGAGGGAATGCAGACCCTCGTGCTGAACGGCTCGGCCGGCGGCGCCGTCGCTTACGACGACAATGCCGTCATCTTTGCCCTGCCCGCGGATCGACTGGCCTGGTGCGTCAGGCAATACAGGGGCGTCAGCCAGGAGCCGTCGCTCGTGTCGGCCAACCCCGGGTTCGCCCGGCTGCCGCGGGCGGACCGCCAGCGCGACGCCCTGGCCGTCTGGATCGACAGCTCGCGCCTGCTGCCCCTGCTGGCATCGACCGGGCAGGGCCCGGAGGCGGCCCGGTTCGAGATGATCAGGGCGATGCTCGACCTCGACCACGTGGGCGAGGTGGTGGCCCGGATGGCCGTCGACGAGAGGGCGCCTTTCGTGGAGGCCGCCGCCTATCTGCAGCCTGAGTACAAGAGCCAGATCTATGACCTGGTACGAACGCCGAGCCTGGACACGGCGGACTTCGGAGCCGTCCCGGCGGACGCGTTCCTGGTCATAGGCGCGGCCCCGCAGCCGGCCCAAGGGGCGCAGGCGATGGCAGTCGCGGGCCTGCTGGCCAATCTCGGTGACGCCGTCGCCGCGCAGCAGCTCTATGGCACCGTGGAGCAGATCGCGCTCTTCGTCGTCCCCCCGGACGGCCCCGTTAACCTGGGGCCGGGCTTCCCGGGGAACGTTTTCTCTGATTGCATCGGACTGGCAATTGCCAGCCGGGATCCCGCGGCAACGAAGGACGCGCTGGACAGGTTCCTCGGGGCGGCCGAGGCCGAGGGACCCGTGCTCCCGGCGGGCGTACGGCGCTGCAGGATCGGCGCAGGCGACCAGACGATCCCCTGCTATACCAGCCAGCAGGGCAATTTCACGGCTCTGGCGCTCAGCCCGCGAGTCGTGCTGGCCACACTCGCCGCGGCAAAGGGCGAAGGTTCCGCGCTGGCCGCCGGTCCGCTTCGGGAGCACCTGGACCGGTTGCCGCGCGACACCAGCAAGCTGGTCCTCTTGAACGTGGGCGGGGCAATGCGAGCGTGGGCCCCCGTCCTCGCACAAGCCAGCGGGTTCCAGGAGATGGCGGCCGTCCTGACGGAACTTGCAGACGCCTACGAAGGCGCGGCCGTGCATCTCCGCACGGCCGAAACGGAGCGCCAGATGAGCTTCCGGATCGGCGTCGATGGCTTGCCCGATCCCACTACGGTCGTCCCTCTGTTCATGAGGCTGTACGCGACGGGGATGGCTGCGGCCCGCACGACGGGCCGTAGGCCCGGTTCTGCAATCGGGCCCGTGCCCGACCCCGAACCGGTCCGCGTGCGCTACGGCGGCGCGCCGATCGTCGTGGACGGGAACCTGGACGAATGGGGCGGAATCGCGCCCCTGCCCCTCCCTCAGCTCGGGCCGAACGTGGCAGGACCGTTCCTTCTCTGCTGGCGCGAGGAGGGGATCTACGGGGCCCTTCGGGCCACAGACGAGGACATCCGCCCCAACCACGAAGAGCCATGGACGGCCGACGGCCTTCAGCTCTTCGTCGAGACGGACTGCGCCAGGAGCCCTGAGCCGACGTCGAACAGCATGACGCTCACGTTCTGGCCGGATCCCGAGGCCGGGCCGGGAGGCGCGCGGATTTCCGTCTACTGGCCGGCCACCGAGCGGTCCGCCGACGGAACGGGCAAGGACGACGAGACCGGAATCTTGTGTGCGTGGTCACAAACGCCCGAAGGCTACGTCCTGGAGTACTTCATGCCCGCCGCCGCGCTCACGCCGGCCCGTATGGAATCAGGCACCAGGTTGGGCCTCAACCTGCTGCTCCGGGACGGCAGCATCACGCCGACCTTGCAGCTCCGCGAATTGGGGATCGAGGACGGCCACCTCAGGCCAAACACCTGGGGCGTCGTCGAACTGGCACGGGGCCAACGGCTTGCGCCAGCACCTCGGCCCCAACCGCGAAGGGCCCCGGCGCCCCGACGGCCTTCGGCCCTTCCTCAGAACGAACCGGGCCAGGAGCCCGGAACCGACGCTGCCCTCCTTGGGCCGAGTAGCCGGGGCGTAACCGAACTGGCACAGATCGGACGGACCGGAGAATGAGGCGAGCGAAGCGCAGCGTGCCAAGCGGGACGGGCGAAGGCCACGGCCTCTGGCCCGTCCTGCTGCTCCTGATGGCGGCGGTGCTGATTCCGACGGCCTGCGTGCTGTGGTTCATGAGCGCAGCGGTGCGCAACGAGCGCATCGCCGTCCGGCAGAAGCTGGTCGACGCGTACCGTCCTGACCTTCAGGAAGCGGTGAGCGGGCTCGGCGAACACTGGCTCACCCTCGCCCGGCGCCTGGGTGAGTCGGATGCAGCGGAGCGGCCCGGTGAGACCTTCGCCCGGCTCGTCGCCGCGGGCCCCTGGGACAGCGTGGTGATCCGCGACGCCGAAGGTGGCAGGCTATATCCACCGGTCGAACAGCCGGCAGCGCCGCTAGGGTACCCCCGAACCGGCGACTGGCTCGAAGCCAGACAGGCCGAGACGCGGGGCGGAGACCCCGGCGGAGTTGCGCGGCTCTACGCCGGGATCGCCGCCCGGTCCGCCGACCCGCACGTGCAGGCCCTGGCCCTTCTCTCGCAAGCGCGTTGTGAGAACCTGGCGGGCAACCGCGAGGGCGCGATCACGGCGCTGACCGAGCTCGCGACGGACCCCGCCTGTGCAAACGCCACGGAGCCCGGGGGCCGCGTCATCGGGCCGAATGCGCTCCTCATGGCGCTTCAGCTTATGGGCACGCCCGAGCACCCCCAATACCAGGCAACGCTAGCAGCATTGGCGCAAGGCCTGAACGACTACTCCGAACCCGTCATGCCCAGCGTCCAGCGGCGCTTCCTGATGCAGCGCCTGAAGGAGCTCGCGCCGGACGGGCCCGCGCTGCTGACGGCGGATGCGGAGGAATTGGCCGCCGAGTTCCTGGCCGGCCCCGCCCGGCCCGCGGAGCCCGGCCGCCTGAGCCCCACGTCCCTGGAGAACGTCTGGCAGCTTCAGTCCGCCGACGACAGGATCGCCGGCTTGATGACGGGCGCGACGCTGGCCGACCAGATCTGCCAGGCGGTGGCCCGACGGATGGCGACCCACGGGGTCCGCACCAGCGTGCTGGCTCCCTGGCAGGAACGCCCTCAGCCCACGCCGTTCCTGGAGCAGCCGTTGGGAGGCAACCTGACCGGCTGGACGGTGGCCCTTCACCTGGACGACCCGGACTTCTCGGCAGCGGCGGACCGGCAGGTGGCCGCGTATCTCTGGACCGGCTTCCTGGTGATCCTCCTCACCGCGGGGGCGGTGGTCCTCCTGGGCCGTCGCCTGCTGAGGCAGGTCCGGCTGACGCGCCTGCGCAACGACTTCATCGCCACGGTCTCCCACGAGCTCAAGACGCCCCTGTCCGGCATGCGCGTGCTGGTCGACACGCTGCTGGACGGCCGCTACCAGGACCAGAGCCAGGTTCGGGAATACCTGCAGCTCATCTCGAAGGAGAACGAGCGGCTCAGCCGGTTGATCGACAACTTCCTGAGCTTCTCGCGTATGGAGCGCAATAGGCGCGCCTTCGAGCTGACCGAGGTGGCTCCGCAGAAGCTCCTCACGGCCGCTGCGGACGTGGTTCGCGATCGGTTTGAGGCCCAGGGCTGCCGGTTGGAGGTCCGCGCGCCGGACGATCTGCCGCCCGTGATGGCCGACCGGGACGCCATGGTCACCGTGCTGCTTAATCTGCTGGACAATGCCTTCAAGTACTCCGAGAATGACAGACATATCGTCTTGAGCGTGGCGGGCGGCGACGGAACCGTCCGGTTTCGGGTTCAGGACAACGGTGTGGGGCTTTCGCGCCGAGCGGTCCGCAAGATCTTCGAGCCCTTCCATCAGGTCGACCAGAGCCTGTCACGCCGGGCCGAGGGATGCGGCCTCGGCTTGAGCATAGTCAAGTTCATCGTCGACGCGCATGGCGGCTCGATCGACGTGGACAGCCGGCCGGGCCAGGGAAGCACTTTCACCGTGACGCTGCCCGCCGCCGGCTCGGCAGAAGCCCGTTCGACCCAGTAGTCCGAGGCGCAACAATGGCCGAAATGGTCCTCATCATCGAAGACGACCCCACCATGCTCAGAGGCCTGAAGGATAACTTCGCGTACACGGGCTACGTCGTCCAGACGGCCGCGGACGGGGAGGAAGGTCTGAACGCCGCGCTGGAGTCCAGGCCCGATCTCATCATCCTGGACATCATGCTGCCGAAGATCAACGGGTACGAGGTCTGCCGCCTGGTCCGGGAGCAGGGGGTCGACGTGCCCATCATCATGCTGACGGCGAAGGGCCAGGAGTCCGACATCGTGCTGGGCCTGAACCTGGGGGCCGACGACTACGTCACGAAGCCGTTCAGCATCCGCGAACTGCTTGCACGGGCCCACGCCTTGCTCAGGCGGAGGCAGGCCGAGGAGACCGAGCGCCTCCGCTTCGGCGACTGCGAGCTGGATCTGGTCCAGCACAGGCTGCTGCGCAACGGCGAGGAGGTCCCGCTGACGCCCAAGGAGTTCGGCCTGCTGGCCTTCATGGCCACGCGCTCGGGCAGGGCCCTGACGCGGGACGAAATGCTCAACAACGTCTGGGGCTACAACGTCTTCGTGACCGGCCGGAGCGTGGACAGATGCGTTAACACCCTTCGCAACAAGATCGAGCCCGACCCCCAGCGCCCCACTTTCCTCCAGACGGTGCGCCAGATCGGCTACCGTTTCGACATGCCCGAGGAGACCCACTGACTTCGTCCGCGCCGAGGCAGCCTTCCCCTTGCGTCCGCCCCCCGTCGTGAGCCACAATCCCCGCATCCCGATACCATGGCCCCGAGCCGGCAATGATCCGCAAAGGTCGCCTCATTATCTGCGTCGCCCTGCTGTTCGTGCTTCAGGCGACGCTCGCCCACAGGTTCTCTCAACGCTTCCTGCGGGTGGACCTGCTCTACGTGGTGGTCGTCTACCTGGCGCTCGAGGCGGACTTCAAGGGCGCGCTCTGGAGCGCATTCCTTGTGGGATTGCTGCGGGACCTGGGCTCGTGCGGCCGGCTCGGCGCGAGCGCCCTGCTGTTCGTCGCCGCCACCTGGGGGACGCTCTGGCTGCGGAGCTACCTGGTGCGCGAATCCATCTGGACGGACCTGGTGCTCGTGTTTGCCTACGTGTTGCTCTGCGAGCTCGCCTACGGCCTGGGCACTGCCGCGCTGATCCCCGCGGCGCAGGCTGCAGACCTGCTGCCCCGCGCGCTCGGGCAGGCGATCTTCACGACAGCCATCAGCCCCCTGCTCTTCGCGGGATTCATCAAGGGCCGGGTAGTCGACAAGTCGCTGGAGGCCCTGGACGCCGCAGCCTGACGGCCCGCCGCCCCCTCATTCATCGCTCTCCACGGTCGCCCTCCTCGGCGGCGTCCGCGTCCGGCCGGTAGAAGGCGTGGACGGCCCTGGCCAGGACGTCGGAGATGCCGGGGACCTCCTTCAGCTCCTCAACAGTCGCGCGCTTGACCTTGTTCAGCCCGCCGAAGTGCTCCAACAGGCGGCGGGCCGTCTTTCTGCCGACGCCTCGGATATCGACCAGGGGGGACCGCACGGCCGCCTTTCGCCTGACCTTCCGGTGGTGGCTGATGGCGAACCGATGCGCTTCATCGCGCGCGCGCGTGATGAGCCGGAACCCGTAGCTGTCTTCGGGTACCTCGACGGGTTCTTCACTGCCGGACAGGTAGACGCGCTCCGCCTTCAGCCTGCGCCCTCCGGCGGAGCGGGCCTTGGCCAGTGCGGCGACATCGCACGCGTTGATCCCCAACTGATCCAGCACGCTCAGGGCCACGTTGAGCTGCGCCTTCCCCCCGTCGATCAGCACCAGCTCGGGCGGCCCGGTTCCCTCGCCCCCTTCGCCGGCCAGTCTGGTGTAGCGCCTGGTCAGGACCTCCTGCAGCATGGCGTAATCGTCCTGTCCCTCGACCTGCCGGATCGTGTAGTGGCGGTAGGACCCCTTGTCCGGCTCGCCGTCGCGGAAAACCACCATCGACCCGACCGCCTCCCGCCCCTGGAGGGTCGAGACGTCGAAGCATTCGATGTTCCGGGGCAGCTCGCTCAGGCCGAGGATGCGCTGGAGGGATTCCATCTCCAGCCGGCGTTTCTCCTCCTCGGTTGTGGCGGCTCTCTCGGCCTGGCGCGCATTGCCGCTGGCCAGTTCGACCAGGCGGCGCTTGGGGCCGCGCTGCGGGCGGAGGAGGCGCACGCGGCGCCCCTTCTTCTCGCTGAGCCAGGACTCCAGCAGCTCTGCGTCCTCCGTTGCCACCGGCACCAGCACCTCCTCGGGCACGAAGCGGTTGGCGCTGTAGAACTGGCTCAGGAAGGATCCGAAGATCGCCTCCTCGCTGTCCAGCTCCGCGGGGAAGCGATACGTGGCGACGTCCTGTATGTTGCCGTTGCGCACGAAGAGCACGGCCACGGACACGTATCTGTCCAGCGTGCAGAGGCCGAAGACGTCGCGCTCCACGTCCGAGCCCGAGGAGGCCACGCGCTGCCCTTCCAGGGTCGTCTCAATGGCGCGGACGCGGTCCCGGATGCGGGCGGCCCGCTCGTATTCCAGCGCCCCGGCCGCGTGTTCCATCTCTTCGCGCAGCCTTGCGAGCAGGTCATCGCCCTTGCCCTTCAAGAACATGACGACCTGCTCGATCAGCCGCCCGTATTCCTCCTCGGAGACCTCCGAGCAGCACGGCGCCGCGCACTTGCCCATCTCGCCGTACAGGCACGGGCGGCGCCGCTCCATGCACTCGCGGATGGAGCACTTGCGCAGGGGAAAGACGTCGTGCAAGACGCGCAGCGTCCTTCGGGCGGCCTTGGCGCTGGCGTACGGGCCGAAGTACATGGCCTTGGCATCGTCGAGCCTGCGCGTCACGATCGGCCGCGGCCAGGGCTCGGAGGGATCGATCTTGATGCTTACGAAGCTCTTGTCGTCGCGGAAGTAGACGTTGTACTTCGGCCGGAACTGCTTGATGAAGTTGTTCTCAAGCAGCAGCGCCTCCTTCTCAGAGGCCGTTACGACGGCGTCCACGTCGGCCACCTGGTGGATGCGTTTGCAGATGAGGCGCCAGTCGTCCCCTCCTTCCTGAAAGTAGCTGCGCACCCGGGCGCGCAGGTCCTTCGCCTTGCCGACGTAGATCACCTCCTGCCGGGCGTCCTTCATCAGGTACACGCCCGGCCTGCGGGGCAGGGAGTCGATCTTCTTGCTGAGCTCTTCGGGCATCTTCGACGCCATGGACAAGCCATCCGGCCCGGACTGCGGCACAGTCACCATGATAGGGTAAGCTGCGGAATCTGTCGAGAAGCTAGGCTTGCCATCGGCGGCCGCGCCCTGTACAATCCCCGCAGACCGGCACGGCGCCGCGCACCGCAAGCGCGCGTGTACGCGAGGCGGGGCCTGGCAGCCATGGGACCCAGTTGCAGGGAAGTGAGCGGACGATGCAGAAGATCAAGTGCGAGTGCGGACGGTTCTTAGAGGTCGAGGAAGGCGTCGAAAGCGTCAAGTGCCCGGCCTGCGGCCGGGACGTGAAGGTCGAAGCGGCCGAGGATTGGCTCTCCTCCGTGTCCATCGAGGAGATGTCCCTGGAGGGCGGGGACGTCGCAGCGGAGCCGAAGGAGGCCGAAGCGGCCGAAGCCCCAAAGGCGGAGGAGCCCACGCCGCCACCGACCGGCGACATCCAGCTCGAGACGCCAGCCCGGGCGGTGCCGAGCGCGCCGCCGACTCCCGGCCCCCCGCCCCTGCAGCCCGACGCCGGTCCGGCAGTCGCGGAACAGCCCGCTGAGGCGGCCGAGCGCCAGGTGGGTTTCCTCGACCTGGTCACGATGGCGAGAAGAGAGCCCAGGGACATGCTGCCTTACTTCGAGGCGGGGGTCAAGGACTACACCTTCATCGCCACTATGGCGGGCCTGTTTGTGGGACTGGCGCTCGTCGCCGGCGCGGCACAGACTTTTGCCGCCGCGCCGCGGGGGTTCGCAGTCGGCAGGGCCCTGGGGGCCTGGTTCAGCGTGATCTGCGAGGGGGCGACGGCCGGCATCATGCTGGGCCTCCTGTGCGTCGCGTTCAAGAAGGACCACAGCCCTCTGGGCGTCGTCGAAGGACTGGCTTTCGTGCGCGTTGCCGCCCTGGCCGTGATGACGCCCCTCTACTTGATCGCCGGCATCGTTGTGCTGATCGCCACGAGCGGGGAGGGCGCCGGCACGGAAGTCCTCTGGTTGGCCAGGCACTTGCCCTGGGTGTATTTCGCCGTCCTCCTGTTCGCCCAGACCGCCCTCATCACGGGCCTGTTCAGGTTGGGCTGTCTGCCGAGCCTGATCCTGGGCGTCGTCGTGACCTTCGCCGGCTACTCGATGGCCGCCAGGCTGCCGCAGTACCTGGCCGGTATCTGGGGAGGGTGACCCCGCCTCACCATCCCCCGTCGGCGTCGGGGACGGAAAACCGCACCGAGTCCCGCCGCACGTAGTCGTCCAGCGACCTGTGGTCCACCCGCCATTGGCCCCCGAAGCGCACGCCCTCGATCTCGCCGCGCTTGATCATCCGGCGGACGCGCTTCGGATCGCACTTGAACTGCGCCGCCACCGTGCTGACGCGCAGCCACCTCACCTCGGGACACCCGCATATCTTGCACGCCACGAGATGCTCCTGGCACAGGATGGGGAAGGACGGGCTTACTCGACGGGCAGGTGCGCCCGGTAGGTCATCTCGGCCAGACGGCCCGGCCGCTCGGCCATGGGGTAGTAGGCCGCGGCCGAGGCATCGCCGGACGAGGCCCGTTCCGCCGCAGCGTTGCAGATGCGGGCGTTGAACCAGTCCGCCAGCCGATCCGGCACCTCGATGAAACCGTTGCAGATCGGACACGGCTCGAGCGCGCGACGGTCCAGCCACCCCGATCCCCCGCAAGCCGGACACCGCACTTCGACCACACCCAGGGTCTCGGCCATCGCCGCAAGCATGAGCTTCCCGCGCAGGTCGGCCAGGTGAGCCGGCATCTGCGCGGCGATCCGACGGATGGCGGCCTTCGACACGCGACGTTCTGGCGCAGGCACCCTCAGGCCCTCCCCGCCTGGACCAGGGCGTCGTATCGGAGCTTGCAGTGGAACCTGGGCGGCGCTTCGACCAGGTCCAGGCCGCACCGGCGGATGCCTTCGAGCGTCACCTCGTCGGCGGCCAGCGCTCTGCGGACCGCCACCTTGTCCGGACCCTCCCTGGTGCGGACCAGCCCATCCAGGTCTGCAGTGCGAAGCAAACGGCAGACCTCGGCCTCAGCCAGCCCGTCCCGCAGGCAGACGGCCGCCTCCCCCTTGCGGAAGCCCACCTCCCCGTGGGGCGTGGTGAGGCTCTTGCGACCGGGCGCCAGAATGGCGTCCCGGCGCGCCCGGCAGTATGCCTCGAGGTCGGCGCGCAGCTCATTGGTGCGGCTCTGAAGCGCGGCGATGCGGCGATCGTACCGCCGGCGCACGTCCTCCAACTGCGCGTTCAGTTCGCTCTGGAGCCCCTCCAGGCGCAACTGGACGCGGCCGAGCCGGCGCAGCTTCTCGGCTACGGTCGCACGGGCCCCGGCGGCATTGCAGGTCTTGGCAGGCATTACGCCCTCCTTTTCGGGGGAGTTCCCATTGCATCGGGGAGCGTTACCGGGTAACATGCAAGCTATTCATCAGTAGTGCCTATTCTACTCGTTGAAGGTCGGCAAGGCAAGTGCAATATCGTTTACCCGTTATTTCGACTTGTAAAAGCCCTTTAGCCGTCATATAATATTGTTTACCAATACTTGCGCCCGGCAATGTGCAGGCCCGTTCGGAGCGCTTCCGGTCGCCCCAGGCGGCTTTCTCGGTGCGCGACCGGTGTCCCGAGCCACAGAGGAGGGGGAGAAGAACGCGATGGCAACCAAGGAAGAAGGAAGGCCGCACAAGACGGCAGGCGAGAGACTGCGCGCGGTTCGCGCCGAACTCCGGCTAAGCCAGTCCGAATTGGCCGAGGCGATCGGCATCACTCAGAGCAGCATTGCGGCTTACGAGGCCGACAGCCGCCGCCCTCCCCTGCCTGTGCTGCTTGCGCTGGAGCACGAGCTGCGGATCAACCACGAATGGCTGCTGACGGGCACGGGCGACCCGCTGGTGGGCGCGCGTCCCGCCCGGCCCGTCATCGTGACCAGCCCCGAGGAGCTGCGAAGCCTCCGC
>Ga0114922_10000833_pt1 | contig 29634 bp, 21 predicted proteins | sample AartaG_FD_100975 | JGI IMG/M metagenome (GOLD analysis project Ga0114922, IMG submission 100975) | Deep subsurface microbial communities from Aarhus Bay to uncover new lineages of life (NeLLi) - Aarhus_00045 metaG | ecosystem: Environmental > Aquatic > Marine > Oceanic > Sediment | place... | reverse complement strand
CCATCGAAGAGTACATCCAGCTTAACAACGAGCACCCCAAGCCCTTTATTTGGACCAAGAAAGCCGAGGAGATCCTGGAAAAGGTCGGGCATTGTAAAGCCGTTATGGAAACACTACACTAGAGGCTCAGAGATGACCTGTAATGGAAGGCAGTTGCTGTCTTGCATTCTGTCCCGAGCTTTTCAACAGCTTGGTAGTGGTCAGATCAAGACATCTTCCTGCCAGCCCAGTTTGACCAATTCTATCCGGTCCGAATCGCTGGTTCCCAGGCCGTACTTCTTGTCCGCGAAGGCAATGTGGTGCGCGACAGGTTTTATCGGTCGCTGCTCGCCGAAGTAAGCTTGCCGCTTGGCCTGAAACAGACGCAGGCCCACCGAGTCCAGGGCAACCGGATCGGTGCCGACCAGCAGCCCGTTGTAGGACCAGACATAAGTCTTGTCGAAGTGGTGTGGACCGACACCGTAAAACAGCGGCGTCAGCAGAACAAGTACATTCAGCCTGGTCTTGTCCTTTACAACCGGCAGGCGCCAGATGGCCCCGAGATCGGCGCATGAGTTGTCGTGGTACTTCCACGGTTCAGGCACAAACATGACGTAATTCTTGATCAGACCGCCGACTCCCGACCAGGCGTGAGTCCGCATCGGCCGGGTATTGATCAGAGCCGTCGCCTTCTTGAAGAGAGGGTTATCCAGCACGCCACGATCATCAATGCTGATGTTCTTCTCCGAAACACCGGCGCTCATAACGCCGGACCTTATGGCCTGTTCAACTTCCGTCGTTGTCGGCAGCGGGCCCCATTCGTTGGATTTGATGCCGACAATGTCGTCAGCGCGAATTATCTGCTTCCAGCAGGAGATGGGATCCTCCTTGTCGAAAAGGGCGATCATGGCCCGGTCGAGCAGACGCTGAATGACCTCGCCGTTGATCTTGCCGTCGGGGCCGACAGCCAGCTTATCACGGATCAACACGACTCTCGATTTAGCGGTTTGTGCGGGCAATTCCTGGGCGGTCACGGGTAAGCCCATGGCCATACCGATGGCCGCGCACCCGGCGCCCTTGAGGAAATCACGGCGCGTAATGGTTGATTCTGTCATTGTCCGACCCCCGTCTGCTGGACGACTTCAGTCAGGCGCCTGGCGCAGCTTTCCAGCAACTCGCTCGCCCGCGATTCAGTTGAGGCTTCGAGGACGATCATCACGTGCTCGGCCTGAAGTCTGAAGGCGACCCATTTCCCTGGTGCGATCTCGATTACTTCTCGGCCGTTCGATTCCGGGAGAAAGCCGCTGACGAAACTGCCATAGGCGCTGTCGGCCAGGTCGGTCGACTGATACTCTACGCAAAGCAGGCAGGTGGGGCCGGTTCCGTACCTGGCCAGCACCGCCCGGGTATCGCGGCTCAAGTTCAGGATATTCTGCTCGGCGAGGAAGTAGTGGTAGTTCAGGGAAGAGCTCAGGTGAAAGAACCGGATGCTTTCAGGATGGAGATCGGCGGCAGGCAGGCAGCCGATCAACCCCGGTAGACCGTCAGAGGCGGGAATCCTCTCGGCAATTCCTGTCGCAAGTGTAAAGACGGCCTCTCTTGTCGTATCATTCGCTTCTTCGACCAGGACACAGACAAAGAATCTCCCCTGCCAGAAACAGAGCAGGCCGCCGCGAAACTCATACCCCTGTCCGATCCCGCGTGATTCGTCTTCGCGGGAGTGGCTGAAAACACCATAGGCGTCTTCAGCGGATCCCATGTCAAAAATCTCGACAAGGATATCCGGTGCGTTCTCCTTGACAAGTCGCCACACTTTTACTTCGCGAAAATCATAGGCGCGGTATACTTCACCAGCGCCGTCAATGTAATCGAAAATGGTCTCCCGGTCGTAAGCGCCGACGGTGTCTGAAACCGACCAGCCCATGATCTCTGTGGGGGCCAGGCCGTCAATATCGCTCCGGGCTTTTCCCATCTCACTTTTCCCGCAGGTGATAAGACATATCGCGCAGACCAGAAGTGCAACAAGCGCAACCGGTGCGTTTCGTTTCGCAGATCGGTATTGCAACGGCATTACCACTGACAACTGAGTCTCCCGGCGCCACGACTGTTTCCTCTCATTCACAAGATAGGTTGTTCCTGCCTGCGGGGCAACGGTATACTGCACATTAACAGCCATCTTATCCGGGCGAGAGAACTCCCTTGCCGGTCCGTTCATCATTTAAGCTTGCGGTAGGGGACGGAGAAGTCCAAACTGAGGCTGGAAAGTTGAGAGAAGAACGGCGACACGGCTGTCCAGCCGCGAAAGCAGGTACCGAACCATTGAACCGTATCTCGAAAACAACAGAACTCGTTCTGCGCAATATCGAGGAGTTCCGCGGGCGTTCGCTGCTTGTCGTGGACCCTCCGGACTGTCATTCGGTCAGCCGGTTGCAGGCCGAGTGTGCGGGGTCTCGCCCGGTGTTTCTGCACCGTGACTACAGCATCTACAGAGAGAGCCTGACCGCGAATGATGATGTCGCCTCGGCCACATTCGAAATCTGGTTCTCCCGACCGCTGCAGGGTTGCGACTGCGTGCTGATATATCTGCCCAAGGGCAGGGAGTTGCTGGACATGACCCTGGGTTTGCTGTCGGCGTCGGCGCGAAACGACGTCGATATCTACCTGGTCGGCGCCAACAGGGCGGGAATAGGGTCGAGCACGGTTGACCTGGGTCGGTGGTTGGGGGAGGTGAAGAAGGTGGATTCGGCTCGTCACGGGGCCATGTTCAAAGCCCGATGCTCTGCTCACGACACAAGCGACGCTTCGCCGCAGGACTGGGAGCAGATCTGGCCCTTCTCGCTGAAGGGAGTCCAACTAACAGCGGTAAGCCTTCCCGGCGTTTTCAGTCACGGGCATCTGGATGCGGGCAGCGCCCTTCTGCTTGAGCATACACGGTTACCCGCAGGCGGCAGGATCCTCGATATGGGCTGCGGGTCCGGTATTGTCGGGGCCTATGCCGCAGCCGCCTGTCCTCGGAGTGAAGTCGAGATGGTGGACACGAGCGCTCTTGCGGTAGCCTCGACACGGCGCACAATCGAAGCCAACGCCCTCAAGAACGCCCGCTGTTATCCCTCGCACCTGTTCAGCGACGTTTCCGGGAAATTCGATCTGATTGTCTCCAACCCTCCCTTTCATTCCGGAACCGATACCGACTATCGACCGACGGAGCAACTCATCAGCGAGTCACCACACTACTTAGCACCGGGAGGGGCGCTGCAACTGGTGGCCAATCGATTCCTGCCGTATCAGCCCCTGCTCACCGACAGGTTCTCTGAGGTTGAGGTCGCTTTCGAGAACACCCGTTATCGAGTGTATCGAGCGATGGAACCGAAGCAGCGACTCCTCAATAATGTATAGTGTGAGGCAATTCAACGCTTAGCACTCCACGTTATTGCTGTTGACGACCGATACGGTTTTAATTACATTTCTGTTGAATTTAATCCAGAATCCTCGTGAATGGGGGTAGTAAGATGAAAACAACCAGCAGACTCATCGCAGCATTACTCGGGGCCGGTGTCGTGCTCGGCAGCTCGCTTTCCACGTCAGCGCAAACGTTCTATCTCAATCCAATCCCGGAAGAAGACCCGACCCTGGGACTACGCTATTTACACGCCAATCTGCAAGGGAACTTGGAACAGACTACCTTCTCAGGAACCTACGATTTCTATCTTGAGATTCCGTTGTCAGATGGACTAGGGTTTGATTTTTCTCTACCATATTCCAGGGTGAGCTATTTCCCAGGACCTGATCAATTCGGAATGCCGAGATTGAAGGTGGAACAGAGTGCCCTGGGCAATGTTTACTTCGGTATGCACTTCACGAATAAACTGTCAGAGCATACGAAATCAGTATTATCCATGGGTATCCATTTCCCTTCTGCCAGCGACAATTATAACAGCTTGGAAGCTGTATCGTACGGCATGCTGGCGAACCTCCACCAGATGCGCCGGTCTCTTCCGGATGCATGGATTGTATACTGGAATATGGTTTGGAGAATAGAGACTTCTGCGGGCAGTATTTTAGGGTTCGAGTTTGGTCCGGAAGCATGGATCCCGGAGGGAGGCGTCCATGGCAATGAAGAACTGCTGTGTCACTACGGTTTCTCTGTTGGTGCTGGGACGAGTCATTTCACAATACTGACCGAGATCATGGGTCTGTGTATGGCAACGGAGGATTTCGAGGATTTCGGAGATCGATTTGATCATCACCTTGCCTTTGGGATCGGGGTAAGGAACTACTTCATCAGACCGAGCTTGTGGTATCAGATACCATTTGATGATGACACCAGAGAAGTTTTGGAAGGCGTAATCGGATTTCAGATCGAAATATCGCTGCCTAAAGAAGGGCCCTGACGGTGCGTGGCCTGAATCAGATGCCTCCCAAAGCGGCAATCAATCCAAGACTTCCCCTAAGATGCTGGTGCTGCCGGGCGTCTCTGCCCGGCAGTAGCACGAATCCATAGAGGCGTCGGGCAGAGACACCCAACGCCACTCCATGGAGCACGTTTTTCAACAGTCTGTCAGGATCAGAAGAACCGACCTCGGGTAACAGGTTTCTTCGGAGTTTTGTTGATGAATACAACCGGTCAGGGGTGAGTTACATGCTCAAGATAAGACGCTCGCATTACAGAACACTAATCACCCTCTCAGGGCTCGATGTCTATCAGTCGCGCTTTCTTCCAATCATCGCCAAGGATTGTCTCGGCTACCTGGTCGGCCTCGACAACGAACTCCCTCGGCACTGCCAGAGAGAGGCCACCTCCGACGGGACGGAAGGCGGACACGCCCATCTGGCCGGTTTGTCCGAAATGACCGGCGCCTGAATGGACGATGACCGGTATCTTTTTCCCGCGCAAGGCCTCAGCGATCATCTCGGCATACTCGAGCGAGGTCAGCCGCGCCAGTTGAATCCAGTCATCGTATACCGGATCATCATCGGTGTCGTCGTCCTCATCAGTCGGTAGTGACACAACCAGTCTCTCATTACAATCGGGACAGATCGCAACACCTACCTCATATTCATAGCGGCACTTGGGGCAAAACATCTCTTCCTCCTGTCACCGTTATCTACCTGCTAACCAAGCAAATAATTCACACGCGCGCCAGCGAAATCATTCACGCAATGGCGTTACCCTTGCGATGAAGTTGACGTTGAGGCCCGGCGGTTTTAAGCTTGTCTGGCGAAGTGCGCGGACATATAATCATCGCGGATATGCCACAGATTCGTGCCTCCAGGCTGGACAAGAGTCGCAAGCGGCAGGCCGGATTTCTTACCGGGCCTCTCCCGTATGGGACATTCAAGCGGAAGGTCGTCTTGTGGGTGGTCTTTCCTTTGGTAATCCTGCTCCTGGCTTACGTAATGGTGGACAGCGTGGTGATGCCGATTATGACACGGCAGGGGACTGAGTTCCCGCTCCCGGATTTCGTCGGGCAGCGTACGGTCGAGGCCCGCATGTCACTGGAGCAGCTTGGTTTGAGGCACGAGATTGCCTCACAGGAGTACTCACCCGGCAAAGAGCAGGGAGTGATTCTCAGCCAGTTTCCGATAGCCGGTACCAAGGTCAAGAAGGACCGGGCCATCAAGTTCGTGGTGTCACTGGGACAGAAACTCGTGTCGATACCGCAGGTGGCTGGTCTTTCGGTGCGGCAGGCGATGCTGGATATGGAAACCGCCGGTCTGGGTGTGGGGGAGATAGTCTGGGCTTTTTCCGACACTCTGCCGGAGAAGGTGGTCGTTTTTTCCTACCCGGCGGCAGGTTCGGAGATCGTGCTCGGCTCGTCGGTCAATCTGGCTGTCAACCGCGGGCGGGCGGCTGATTTCACCTATGTGCCGACAGTGGTCGGACTGACGCTCAACGAAGCCGATACCCGCCTGCGGGAGAAGTTCCTGAAAAGAGGCGTCATCACTTACCGGATCGATGAGAGGTACCTGCCGGAGACGGTTCTCGAGCAGTCCGAACCCGGGGGAGCCGAGCTTGATATCGGTACCGAGATCGACCTCGTTGTCAGCGCCATGGAGTAGATAAGTTGGTGCCCGCTGGTATTGAGATCAAGAGGCTTCTGTACATTGGGGAACCAGAGGCAGCGTCGGTCAAGTGATATTTGAGCGTGACAAATTGTAAAGGGTTATCTTTGTATGCAGATCAAGTGGAATTATCTCAGTCGGTTTTGTGTTAGTCTTCATCGCCCTGGATGTCTCTGTTAACTTCTCCATAGTTCTCTCTTGTCAGGCCACCTCGGTCAGCATCCAATCCAGCTTTTCTCGCCCGGGGGGACACCCCCAATGCAGGTGCCGAATTGGCAGTCAGTAAAGTAGGGGGGCTCAGAAGGCTTGGCCATCGATCGACGTAACAAGGGGTGCAGAAAATGCTTGGGCGTACAGAAATAGTCGCTATATTTGGGGCCGGTTAAGACAGGAGGAAAGATGTATTCACCGTCCGATTTCAGGAAAGGCCTGCGGATTATCGTCGACGACCAGCCGTACTACGTTGTCGACTACCAGCATTTCAAGATGGGGCGAGGCAAAGCCAACATCCGCACCAAACTCAAGCATATCAAGACCGGGGCCGTAGTTGAGAAAGTATTCTCGGCCAACGATTCCTTCAAGCAGCCGGACATGGAAGAGAAGAAGATGCAGTACCTTTACGAGAACACCGGCGAGTTTACTTTCATGGATTCTCAAACCTATGAGCAAGTATCCATACCAGTCGAGAGTCTGGGCGACGCCCGGTGGTACCTGATTGAAAACGATGAGTACAAAGTGCTGTTTCTTGACGGTGAAGCTATTTCAGTAGACCTGTCCGCCTCGGTGGTTCTCGAGGTCACGGAGACCGAACCGGGTGTCAAGGGTGATACGGTATCCAATGTCACCAAGCCGGCTAAGCTGCAGACCGGCCTTTCCGTCAAGGTGCCCATGTTTGTCAAAGCGGGAGACAAGGTTAAGGTGGACACGCGCACCGGTGAATATATCGAACGGGCCAATTGACCTATGCCCGCCAAGCGTTCCGTGATCGGGGTTGACGAATCGGGCAAGGGTGATTTTTTCGGCCCGCTCGTTGTGGCTGCTTTCCTTGCCTCGGACGGCGACAGGGAGCGTCTCGAGGACTGCGGTGTGCGCGACGGCAAACTGATCTCCAGCAATAGGATTCTCCAGATCGACGTTCGGCTTCGCGAGCATTTTCCCCATTTCGTGCTTGCCATAGATCCTGCTTCCTACAACACAGCGTACAGCACCGTCAGGAATCTCAACAAGCTCCTGGCGGAGGGCCACGCTCGCGTGATAGACGCCGTGCTGAGCGACCACCACGCCGAACTGGTTGTTTCCGACAAGTTCGGAAAGGCCGAGTTGGTGGAAAATGCGCTTGCATCGCGCGAGCGCGCCGTTTCCCTGAAACAACTGGTGCGCGGGGAAAGGATCGTCCAGGTGGCGGCGGCTTCGATACTGGCGCGGGCGGCTTTCATAAGGGCCATGAACGATCTGTCCGAGAAATACGGGTTCGAGATCCCCCGTGGCGCCTCTCCCAAGGTGGACGAGGCCGGTAGGGAAATCGTCAAGCGGTACGGCGTCGAGGAACTCCCCGGCATATCCAAGACCCATTTCAAGAACTACCAGCGGGTTGTCAACCCGGTTCTGTTTTCCGGATAAGTAGACCATAGAAACCGGCCGGTGACCCTCCCGGACGCGAGCAGGGTCCAAAACACGCCAGGAGCAGGCTCTCCCAGCGAAAATCGGCAGATCGACGGCTGAGCCGCGGGCAGGTCGGACCCTCACCCATCGGCCACGGGCGGGCTGTCTTCGGGAGCCCACCGGTGGTTAAGCCGGTGCGCCGGTTCTGCCGATAATCCTAAGAATAGTAGTAGAGTAGCTTTTCAGGAGGTGGTCGATGATATTTCCAATGGCCGACCTGGCCGTCACCCTGCTGTTGCTGTGTGCTCTCGTCCTGATCGCGAAGTTCAAGGATCAGATTCGAGCTGATGACAAAGAGAGCTACCGATACATATCCGGCGGACTGGTGATCCTGACTCTGGTTGCGCTCTCGCGAGTGTACAGCGCCCTGGGCGTTTTCGATCAAATCGCGTTTGTTTCCGATCCCCTGTTCTACCGCCTTCTCTCCTGGATCGGTATTATCACCGGTGCGACCTTCCTCGTCAGCGGGATATCACACTGGTTTCCGCTGGCTCGAGCAAACCGCAAGTACAATCGGAAGCTGATTCAGCGGCTGGAGCTTCTCAAGAGACTGGAGCAACTCGTCCGGGTGGAGGGTCGCCTGGCGTCCGTCCTGAGCAAATCGCTGGAGTACATGGTTGATCTCTACGATTTCTCCCTTGGCGCCGTCTACGGCTTCTCACCGAAAACTTCCGTAACCGGGTTTGTTTCAGCCTCCGGAGATTCAGATGCCGTCCTTGACGACCTGAGAAGGATACGGTTCGACGAAGGACTTCTACAGTGCGGCAGCGATGAGAATCGAGCGGCGGCTCCAGGCTGCATCGGGCGGTTGCCCTCGGGGTTGAACCCGCCCACGCTGATGCTTCCCCTTGTTGCCGACGGCCGCGTGCTGGGGTTGTTTCTGCTCTGGACACACAAGGATGACAGGTGTCAGGATGAGGCGCGCGTGAACCTGAAGATCGCGGTAGATATCATCGCCCGCCAGATCGCGCTGGACTCACATCGCCTTGCCGATGACAAGCGCCTGAAGCAACAGCTTTGGCGCGACTCGGTTGCGGGAGCGCTCGACCACAGGAAGAACATTGGTGAAATCGTGACCGGTTTGGCTCGCACGGTCACAGAACTGGTCCCGGCGGACCTGTTGTCGATGATAATTACCGACGAGAGATCCGCCAGACGCCTCTCGGTGGGTGAGAACGGAACCCTTCTCAACGAGAAAATCTCCGACGTCCAGACGCTTGGGGGGTACATAAGTCGCGTCCTCAAGACCGGTCTGCCCGAGGTGATCGATGATGTCGAGACGAAGGTAGGAATCGATTTTGACCAGTTGCTTGCCCGCAGCGGCGTCAGGTCGTGGGTGGCCATGCCGTTGAAACAGGGCGGCAAAGTCAAAGGCGTATTCGTTGTCGCCTCCCGACAGCCGGGCCGGTATTCGGCCGAGGACAAGGAATTGATTCGATCGATTGCCCCGTTGCTGCAGAACGTTGTTACCGAGGAAATCTATCACGTCGACATCAGTGTCCGAGAACGAAGCGTCAAGGTGGTTGACGCCTTCCTGGCCGACGTTGCCCGGGGATACCATCTGCAGAAGCTCTTTGAGCGTGCGGCGGACCTGCTTTCCACCGAACTGAAGTGCTCGTGCGTTCGCGTATCGACGTTTGATTACGACGGGGCGTTCCTGAGTTCGCGTGCTCTGGCCGTTCAGCATACGGTGCAACCGACGACGCCGCACGACGGACACATGGTGCTGTCGCTGATGCCATATCATCGGCTCGTCCGCGACACCGGCAGAATGATGTTGATCAATCAGGAAAACACCGACAAAAAAATCAGCGAGGCCGAGGCACACCAGGCGTTCTCCGCTGACGTCAAGTCGGCTTTGCTCGTGCCCGTCAAGGTTGGGGACAGGGTGCCGGCCCTGATCGGTCTGGCCGACACCAGGACCTGGAATCGTTACCAGTATCGCGACGCTGATCTCTCTTTAGTTACTTCTATTGCGTCAGTTCTGGCTGTAGCCATAGGATTCAATCTGAGACGGCCGGCCGGCGCCGATTACCGAACCGAATCTGACGCGCCTGGCGACGCGCGGTTGAGAAGTCGCGTCAGGTCTTCACTGTCGGGCATCATGGGATCACTGGAGGTGATAAGATCGCAGCGGCAGCCGACCGGCGAGACCCTGACGCGGTACCTGTCCATCATCGACCGATCAGCACGGCGAATCAACGAGTGTTTTGCCGAGGATGCCTCGCGGTCCTGAGTATGAGCGGTCAGGGTCACAGGTCTCAAATGTGTCTGTGTGGGATATATGGTGGCGAATAGCAAAGACATGCTTTGTAGCGATATCCTTCACGTGTCACTGCTCGAGGGCACACGGTTGTATCTTGCCACGGGGGTGCCACAGGCGTTCCGGCGGGTTACCGAGGACGGTCGGAACGGTTTCGAGGATTCATGGCTGTATATCCCGCACGGACAGCTTCTGTCGGTCCAGGAGACGCTTACCGCTGAGGCCGGTAGTCCCGATGCCTCCTGTATTTCCAGTTCTGCAATTGAGATCGATGACAAAAGTGTCTATCCCGTTCTGGTGGACGGGCGACTGCGTGGTGTGCTGACGGCAGATAGCCAGGTGCCGCTCGAGAGTGCCGGCCGATTAGCGGACTCCGTGCAGAATGCCATTGACTCGCAAGACAGCTTGCTGACATCGAAGGACCAGAGCGTCGCCGGTGAGTTCGTGGACAAGCTCTTTGAGCGCGATCGCAACGCCGATGACTTTCTGAAGGCCATGCTTCACATCCTGACGGATCAGTGGGCCGGCACATTGGGGGCGATTTACTGTCAGCAGGACGGGATCTATCGAATTCGGTTCGCGGTGGGGGATATCAGCCGGTTTGACAACCTGGCTCATACTGCGGCGCCGGCTGCCGCCGGTGAATGGGCGACTGCCATTCAGCACAAGAGCTATTTCGTTCCGGGCGAGGCCTTGCCCGAATATGCCTGCTTTCTTGCTCGCCCTCCCGGGTTCCTGTTTGTGCACCCCAGTATGCGTTCTCACCGAACCGAGTACCTGATAGTCCTGTGTCTTTCCGGCGACATAGACGGCAGCGCCGCCTCCGCCCTGCGCGAAATTGCCGGTCTCTCCTGCCGTCTCCACGAATCTCAGTTCTCGACCGCAGCAGAGACGGTGCGTCTTTACGGTCGGTTGAACCTGGCGGCGAAGTCGGCCTTGGCTCTTGATGATATCCTGTTGGAGTCGTTCAAGGCCCTGAGTCGCCAGTTGGAGGTGTCACGTATGGTCGTGACCAGAGATACCGGCTTGGCGAAGGTTGTGTCAAGGCGCGCTTCTGTGGAACCGTTGGTGCGAGACGTCGATGAAATGCCCCTCTGCGTGTCGGCGGCAGAATTGCCCGGCGACGGCGAACCATGGCTCTATTCGGACATTCAAAGCGAGTTTCGCCATTCTCCCGAGGCCAAACGGTACCACCTTGACCATGTCAATTCCGAGCTTCAATTCCCGATTGAGTTGCCGGGCATAGACGGCGTTGTAGCTTTCGGATCGCCGCTTCACGGCAACTACCTGTTGACCGGGAAGGATTTCCTGGCGGCGGTGGCGCAGCTCGTGGGTCTGAGCATTATGCTTTCAGAAGTGGCCATGGTTCCATCAGGAGCGTCTTCGGCGGAGAGTTCCGAGCGGTCCACGGATCAGGCCTTGCAGCGATTCCACACGATTCACAAATTAGCCGGCGGTCATTTTCACGACCTGTTGAGCCTTCTCTCGGTGGTCGTAGGGCAGGCGGAAATCATGCAAGGTGAACTCTGTTCCGGTGGCGGGAGCGACACGGCGCCGATGCATCAGACCGGGATGAACAGAATAGCCCAGGCGGCAAATCAGATGGCCGCCGTTCTGCCGATGCTAAGGGACCTCTGTATGCTTGACAACGAGAGCCTGGAGCGGCGGATGCCATGCCACCGGTTAATGGCGGAACTGCCGGTACTCCTGCGAGGGTACACCCGGCAAATGGCCGACACCAAGAACATCTCGGTGACAATAGAGGCCGCAGTTACAGGCAGCGCGGATTTCGCTTTGCGTTACATTGATATCTGCGACTGTATCCTGCCCTTTCTCCTGACTGTAATGGATGAGGCCATCTGTTCGGGAGCCATTGAGGTTGAGGCCTGCCTGGGTGCCAGAGGGGAATCGGTGATCCTGACATTCGACCGAGCCATGGTCGGTCATACGGGACTGGGGAACCTGTTGACACGGGCCTGTGGTCGCCGGCTGTGCCGAATCCATGGGGAGGAGACGGGGGAAGTTAAGATTGGATCGTTTGTGATCGGCTTTGGCCCGGCTGAGGAAGGGAAGTATCGGTTCAATATGGTCAGGGAAGTGCGCGGAGGTCGTCACCGCAGTCAACAAGAACAAACTGTCGCCGCCCAGCTCCGGGGGGAGGACTGAAATGGGGAGTTCGGCCAACCGTATTCGCAGATACTATAACTTCCAGCGAAGTAATCAGCTAAGCAGCATCATTGCCCAGGCGGACAGGGTGTCGGAGTTGTCCGCCGTTCACCTGAATGCTGACTTCACGGCGGTATTCTATCGACAGCCCGGGAGCAGGGAACTCATTCCGGTTGCCTTGCAGCGCGCCGCCGATATTCCGGTATCGGGGTTGAAGTTGCTCGAGCGGGCCTGGTCGAAACCGGAGTCTCCCGGACACAATGGTGAGCTCGGGCTCGTGAGCCTTGGGCCGGAATTCACCGACGACACGGCGCTGAAAGATCATTTCGCCGAGGAGAACGGTTTCCTTCACCGTTATGCATTCACGCACTGCGTGGAAGGGGAACTGATCGCCGAGATAGTTGCCTACTGGCGCGCTCAGCCCCCGCCGATCAGTGAACGCGTCGAACACAACCTGAGGCTTCTGCTTGAAGTCCTGGTGGGAACGATGTGCATGGCGAACCAGTTTCACCTGGTCAACAATTTCTCGATCCGCCTGGGTGAAGCGCTCTCGATGTTCGAGCTGCAGGGCGATGACTGCAAGTTCAATGATCTGGTGTCCCGGATTGTCCGTCAGTCCCGCCTGGCCGTGCCGCTTTCGGGTGTTTGTCTTCTGTCACTTGACGTCGCCACGGGCCGTTTCAAGGTCAACGAGTTTTTCGATTCACAACCGGCCCGGCCGCAGTTTACCGGCGAAATCACCCGCGCCGTTGAAGAGGCGCTGGCGACGATGGATCCCCGGGAGGCAGACGGGCGACTATGGTTCGACCTGTCGGCCGGGTTTGAAAGAGACTGTTCCGCCCTCGTTGGAGTGGAGATCCTCCCCGACCGCGATCATCGTTTCGTGCTCGCGGTCTGGACGCGCCAGGCGTCGGGGTTCAATTTTGACGACCTGGAGTTACTCTCCGTATTCAGTCTTCTGGCGCAGACGGTCATGAGAGTCGCCCTGCACAACCGCAGTCTAAGGAAGTCAAAGCAAACACTTGAGAAATCGTCGGCCCGCATGACCGACCATGAAGTGCTGGCGGCGCTCACAGATATGACATCGGGTATTGCGCACGATTTCAACAATATCCTGGGAGGCATTATTGGCCGGTTGCAACTGCTGAAAATCAAGGCGACCGAAGACGCCCTGCAGTCCGATCTGGGTAAGATCGAGTCCCTTGCCCTGGATGGCGCTGAGATCGTTCGACGCATTCAGGAATACACAACGCGCCCCAGGTACAAAGAATTGGAGCCGGTGGATCTTCGCGAGGTGCTGGAGACAAGTATCCACCACAGCGAACCTGATTGGAAGGCGCTGGCCGAGCAGCAGGACATTGCCGTTAAGTGCGATATCTCAGTGAATGAGGCTGTCATCAATGGCTGCCGGGCCGATCTGCTGATAGTCCTCGAAAAGCTGATTGAGAATGCAGTGGAGAACTCGCCCGCCGCAGCTACGGTCAAAGTCACTCTGGTCGCCGATGATGCCGGTTTCTACATGGCAGTGGCGGACAGCGGCAGCGGCATACCGTCTGAGAATCAGGCACGAGTATTCTATCCCTTTTTCACTACGAAAAGCGAACGTGGCGCCGGACTGGGGCTGGCCATTGTCCAGGGGATTGTAGTTCGCCACGGCGGCCGGATCGAGTTTGAAAGCGACAGCCAAAACGGCAGTATCTTCAAGGTCAGTTTTAGCCGCCCGGTTGCTGTCGATGAAGATTCTGACATCACGCGCAGGACCAGGCGATCGGATCGGCTGCGGATTTTAGTGGTCGACGACGACGACCAGATTCGAGAGATCCTGAAAGATATGCTGACTATCGACGGCCACACCGCGACGACCTGTCCCGATGGATACAGCGCCCTGGAAACGCTGGAGAAGCAGCCGTTTGATCTGGTCATAACGGACCTGGGCATGCCGGGCATGTCGGGTCTCGACATGGCTGCGGTAGTGCACGAGAAACATCCCGAGTTGCCGATTGCGATGATCACCGGCTGGGGCACCCAACTCGATGAGAGTGAAGTGTCCCTGAAAGGCATCAGGACCGTACTACCCAAGCCGTTCCACCTCAAGGACGTGAAGGCGCTCATTACGGACCTGGTTACCAGTTGACCACAGGCAGCCCTCTTGCGTAAATTCTTGGGTCTGTTGCAGCAAGGGCGTTGGGTTAGCAGTTTTGGTATTTAGGGGGTGAATGTTGGACAAAGCGGCATTCTTTTAGAGAAACAAATAAGGGACTGAAATCACTGCCGGCAGCGGGATAATAGCTGCGCCAGAACTCGCTTCTCTGGTCGCCATTTCAGCAGCTTCTTTAAGTTCAAGACCGTGTTCGATGTCGATTCGCTGGTAAAGGTCACCCGGATCCACGGTCGATCTTTGCAGAGGAAAAAGTCTCTACTTCGTTCCTCTGTAAAACATAGTCCTCTTTCTTTATGCCTTAGCAGGCTGTTGAAAAACCCGGAACAGAATGAAAAACAGCAGCTGCCTTCCATTGCGGATCATTCCCGCTTCCATATGTGGTCAGGCGGGTGTACGATAGGATATTGGCGATGGATTTTGACAGTTTCATCAATGCCGGCAGTTACCAGCACCACAGGAAGCGCCGGTGGCATCGCAATGGTTATCGTAGCCGCAGCTTGTTGACGTCGGTGGTGGCGCTGGATCTGAAAGTGCCGCGGGATCGGAGACCTGCTGGCGGTAGTTTCTATCGGATCTGAAGCATCGTGGTTTGTCGGGGGCGGAGGTGATCGTTACCGATGGCGCCTCGGGGATTCTGCCCCACGGCACCGATTGTTTGTCTTTTGTCACGAGTTCCTCAACAACTTAGCGAGGTAGGTGTCCCCGGCATCTCTCAAAGGCTGGAGGGTGACATCAGTTCGCAGTATCTGCAGTATGGCTACTGCCGGGGTCTACCCGGCGGTTCTGACCTCGACATACCTGACCAGGTTGTCAATCGAATCCAGGTTGTCAGGAACGAGGTCGTCATCTTCGACGCTGAACCCGAACTTTTCCTCCAGAAAGGCCACCAGTTCGAGTACGCCGGTTGAGTCTATTATTCCCAGATCAAGCAGAGACCCCGAGTCAGTGAGTTCCTCGGAGTTCTTGCCCATCATGAAGTTCTCAACAATAAAATGTTTGATATCGGACCGAGTCTCCAAGCAAACCTCCTGTCGCGCTCGCCATCCGCGTCGATGCGACTGCTTCGGTGTCGGTATCGCTGTCTACTATTATCGGTCATATCGGTAGTAATGTCAACCTCTCAACTGCTTGTCGGCGACGTACGTTCCACCCATGGAGTCACCCGGCGTTAGAACAGGAGTTCGCCGGCTGCCGGGCAATAAGCAAGAAACAGCCTTACTCGGCGTCTTTGGTCGTGGCCGCTAAACCCCAGTACCTTGACGAGGGTGTGCGTTTTCTCGACAGTGGCAATCAACAACCAGTCACCTGGTTTGACGGCAATCCGATCCGCTGTTGCGGAGTAAGCCCCTTTCAGCAGATAGTGCTTCACGGCATCGAACTCCCCTCGCTGTGGCAACGAGGCAAACCTGTTGGTGCGAAGGAATCCACCCAGACGATCCGGTGAGGCAAGGTAGTCCCGACCATCCTTCGAATAGAAATACAGGTCGTTGCTCAGGTCATCCGCCCGCACATACATGTTCCTGCTGAAAGAGAAACCATCCTGCTCCGACGAATAGCGCGCCGCCAGTTCGATATCTCTTCGAGGACCGCAGACCGCCGATACCTCGCCGGAAGGTCCCGACAACGAACGGTCCGGAAAGACCACACGTACGGATACGTAATACCTGACGCCGTTCTCCAGACGCTCAGCAACGAAGCGCTCGATCCCGTCGCCGGGATCGGTATCGCCGGCGAATACAGCCTGGTTGTATGGCTCAATCGATTCGCCGGGCGTCAGGTCGGGGGCTGCGCCCGCTATTGGACTCTCACTGATGTAGACGTTGTACCCGCTGATGAGCCGGTCACATCCGGACTTCCACATCACGGTCATAGTACTGCTGTCGACCTCAACCTCGAGGTCATACGGAACGCAATCCCGGCTCACTCTGTGCTCAATCCGGGGCGGGCCGCAGCCAATGCCCACAAGCGCCCCCGCGAATGTGAGTGCAGCCAGCAACGAAAACCAGACCGTAGTGCCACGGCCGGTCTTCTTCACGACGATACTCATGGCGCCCAAGGTACGCAGGCGCCGTATTTCTAACAAGGTCTGTTGCTGCTGCGCGGGCTGAGACCTGACGTCGGGCCTTCGGGGAGCAGCGCTCAATTCGAGGAGCGTCGCGTAAGGCATTGCGTGATAGCGTGTTGTGTCAAATCAAAACCCTAAAGTAATGGACGTAAAGGCCGATATATCTATTGATTGTGCGATTCGTAGAATTTCTTGGCTTTCAGGGACTGAAGCGTCCAGAGACAGGAGGATAATGATGTACGAACCTGCTGACGGAGGAGCCGGATTTGGAGCGGTCTTCTTCCTGATAATGCTGGCGGTCTACTTCTATTTCGCCTTTGCGCAGTACAAAATTGCCCGGAAGGTTGGTTGTGCGGACAAAGCCTGGTGGTCGTTTGTGCCGGTTCTCAACACGTTCCTGCTCATCCAGATGGCAGGCAAAGACTGGTTCTGGTTTCTGTTCTGCCTCATTCCGCTGGTGAATCTAATCGCCTTTGCCATTCTCTGGATGGAGGTCGCCAAAGCCTCCGGCAGTTCATCGATTTGGGGGTTGCTGGTGCTGGTCCCGTTCGTGAATTTCGTGGCCATGGGCGTGATGGCTTTTGCCGGATCGACGGCGGCGTCCAGTTTTCCTACATCCGGCCGGATCGACACGTCCAAAGTAAAGCCTATGGCGTAATACCGCCACACCGGATCCGACCACAAAGCGACCGGAAATCAGAAAGGCGAATCGACAGGTTCGCCTTTTTGTATTGGGAATCCGCCCCCTGAAGTGTTTCGCCATTACAGCACGACCCAACCAACGGAACCCGTGTCGCGCGAGAGCCCAGAAGCGTCAGCGTTCACAACGAATCATTTGCCGCGGTTGTATCGGCCGACGGCTCCTCGGGCGGCGGCTCTCCGAACCACTTCCGGTAGATTCGCTCGTAGCGACCGCTCTTGCGAATCTCACGCAGAGCGCCGTTGATTGCTGCCAAGAGTTCACTTTCGCCCTTACGGACCGCAATACCGTAGTGCTCCCGCGTGAGAACCGGCCCCACCGTTTTTGCCGTGCCGTGGCGATTGATATATGCCTGCGTTGTGGGGCAGTCATTGAGGATGGCGTCGAGATTCCCGTTGGCCATGTCGATGAAGGCCGCGCCGATATTGTCGAACGAGTACACATGCAGCCCGTCCATGCTCTTGGCCATGATCTCGCCGGTGGTGCCAAGCTGTACACCCACTCTCTTGCCGGAGAGATCATTGACGGAAAAAACTGCGGAATCCTCCAGCGGTACGGCGATAACCTGCCCCGCTAAATAGTACGGGTCCGAAAAATCAACCACCGCTGCCCGCCTGGGAGTAATCGTCATGGCCGAGACGACGGCGTCATATTTCTTGCCGGTCAGTCCGGGGATGATGCCGTCAAACGGCGTCACAATAAACTCCGCTTCCCAACCGCTGGTCAGGCACACTTCCGTTATCAGGTCTATGTCGAATCCTTGTGGTTGCCCGGTTTCAGTATCCACCGTTTCAAATGGAGGGTAGGTGGCGTCGGTGCCGATACGCAATGTGGCGCGGGTAGCTTCGCTTGTCTCTCTGCTGCCGCCGCAGCCTGAGATGAACAAGGCGCAGATCAAAACGAATGCTGTTCTCATGCCTTTCCCGGTGTGTCAGGTTGAACGCGTCGGCTGCAATGAAGCTGATAAACCGCAAACAGGCAAGCATTTATGACACCGTCTGTTCACAAGAAAGGCGACATCGAATGTCCCCTCATGGAGGTATGGCGGATCGGGATGCTGTTAACAGGTTGTTGAAAAAGCATTTTGTCATACTCGAAAAGCGGCGGATTTGTCATAAGCGTGGAGTCGAGCGTCCCTGCCCGACACCTGACGACAGGTGACGAAGGAGCGGAATGACGGAGGAGAGAGAATGACGGAAAGGCTCAGAGATGATCTGTAATGGATGGCAGTTGCTGTTTTGCATTGTGTTACGTGTTTCTCAACAACCTTATAGAATAAACTCCGCCTGCAGGCCCGCCAGGCTACCTCCGAAACGTGCGCAGGATGCTTTGAGATCTACCCGGCGCTACCGATCCGTTGCCTGTGGCACCTGCCGAGGACCCACTCCCACCCGCGGACAATCGGCCGGAGGTGGGCCGGCATTGAACATGTAGTCGACCAGATGGACGAGGTCGGTAATGTCGGGGGTTTCACTGACGCTGCCGTCAATATTGGCTTCCTCGGGACAGGGGGCGGGCGGGCCCTGGTTGAACATGAAATCAACGAGATAGACGAGATCTGATATCGTTACCTGGGCACCGGAATCACCGTCGACATCGCCTCTTATCGGAGGCTCGCAACATCCTGCATCACAGGCATCGCCGATGCCATTGTCGTCACTGTCTTCCTGCCCGGGATTATACGTGAACGGACAATTATCCACCGGGCAGGTATTGGCCGGGAAGCCCGGATTGCCAAAACCGTCTCCGTCGTAATCGGTGCACACGTCGCAGGTGTCCCCGATGCCGTCGTAGTCAAAGTCAGCCTGATCCGGGTTGTAGTTACTAAGGCAATTGTCGCAGGAGTCGCCAACCAGGTCGTTATCGAAGTCTTCCTGGTTTGGGTTGGCTGCGTAAGGGCAATTATCGTCAGGACAAGTATTGCCAGAGAAATCCGGATCGCCGTACCCGTCCCCGTCGCTGTCGGTGCAATCATCACAGTCATTGCCGATTCCGTCGCTGTCGGTATCAGTCTGGTCCGGGTTGGCAATCTCGGGGCAGTTGTCCTCCGGGCACGTATTGACCGGGAAGCCCGGATCGCCGTACCCGTCCCCGTCGCCATCCGTACACGTATCGCAACTGTCTCCGGCACCGTCCTGGTCGAAATCCTCCTGATCGGGATTGGTTACAAACACGCAATTGTCACAGACATTTCCATAGCCGTCCTCGTCGTCGTTAGCCTGGTCCGGATTGAAGATTGTCGGGCAGTTGTCATCGGGACAAGCGTTTTCCGGATGGCCGGGATCGCCGAAGCCGTCCTGGTCGGTATCGATGCAGATATACTCGCATCGGGCCATCTTGGTCACGAAGAGGTCATAGCCGCCGCAGATCGAATCCTGGATGGGATCAAGAGTCGGGAAATCGTGAGAGCCGGTGTAGCCCACGACATATGCATTCTGATCGGTATCTACGCGAATACCATAGGCAAAATCAAAGGCAACCCCGCCCAGGTATGTGGAGTAGGCCAGCGAATCGCCGGATGCCGACAGACAGGTAATAAAAGCATCGTACTTGTAGCCGAAGCTGTCATCAAAGGCGTCAACGCAGGGAAAGTTGTCGGAAGACGTGAAACCGGAGACATAGGCGTCGCCCTGACCGTCAATGGTAATGCCGGAGCCGATGTCATCACCCCAGCCTCCGAGATAGGTGCTATAAACCAGGCAATCACCGTCAGGGCCAAGCTTGGTGATAAAGGCGTCGAAAGAGCCACCGAGATGCATGTCATAGGGGTCCACCAGCGGGAAGTCATCGGCCGAGAAAGTGTAGCCGGTGACGTATGTATTGAGGTTTTTATCTACGGCGAGAGCAAGGCCGAAATCATCCTTGGCACCTCCCAGAAAAGTGCTGTAGACCAGGGAATTGCCATCGATGTCGAATTTGGTGACAAAGGCGTCTCCGTAGCTCTGGCCGCCGTTGTAGGTGGGATCAAATCCGCCGACAGTGGGAAAATCCGACGACGAAGTGTAGCCGGTGACGAAAGCATTCTGATTCATGTCGGTTGTGATCCCGACGGCATAGTCGCTGATCTCGCCGCCCAGGTAAGTGCTGAACTCCAGCGTCGCACCGGAGGGGCTGAACCTTGTCACAAAGGCATCCATGACGCCACCGAGGTCGGCATCGTATGGCTCGTCCGTGAGGTTGAAATCGGTGGAACTTGTGTTGCCCGTGATGTACAGCCGACCGGCGTCGTCCACGGCTACCCCGGTGCCGACGTCGTCCCCGCTGCCGCCAAGAAAGGATGAGTAGATCAGCGCGTCGCCGGCTTGCGAAAGCTTGACGACGAATGCCTCCTGGTCTCCTAAGTGGGCTGATTGAGCCGCGCCTGCGGTGGGGAAATCATCCGATCTGGTCATGCCCGCGAGGTAGGCCGAGCCGGCCTGATCCACGGCGATGCCCAGGGCACGGTCGTCCAGACAGCCTCCCAGGTAGGTGCTGTAAAGCAACGAGTCTCCTGCTGTCGAGATCTTCAGCACGAAAGCGTCATTGCTGACAGGGCCGGTGTCGTTGTAGGTGCTGTCGTAGGCATCCGCAAGAGGGAAGTCGGTGGAGTTCAGATACCCGGCGACAAAGGCATTTCCGGCCGAATCGATGGCGATAGCGCGTCCAAAGTCATTAGCCCCGCCTCCCAAGAAGCTGCTGTATGTCAGGACCGGATCGATCACCAGCGGCAGCGTGGAATCATAGCCGGGGTCAACAGTGAAACCAAACGCATTATCGCCCAACAGGATATACTCCACATCGATGGAGACTATGGTCTCTCCATCAAGCTGGTAGGTGACCGGCCGGAGTTCAATGAGTTCGCCAAGCCTACAGAGAATGACCAGGTCGCCGTTCTCGTTGATAGACAGCGAGTCAACACCTTGATACTGGATTCTGATCAGGTCCGGATCAGCCCCGGCTGCAATCAGGAAGTCATACTCCATGTGGCCAAAACAGCCTTTAAATCTCAGATCGATACCGGGGTAGATATGTTCGTAGTTGACTTCACGGTAATTGGGAACCTGCGTATACCAGTTGCCCGGATCGGTGCCCAGTATGTAGTTGGAACGTGCCCCCATCGGCTCCGCGCCGGTGACCGGCGGATGAGGATTGCCTCCGACGATGGCTGTCTTGATCATAATCGTTTCAACGGTGTCCGGACTCGCCGGGAACTGGTAGCCGAATGTTGTCAGGTGGTTCCGGCCGGTATTGTCGGTCAGGCTGCGTGTAAAGTGATAATACACACCCGTTTCTGTCAGCCAGATCGCAGCTCCGCTGGCATCGGCCCGGAACAGGACATTGTCGTTGAATTGCCCGGCATTGGCGGTGAAGGCAAGACTGGCGCCCGAGAATGTCTGTAAAGTCGAACTGCCCGAGTGCGGATGCTCGGTGGCATACAACGGCAACCCTGCCGGTACGCTAAATGCCACTATGACCACCCAGACAGCTACGGCGAAGTTAGTTGCTCTCTGCACTCGATTCCTCGGATGGCGTGTTGCCATGTGACGTAATCGGGCTCAAAGTGGACATCTCTATAATACTCATCCGGATAGCCGTTGTCAACAGCAAATAGACACATTTTACTCTATTATGTCGGCGGGACATGTCAGGAACATCACGGTATGTGACAAAGAAAGTGGTCGCGCCACAAGGGGAACGACTCGACCGCCGCGCTAAGCGCCGCAGACAGGCCGAGGGCCGTCGATGAACATGAATTCCACCAGGTAGACCAGGTCGCTGATATCTATCTGGCCGTCTCCATTGCAATCAGCCGCTTGCAGAGGCGATGGCGGCGGCCCCCCGACAAACATGTAGTCCACAAGGAACACCAGATCGGAGATATCGGCCGGGAAGGAATCGTTGTTCATGTCAGCACAGACATATCCGTCGGTGACCGTGAGTGAGCCGTTGTGCACGAGCACCCGGTCCCAGTCGTAGTAAGATGAGTAGTCCCAGTATGCGAACATGGAGTCGAACGGCTCCTGCGGTCCTTCCACAAGTTCCCATTCGAGGCAGGTGTTGCCTGCCCACGCCTGGCAGGCATAGTAGGCGGTATCCAGAACCGAGTCGCGCACGGTTCCGATCACCTGGCCGTACGGGTCGGAGAAGGCGAAGTTCTCCAAAGTGAGATTGAAAATCATCCGTACGGTGCGGTCGGTAGTCGTGTCAAGTATGTTGGCTATGTCGGCTCGCATCCTGACCAGGGGTAGCGGGCCGTTCTGGGGGGCAATCCCGGGCGTATTCGGAGGGGCGGGCCAGTTGGCCAGGCCGACAATCCGCAGGTTGTGCGGCTCGCTGCTGACATGGCGGCTCTCGATATACTCCCAACCTGAAATCAACGTGTTGACGGTGTCGACCTCCACGTGGAACGACATCAGGTCGGCTCGGTCCAACTGCAGCCAGAGTGCAAAACCGGCCACGGTGTCGGCGAAGTTCTTCATGTAGATGGGAATCGAAACACTCTGACTGCCCGATTCGGCCGTGGTGTCCATCATCCGGACTTCAAGAAGGGGGTCCTGGGCCGGGGCAATCCCGGCTATCGACAGGAACGCTGCGGCAAGCGCGATGATCCTGATTGCCGATCGCCGGGGTCTGCGAACATTGAGCACTGCCTGCCTCCAGTGTGTATGGCCGATCATTCGCTCTTCATCAGCAAGGTGCCGATATCGCGCGACCTGCGTTTTCATAGGCTTATTCCTGATACACGCATCGCTGTCGCAGGGTTGCATCTTACTTGCAGCAGGACGCCTGCGCCTGCTGTATACTGTAGAATCGACCGATTTCTATCAGTCCTTGACCGGCTCTCGTGGCCGTGGTTGGGTGCCACAAGATAGTACTTCTTCTGCCTGACACTCCGCGGCAGGGTGGCACTCTCAAACTTGTTTGGGGGTGACTTTTGGTCGGGTCCAAACGAGTTTGAACCCGCCACCCGTCGTCAAAGTCGGCTGAGAAAACCGACACGGGTTGAAACCCGACCGCGTAATGAACCGGTGCATCAAACAGGGGATCAACGGCAGAAACGCTCCCGGCCACAGCCCCAATCAAAGACAGCATTAGCAAAATGGGCGTTACTCTTGACATGATATTACCTCCGGTTCCCTAATATCGTCCTTCAAATGTGGGGGTAGCCCATGCTCCCCCCATTAGGAGTATACAATATAGTGCCCAGTTGTCAAGCCGAGAGCGTCGGGAGCCCGGCGGTTGAAGTACAGCCCCGATTTTGGTTGTTGAGACCATCAGCACATCATATACTGGCTTATGCAACTCCACGAAAGCAAAGGATCCATGTTATGACCGGACGTGCGGGCAATATCATCCTGATCGGCATGATCACTGGAGCAGTTCTGGGCCTTATGGGCGGACTGTGGCTCGGTGATTTCATGCTGAGTATCAAGTTCCTGGGAACGATTTTCTTGAACGCCCTCAAGATGGTTGTCGTCCCCCTGGTCGTGGCATCCATAATTGTCGGCGTGACATCCCTGGGCGACATCCGGAAGTTGGGAAGAACCACCGGAAAGACATTAGCGTATTATATGACCACGACCGGTTTCTCGGTGCTGGTCGGGATAATCCTGGTAAATCTGATCCGCCCCGGCGACGGGGTGCCGCCTATTGGAGCGACGGTCCCGGAGTTCGTTGCCATGAAAGGCGGCGGGACGATAATCGACGTTATAGTCGGCCTGGTCCCGGACAACATCTTTGGCGCCGCGGCTACGGGCAAGATTCTTCCGCTGATTGTGTTCTCGCTCCTGTTTGGCGGTGTTCTGACTGTCATCGGAGACAAAGGAAAACCGGTCATAGGCTTCTTCGAAGGCATCAACGCCGCGATAATGAAAATCGTTTTGCTTATCATATATTTCGCCCCGATCGGTATTCTTGCTCTGATCGGCGGGATCGTCGCTGAGAACCGCGCGTCGGTGGACGAGTTGATCACTGCCCTGGGGCTGTATTCCCTCACAGTCATAATCGGTCTCGTGATTCACGCCGTAATAACTCTACCGACAATTCTGAGATTCCTCGGTAGGAGAAATCCGTTCGGCTATTTCCTGAATATGGGTCAGGCTCTGGCTACCGCCTTTACCACCGCCTCGTCCTCGGCGACTCTGCCGGTGACAATGGAGTCGGTCGAGCAGAAAAACAAGGTCGACGAAAGGGCGGCTTCGTTTGTGTTGCCTCTGGGAGCGACGATCAACATGGACGGTACCGCCCTCTATGAAGCGGTGGCGGCATTGTTTATCGCGCAGATTTATGGTATCGACCTCTCAATCGGTGCCCAGATTATCATATTCTTCACCGCTACACTGGCCTCGGTCGGCGCGGCCGCTATTCCCGAAGCCGGGCTGGTCATGATGAGCCTGGTACTCACGGCGGTTGGTTTACCGCTGGAAGGCATCGGCATTATCCTTGCCATCGACTGGTTCCTGGATCGCTGCCGGACGACTGTCAATGTGTGGGGTGATTCTATCGGCGCGGCTGTGATCGGCGAGACTTCTGAGTTCAAAGCAGACACTGTTAACTAACAGGCTGCTCCAAAACTTGGAATAGAATGAAAAACAGCGGTTGCCTTCCATCATAGGTCATCTCTGAGCGCGCCCCTCCGTCATTTCTCAGCAAGCGGGAATCCACTGATATCAACGCCTTATTGGATGCCCGCTTTCGGACTTGCTGAAAAACGTACTCCAAGGGGTGGCGTTGGGTGTCTCTGCACGACGCCTCTATGGATTCGCGCTGCTGCCAGGCAGAGACGCCTGGCAGCACCAGTAACAATGTTTCGGCGGCCGGCTACCACGACTTTTTCAACAGCCCCTTTCGCAGGCCTGACGAATCCACCGGTTTCTAAACATGACAAAAAGGCCTTTTCAACAACCTGCTAACCTGTCACACGTCTCGTCTGAGCTTCCTGTCTGTGGCAAAGCAGGTGGGGTGTTATTTACCGCTCGCGCTCTGCTGTCCGCAACAGTTCCAGTTGGGCCAGGGCGGCCGTGACGGCATGTTCCACGCGCAACACAAATCGACCGAGCGTAAACCGCTGGAAACCGACCGCCTCCATCAACTGGATCTCGAACGGCACCCATCCTCCCTCGGGGCCAACCGCCAGCAGCACCCATGAGTTGGTGTCCCTGTCAAACAAACGGTCAAGACCTCGTGTGCTCTCAGGGTCCGGCAGCAATCTTATGGGCGGGGTCGCGTTTTCTTCGGCAGCCGCGGCCACCTGGGCCGGCAGCGTGTCCTCAAAAAAAACACGGAAGCGGTTGTGGATCGCTACCTCGGGTAGACGCGTCAGCTTCCCCTGACTAAGGCCCTCGATAAGATAGGGAGTGTAGTTCTCAGGCATAAGCAGCGGCGACTGGAAGTAGCTTTTTTCCACCCGGTTGGCGCGCACCAGATGCAGCCGCCGTACGTCCATCATGGCCGCCGTTGCAAGAAGCCTCTTGAGCGTCTGCGGTCGCGGCAGGGCACAGACGAGGTCTATCGCGGGCGTCGGATCGGCCACCTTCTCGAGCGGCCCGCAGATCAGCACGACGCCCTCGCTCGTCACCTCTTCGATCCGCGCCACACCGGCAGGACCATTGAGAAGCCCGATCTCGACAGTCTCCCCCACGCTTGCGTTCAATACCGACCGGATGTGTTCGGCTCGATGATCGACCAGGCGATAGCGCCCGCCGCCGATGTCATCGCTTTCGTTGAGGATTATCAGATTCATACAATTCACTGACCCACACTGTGGGCCCACAATGTTGGCCCGCGTCGCGGGTTATTGCCTTGCGGCCCACAATGTGGGATTTTGCCTTGCGGCACCATCCAGCACCCACAACCGCGCTCCACTCCAGTCCTACAGAAACACCAACATAGTTGGTGCCGGAGGTAGGACTCGAACCGGCACGGTCCGCAAGGACCAAGGGATTTTAAGTCCCCGGTGTCTACCATTCCACCGCTCCAGCACAGGCGACGGGTCAAGTTAAGTGCTATCTCGGAGTGGCACAAGTGAGTTTTCTTGCCCTGGGTGCTGTATAAGTTGACTATGACTGTAACTGCACACAGATCAGTAATGATCGAAGAATAAACCCACCATAAATGGCGGGCCACCCGTGACTTGGAGCCTATTGTCGAGGCGGATAGAGAAGTGCTGTAATCCGTTTAGCAGCCCACGCAAAGGCAACAGGGAGGAGGGTTTAGGCTGAGCGATTCATAGGTCTCACCATGAGTCTCCTGGCTTCGATCGTGGCTGGAATAATTCATATCTTGATTACATGGTGGAGAGAGACCACGCCACATAAGGGACGTTCGTTGCAAAACCACAATCTATCCTCTACCTCTGAAAACAAAATCGCGTGCAGTGTGAAAGATTGTGGCAAGCGGTTGCTGACAGTAATAGTGGGTACTGACGTTCTGGGCAAGATAGCAGGGACTACCACATTTGAGACCATGTTTGTATATGGGGTAGCGCCTGTCAGCGGCATCCATTAGTGATCCAATGGAAGGATAGTCAAGAACGCACAGATCAAAGAGCATTGCACTCTGACAGGGCCACGGAAGAAACCCATCGGGTGTAATATGAATGCGAAGGCTCGGATGGCATTCGAAAGGCAGGAACCGCATGAGTACTTCATATATCTTTGGAGTACTTGGGAAACGTAAGCATGAGTCATCAAAGAGCTTATCGACAAGCTGGTTATAGTTCGTCATCTCATGAAAATTGTCCTTTCGGCCCATTCCGCAATTAGCAGCAACCGGTGCAAATGCGATATCGCATTTTCTGCAGAAAGCAGCGACCTCCCACACATCATCAATTGTGTCTGTTGTCACCACGCAATTAACGAATACAGAGCACCTGTGTAATCTGGCAACGTTCGTACAGAACATGATGGCATCCAGAACTCGCTGTCCGGTGCCCCGCTTGGAACAGTACAACTCGTCAAGCACCTCTGGTCGCATGGAATCTAGACTGAAGATGATTATATCCAGCATATCAAACAGATTGTTATCTTCTACGAATAACCGCTCCAAATGAAGACCATTCGTGTTGAGCATAATCGGTCGAAACCCGAGTTTGCTAGCCTCACGCAGTAGGCTCAGAAAATGAGGATGTATAGTCGGCTCACCCCCGCAGAACAGAATCGCTGGTACTTCCTTGCGTATCATCGTCAATAAGTGAAGGGCGTCTTTGTGAGGAAGAGGGGATCTGACTCTGGCCTGAGGTGGGTACGAACGACCCGTTCCATCGTCACAATAGGAGCAACGCAGATTGCAGGCATAAGTTAATTCCCAGATAGCATAGATGGGCTTAAGAAGGTCTTGACATCGAATAGCATGCCTCCAAAAGTTGACTGCGTTGATCCCCGTATGATGCCAAACCGCCCTGAGACGCTGCACAGCATGTATGAATCGATCGCGTCGCGATGACGCCCTGCGCAGAGTGGAGACATTCTTACCCAACTGCGCTCCATAGTACTATTTGCACTGTTGCCTCGATCTAATCAAGAAACACTTTTGAAAGCGATCCACACTTGTCCCAATCATCTGATACCCAAGTTCTGCTCCAAATGTAGTACACAGAGTTATGACCTGACGGAACTTTCCAAACTAGCCAACGTTGTTACCCCACAATGTGGGCCCGCGTCGCGGGTTCTTGCCTTGCGGCCTCTATCCAGCAACCTCAATCGCGCTCCACTGCAGTCCCACAATAAAGCCAACATAGTTGGTTGGCTATGGTAACTTTACTTTCAGCGGTGAGGATTCGACTTTCCACTGCCCCTTGCCGACATTACGCGTTCCCTTGAAAACCAGATAGGAATACTTGCCGTAGTGAGGCACCAGTTGTCCGATTCGCGGCAGTGATTCAAGGTCATCGGTGATTATCACCATGAACTTGTCGAACCCGTCATGCTTCTCCCCCGTGAGTACGAACGTGTGGCCGGTGCGTTGATATTCAATCCCCTGCACCGTAACTGCGTCGCCGGCGATTGTCACACGCAAGGACAGGTACTCCGGTAGTCCGGCCGGGTTCAGGATTATCGGCACGTAAGCGCGGTCGGGCAACTTGAACAAATCATAGCCGTCGATACCAACCGAATCCTCGGAGAGATTCTGCCCGAAAGCCGCAAAGGGCTCGACCGCCGCGGCATTATCAGCGTCGCAGACAAACCGTTTGTCTTCCTGGCCCATTATGGCCGAGATAATCGGCTCGACTTCTTCCGGGTGGAGGCGGCGGAAGAGGTTGTAGTCGGGGTCGACTTCGATTGTCGCTACCGCTTCGGGCACTGAGATCGAGTAGGACTGTCGGGCCGACGTCAAGAGTATCGCCGTATCAATCAAGATGTCCGGTCCTGTGAAGCGCAGCGGCACCAGGAGGCGGTAGTCCTCAGCACTTCCTGCCTGTAATGAGAACTCAACCGGCCTGGTCTCTCCCGGCGGCGGGGCGGCGCCATCCTGAACTTCCAATTCGATAACAGGCGCCCCCGGTCGATCAATCCATTGCGGGATCACATACGACAAGTCCTGCCCACTCGTCTCCTCAAAGGCGGCAATCCATTCCTCCCAACTGATCTTCTGCCCGATATGTCGCTTGTAGACCAGCTTCCAAGCATCGAAAAACGACTCGGTGCCGATCTCTTCCTCGATCATGTGGAACACCATCATCGCCTTGCCGTATCCGATACTGCGTGTGTCGGGGCTGGAGCGCGACGTGAACTCGCGCAGGGGGAAGTCGCTACCTTCGTCGACATACGCAACATATTGCTTGAGAATGTCCTTGCGATAGCTCCTGGCCGCCTCGGGTGACTGCAGGAGCTTGTACCGGTAGTCGGCACCGTAGACGGTGGCCCCTTCGCACCAGTTGCCGCCTTCGTAGTCGACGTAGACACTGTTACCCCACCAGTTGTGCAGCACCTCGTGACCGAGCGAGGTGCCTATGATAAACGGCAACCGCAGCACCCGCTGCCCCAGAAGCGTCCAGGCGGGCATGCCATAGCCGGTCGAGAAGAAATTCTCAGCCACCGTAAAACGCCTAAACGGATAGGGACCGATCAGGTCGTTGTACAGCCGAATGTAGTCGGCGGTGGCGGCAAGGTAGTCCTCAAACAGACCGGTATCCGCCTCAAAGAAGTAGCACGCTACCTCAACGCTGGCTACCCAGGTCGATCTGGTGACGTACGGCGCCGCCATGAACATACAGCCGTCGGATTTGAAGGGGTTCTCCCATGATTGAATCTTCCTGCCGTCGCGAACCTCGGACGACAGTCGGTTGCCGTCGCTGATCGATTCCCATGCCTCGGGAATGTCCGCCGCGAGCGTGAAGCCGGCCAGAGATTCATCACCGACCGGGTAGTAGTACGCTCCCGAACTGAGGTACGCGCCCTGTTCCAGTATCGTTGCCGACACCTCGGACCCGACCCGTTCGCGAGAGAACCGCGTCTTGCTCACATCCTCGAAGAACTCCGCGGAGTATTTGATCGCGAACGGATGCACGCCCTCGATATCAGACTCAAACAGCACCAACCGCGCCGACACGTCTGCTTCGAACTCGACAAGATAGGACGCAATCTCAGGAGGCAATG
>Ga0114922_10000832_pt1 | contig 29642 bp, 27 predicted proteins | sample AartaG_FD_100975 | JGI IMG/M metagenome (GOLD analysis project Ga0114922, IMG submission 100975) | Deep subsurface microbial communities from Aarhus Bay to uncover new lineages of life (NeLLi) - Aarhus_00045 metaG | ecosystem: Environmental > Aquatic > Marine > Oceanic > Sediment | place... | reverse complement strand
ATAAACTACTACACCATTAGCACTTGCGACTACAGGTTCCCCAAAATGGCCGTTGATATCTATGCCTTTGTTGCCTCCTTCGTGCAATGCAAACTTTTTAATAATTTTACCTTGTGCTGGCCACAGCCAATACCTAATGTTATGATTTTGAGGAGCTTTATTTGATATAAGGGGTATTTTTATAGCTTTTATCCTAATCTTTTTTTGTCTATTTGGAGTCATATATAACTGTTGTCCAACACCAATCTTATAAGGTTCTGATAAATGATTAATGCTCGCTAGTTCGCGGTAGTCCATATCAAAGGACCAAGCGATAGAATAAATAGTGTCACCCTTTTGAACCTTATAATAGCTATGAGTTGCTTGTGATTGCCGCCAGCCTTCAACTACAGGGGCATAACTATTAGTATCACCACAACCTGATAAAGATAGGATTAATGTTAGACTCAATATGAATCTTGTTATATAACTAGCCCCATAGTCCATTTTGATACCTGGTCAAAACTAGAATAATTTGTCAAATCTATTTGTAACGGGGTTATCGATACATTTTTCGATTTTACCGCATAGAAATCTGTTCCTGGACCTGCATCTTGCCCAAGACCAGGCTGTCCAACCCAATAAAAAGTTTTATTGCGTGGGTCGATTCCCTTGACGCTGGGTTTAGCATTGTGTCTTTTCCCCAGCCGTGTCACTTCAAAGCCGCGTAATTCATTTAATGGCACATCAGGTACATTGACACTGAGTATTGTTGCAGCTGGCAATGGATTGTGTATTAGCTGTTCGATCAGTTGTTTTGCTATTATCGCTGCTGTGTTGTAGTTAAAATTTTGTTCCACAACTAAAGAGACTGCGATAGATGGAATACCGAAGATTCGTCCTTCCATAGCTGCTGCTACTGTCCCTGAATATATTACATCATCACCTAAATTGGATCCCTCATTAATTCCAGAAATCACTAAATCTGGTTTGTATTTTAGAAAACCGGTAAGTGCTAAATGTACACAATCTGTAGGTGTCCCCTCTAAACTAATGAAACCGTTCCTTAATGTTTTTGGGCGCAATGGGTCCAGAGTTAAGGAATTGCTTGCACCGCTACGATCGCGATCCGGCGCTATAACGTCAAGATCAGCGATCTTCTTTAATACTTCTGATAAAGTTATTAGTCCTTCGGCATTGACTCCATCGTCATTGCTTAACAAAATTCGCATAAAGCTAGATCCTTAAAACTATATATGTACTGAACAATAACTATACGTTAAATTACGGAGCAATTAAAGATCTAGTGGCTTATGAAGTTTTGTGGGCGGCTTGAATGGCTGTTAATGCAATCGTAAAAACTACATCTTCTACTGAACAACCTCGCGGGAGGTCATTAACGGGTTTACGCAAACCTTGTATCATGGGACCAATGCTTAAAATATTGCAGCTGCGCTGTACAGCCTTATAAACAGCATTGCCAGTATCTAAATCGGGGAAGATGCATACTGTAGCTTGACCAGCTACAGGACTATTCGGAGCTTTTTGTTTAGCCACATCATCCATTAGAGCAGCATCGTATTGTAATGGGCCATCAATAATTATGTCAGGGTGTTTGCTTTTGACGATTTCGGTTGCTTGGCGGACTTTGTCGACATCAACACCGTAACCTGAGGTTCCGGTACTGTAGCTAATCATTGCCACTTTTGGTTCGATACCAAACAAAATAGCTGAGTTAACGCTTTCTATTGCTATATCGGCCAGTTCGCTGGCATTCGGATTTGGGTTAACCGCACAATCGCCATAAATCAAAACTTGTTCAGGGAGGCACATGAAAAATATCGATGATACCAAATTTACACCGGGTTCTGTCTTGATGAGCTGAAGGGCTGGACGGATTGTATCAGCTGTAGTGTGGACTGCTCCAGAAACAATACCATCTATTTCGTTTTGTTGTAACATCATTGTGGCAAGCACGATATTATTGTGTAAACTGTTTTTTGCTTGTTCAGGAGTTAGTCCTTTGTGTTTACGTAATGTCACCATTGGTTCTATATAACGGCTAATGAGCTCTTCATTAGGTTCGATTATTTCAATTTTTTTATTCAATTCAATACCATTTTTATGAGCAATTTTATGTATTTCTTTGTTATCACCAATCAAAATACAATCAGCGATTTTTCTTCTAACACAAATTGTTGCCGCCTTAATAATACGTATCTCATTGCCTTCAGGCAGGATAATTTTTTTATTTGCAGCACGCGCCTTTTGTATCAGTTGATGGCGAAATAGAGCTGGAGATAAACAAGGTTTGATAGGAATGGTAGCTATCGTTTTTATCCAATCCTTGTCAATTTGATTAGCTATAAAGTTAATGCCGGCTTTTTTTGCTATTTTATGGTGTTTCTTGTAAGATATGTGAGCTATATATTTCATGGTAGAAGGAACATAATCAGCGGGGACGCTTATTCCTTCGATTATAAAACCCAATATATTTTTTCTAGGATAACCATGAACTGTGATCATGATTTGATCTGTTAAAATTGTATGGCCCTTTTTATTAGAGATAGCTGCTATAATAATTTTAGCGCCTAAAGCATCGGCAATTTCTTCATTTAATTCTGTTACATAAAATTGGTTCGATATATGTGACAATCCCTGAACTACAATTATCTCTGCATTTGTAGAAAGGTTTTCATGCATCGATACTATTTCTTCAGTCAATTCATTAATCCATCCTTGTCCAAGCAGGTGTTCAACATATCGTATGTCGATAGGTTTAGTTAGATCAATGGCTTTGGGTATTTTGCTGAGTTTTATAGGTTTTTGATTTATTGGTTGCAGGAAATTGGTTTTATATCCTTGCTTTTGAAAAGCTTTTACTAAACCTAATGATATCTTATTTAATTTAGCATGTTCATTAGCAGGAACTACCATTAAAGTAATTGCCATTATATTTTTGCTCCTTGCTTTTTTGTGGCTAGCAAAGCCGTATCCTTAGCAATCATTAATTCCTCATTAGTAGGAATGACTATAGCTATGCTACTATTAATTTTAGTAATTATACCACTATTTCCTTTACCATGGTTAGCATTTATTTTAGGATCCAGTGTAAAATTTAATATTTTCAATAACTTAATAGTTTTAGCGCGAATATAAGAGGAATTTTCTCCAATGCCTGCAGTAAAGATTAAAGCATCAATTCTGCCAAGTACTGTTGCATAAGCTCCGATATATTTTGCTAACCGATAACAGAAAAGCTCTATGGCTATAATGGCTTGTTTATTACCTTTTTTTGCAGCATTTTCTATAGTACGCATATCAGAACTAATACCTGATATTCCCAATAAACCACTTTCTTTATTAAGCATAGTATTAACTTTGTGAATGTCATAACCTAATTTATCAACCAGGTGAATATGTAAACTTGGATCTATATCTCCTGATCGTGTTCCCATCACTAATCCTTCTAAAGGGGTTAATCCCATACTGGTATCTATGCTTTTACCGTTTAAAATCGCACAAATACTACAACCGTTACCTAAATGAGCAGATATAAAAGCACAGGTTTCAAGCGGCTTTGCCAAAATTTCTGCTGCTTTTTGTGATACGTAGCGATGACTAGTACCGTGAAAACCATATTTACGAACTTGATGATTAGCATATAACTTATAAGGAATCGCATATAGATATGAATATTTAGGCATGGTTTGATGAAAAGCTGTATCAAATACTGCTATCTGAGGAAGTTTTGGATAAATTTTCTTTGCTACTTCAATTCCTAAAATATTTGCAGGATTATGTAAAGGAGCTAAATCCTGACAATTTCTAATTGCGTTCAATACTTTTTTATCAATAATAACTGATTTTGTAAAATGTTCACCACCATGTACTACTCGATGACCGACGGCTAAAATTTTTGCAGTTAGATTTTTATTACTCTGGATTAAATTAAAAATATAATGCAATGCTTCTTGATAATTAATATTTGGCAACCATTTGCTTTTTTTAGCTTGTTCTACTGTCCAACTAATATCTGCATCATTACTTTCGATGCGTTGTACAATGCCGTTGAGAACATTGTCTTCAGAAACCGGATTGATTACGGCGAATTTTATAGATGAGCTTCCGCAGTTTAATACTAAGATTAGAGTTTTATGCATTTTCCCTCAAGTTCGGGCTTCACTGATAAAATAAATTATAATTCGCTACCCAGTAGGAATGATAAATAATTTGTGTAATCTATACAATGAAAAGAACTGTTAGCATACGTTTCTAGAAATTCTTGTGGCTTTTTGATTCTGCCAGCTTTATATTTAAATTCATAGGCGTTTAATTTACCAGCTTTTTCTTCAATAAGGTCGATTTCTTTTTGATCATAAGTACGCCAAAAATATCTATTAGTAAATTCTCTTTTATTATCTAAAAATTTAATTCTTTCGAGCATTAAAAAGTTTTCCCACAGTTTCCCGGTATCATCACGTAATTGCAAGTGATTAAAATTGTTAATTAAAGCATTACGTATACCGTTATCATAAAAATAATATTTACAACTCTTTGAAATTTCTTTTCTTAAATTACGACTAAAAGCAGAAAGCCTGAAAATAACGAATACTTTTTCTAATAAATCTAAGTAACGGGATACGGTATGCACATGCATGTTCAATTTATTAGCTAATTCGGTTAAAGAAACCTCCGAACCAATCTGGAAAGCTAGTAATACTAAAAGATTTCTAATTTTATTCGAGTTTTTAATCGTTTCAAGTTCTAAAATATCACGATATAGGTAACTATCTGTTACTTCATGTAATTCTTCCTGTTTTGCTTGAAAATCTGAAATAGAAAAGATTTTTGGATATGAGCCGAATATCAGTCTTTCTTCTAACTGTTCATTAATTTTACTGGCGTCACCCTTATATATTTCAGATATTGCAATTGGGTATAATGTAAAAGTTCTTTTTCTGCCGGTTAACGGTTCACCTACTTGATTTGCTAATTCAAAACTTGCTGATCCGCTAACTAATACTTTAATATGAGGAATATTATCCACAATAATTTTTAATATTTGGCCTATCTTAGGAATTTTTTGTGCTTCATCAATAATGAGATAATCATAATTTGTTAAAACCTGTCTTAGTTGATAAAAGTTTTCTGTGCTGATTTCAGCTTTTTGTATGGGATGTTCAGCATTGATGAATTTAATTTTATCAGTAAATTCTTTTTTTATTCTATTGATTAAAGTAGTTTTACCTACCCTTCTCGCGCCATAAAGTACAACTACTTGACCAGGTATCAATCGTTTTATTATCTGTTTATGTAATGTCCTTTGAATGTATGTGCTCATATTTGTATAAATTTATTCACTTAAGTGCACGAATTTTACCAAATTTGTGCATTTGATGCAAATATTTAAATTAATTTGCTTAGTTATTTAAAAATTGAGTATTGTATACAAATGGCTGTTGCTACAAATCAATTACGCATTATAGGCGGTAAGTGGCGTAATAGAAAAATAACATTTTCCGCAAATGTCGAAATACGGCCCACGCCAAACCGTATTCGTGAAACTTTATTTAATTGGTTAGCTCCTCATATTGAAGGGGCAATATGTTTAGATTTGTTTGCGGGTAGCGGTGCTTTGGGATTTGAAGCATTATCAAGAGGCGCTAGGCATGTAACCATGGTAGATAAATCTCCCGAAGTAATTAAAACATTAAAGAAAAATGCCGTTATTTTGGGAACAGAAAACATTGATTTTTTTTGCGTGAAATTTACGCCCAAACTAAAAAATTTTTTTATTCATAAATTTAATATTGTTTTTCTGGATCCTCCTTTTTATAAAAATTTAATTGGACTGTGTAGCCAATGGTTAGAGCAACAGAATTGTTTGGCTAATGGCGCATTTATTTATATTGAAGCAGAAAGTTCTTTAAAGGATTTACAAGTACCAAAAAATTGGAAAATTCATCGTAGCAAAGTAGCTGGGCAGGTCCGCTATTCATTATTGTATCGATAAAATAATTGCATTTTGCTTGCATCTGCGCCACACTTTTGTTATGCCAAAAACAAATTCAACTGTTCATGAGACTGTCTTTTTTAATGGTTCGGAATATTACCAATCATTATTGCATGATATTGAAAAAGCCGAAAATAATATCGATTTAGAAACATATATTTTCTCTAATGATTCATTAGGTGAAAAAATAGTTGAAGCTCTATTTCGAGCTGCTAAACGTGGTATTGCGGTACGCCTTTTAGTTGATGGCGCTGGGACTCCAGACTGGGGCGGAGCGCTAGCTAAGCGATTAGAAAGTGCAGGTGTGCAGACGCAAATTTTTCATCCGTTTCCATGGCGTTTTTGGCAATGGAGTCGTTCCAAAATTAAAAAACCATTTATTCAAAAAATAGTTTATTTATTGTTGAAAATTAATTCTCGTAATCATCGTAAAACCTGCTTAATTGACAACAAAATTATTTATGTTGGTAGTTTTAATATTAGTAAATGTCATTTAAACAAGCGGCAAAAAGGTGAAGGTTGGCGTGATACAGGTGTGCGTTTAGAGGATTTCAATAGCGATAAATTACATAATGCTTTTGAGGCCGCTTGGAATCATAAACTAGTTTCAGAACGTATCAGAGCAATTTTCAAGCACGAGAATAACGATCCTATAATTCGATTAAATAATACTTGGCTACGTCGCCGTGTTTTATATAAAAATCTGTTGAATAAAATGGCAAATTGCAAACAGCGAATATGGATTATTAATGCATATTTTGTACCAGATAATTTTCTATTAAAAAAACTTGAATCTGTTGCACAAACTGGAGTCGATGTGCGTATTTTATTGCCAAGAAAATCTGATGTGTTATTCATGCCTTGGGCATCTACTACTTTTTATGAGGCTTTATTAAAATCCAAGGTACGAATTTTTGAATATCTTCCAAGCATATTGCATGCTAAAACTTTAATTTTGGATGATTGGATGGTTATTGGTTCAAGTAATTTAAATCACCGTAGTTTGTTGCATGATTTAGAAGTCGATGTCAATGTAAGATCAACTATATCTAAGCAAAAAATCGAAAAACAATTTTTACTCGACTTACAGAATTCAAAAGAAATTCGATTGGATAATTGGCAACGACGTCCTTTGTATCAGCGTGTTATAGGTCGTCTATTACTATATATAAAATATTGGATTTAATATTTAATATGGATTTAAAAATTCTTACTTATAATATTCATAAGGGTTTTGGTGTTGCAAATTTTCGATTTATTTTACATCAAATCCGCAATGCATTGGAATCTATTCATACTGATCTAGTTTTTTTACAAGAAATTCAAGGTAAACATGTTAAACGTGAAATACGTATAGCAGACTGGCCATTAAAGCCTCAGTTCGAATTTTTAGCTGAAAATTTGTGGCCACATTATGTTTATGGAAAAAATGCTCTGTACAAAGGAGGCCATCATGGCAATGCAATCTTAAGTAAGTTTCCTTTTATAGAATGGGAAAATATCACTTTATCGAAATACAAACGGGCTAGTCGAAGCTTGTTACACGGAATTCTTGATATCCCTCAAACTTCCCGAAAAATACATCTGATATGCATCCATTTCGCATTATTTAAAACAGAACGTCGCAGGCAGTTAATTCTGCTCAAAAAAAGAATTACACAAAGTGTGCCGAAAGATGAACCATTAATTATAGCTGGTGATTTTAATGATTGGCGTGGACAGGCAGAGCATGTTCTAGAAACAGAATTAAATTTACAGGAGGCATTTAAAATTTCTCAAGGACGTCATGCTAAAACTTTTCCGGCATGGAAACCTAAATTACCAGTCGATCGAATATATTTCAGAGGCTTAAATTTGAAAACATGCCAATGCTTACGTGAAGTCCCCTGGCGCAGATTGTCCGATCATGTTCCGCTTTTTGCGGAATTCTCGCTTTAATAGGTATACTTTACCAGTGCATCCTATTCATTGTTGATGCATGCCTGAACATATCGTAATGCATTTTTGTTTGATTCAAAATAATATCTAAAACTCTAATTGCAGTATTATCCTCAGCATTTTTTATAAGTGATTCATATTTTGGTATTAGATTTGATTCTAATTCCATTGCATAACGATATGCTTGAATGATTGTTTTTTTATGAAAAAGACCCCTTTAATTTTTGCTACATATTCATAAATATATGATTGCAAATAGTACCATTATGTAGTATCATTTGATTGAATGCAAGGAAAACATTATAAAACTTTGGAGACGATCTTTACCAATCGAATAAGTGGGAATATTCTCTGGAAAGATATTGAGGCTATGTTAAGAGCATTTGGAGCAGAAGTATCAGAGGGGAGAGGATCGCGAATAAGGATAGCTTTGAATGGTAGAAGAGCGGTATTCCATCGCCCTCATCCACGTAAAGAAATGGTTAAGGGTGCAGTTGTATCTATGAAAAGATTTTTAACACAAGCAGGTATAGAACCATGATGAAATATAAAGGTTATATAGGTGTAGTTGACTTTGATGAAGAAGCAGAAATTTTTTATGGAGAAGTCATCAATACCAGGGATATAATAACATTCCAAGAGAAAACGGCCAAAGCGCTTAAAAAAGCTTTTATCGACTCAGTGGATGATTATTTGGAATTTTGTGAAGAACTAGGGGAGTCACCTGAGCGTCCATTCTCAGGTCGTTTTAATGTACGTGTTGATCCTGAGTTACATAAAGAAGCTTATGTGGCAGCTAGACATGCTGGTAAAAGCTTAAATACTTGGATTAACGAAGCTATTACTCAAGCTGCAACGCATTACAGCGATTAGACATCCAAATTACCAACATCAAGAGCGTTTTCTTCGATAAATTTACGTCTCGGTTCAACTTGATCGCCCATTAAAGTTGTAAAATTTTGGTCAGCGGCAACGGCATCCTCGATACTAATTTGTAACATACGTCTGGTATTAGGATCCATAGTAGTTTCCCAAAGTTGATCTGGATTCATCTCTCCTAAGCCTTTGTAGCGCTGAATGGTAAGTCCTTTTTTAGCTTCACTTATTAGCCAATTATATGCTTCTATAAAGTTATTAATTTTATGTTGCTTATCAGCTCGTTTAACAAAAGCATCTTTTTCTAATAGCCCACTTATTTTTTCAGACAATTCTACAAAATATCTATATTCAGAAGAAGCGAAGAAATCATAGCCGAAAGTATATGGAGTGCAAGTTCCATGCATTGTGAAAATTACCAGCGGTACAAAAATATTTTTTTCTGAATCTTCTTTTATATTTACCTGATATTGTAAGCTATTATTTGAGAATCGATTTAAATGACTTTGTAATTGTTTAGTCCATTTCTCTACAAGTTTACGATCACTTAATTGTTCAATAGGTAATTTCGGCATTTCTAATATTGCCTCTAAAACAGACCGTGGATAACGTTTAGCAAGCCGTTGTATAATTTCTGTAATAGCATAGTAATGTTTAGCAATATTTTCTAAAGCAGGTCCGGCAATTGGCGGAGCTTCTGGATTAACGTATAACTTCGCATCTTCTAGAGCTAATTGTAAAATGTAGGCATTTAATTCTTGATCATCTTTAACATATTGTTCTTGCTTACCTTTTTTGACTTTATATAATGGTGGCTGAGCAATATAAATATGGCCGCGTTCAACAAGTTCTGGCATTTGACGGTAGAAAAAAGTCAGCAATAAAGTACGGATATGGGCACCATCAACATCAGCATCAGTCATAATGATAATACGATGATAACGTAATTTATCAGGATCATACTCGTCACGTCCGATGCCACAGCCTAACGCTGTAATAAGTGTACCCACTTGTTCCGACAATAACATCTTATCAAAACGTGCTTTCTCTACATTCAAAATCTTACCACGCAATGGTAAAATGGCCTGATATTTCCGTCCTCTAGCTTGCTTTGCTGAACCACCAGCAGAATCACCTTCAACAATGAAGATTTCACATAATGAGGGATCCTTTTCTTGGCAATCAGCCAGTTTTCCTGGTAATTCAGCAATTTCTAAAGCGCCTTTACGGCGTGTCATTTCGCGAGCTTTTCTGGCGGCTTCTCTAGCTCTTGCTGTTTCAATTATTTTTGCTGTTATAATTTTCGCTTGTTGTGGATTTTCTAATAAGTAATCTTGTAATTTTTCTGCCACAGCTGCTTCTACTGCCGGTTTTACTTCCGACGATACCAACTTATCTTTAATTTGCGATGAAAATTTTGGTTCAGGAACTTTAATAGAAAGAACGGCGGTCAATCCTTCTCTTGAATCGTCGCCAGTAATATTTACTTTTACTTTTTTACTTATTCCTTCACGCTCAACATAATTATGAAGAGTACGAGTTAACGCACTTCGAAATCCTGCTAGATGAGTACCACCATCACGTTGTGGAATATTATTTGTATAACAAAAAATATTTTCTTGAAAACCATCATTCCATTGCATAGCGAGTTCGACGATAATATTGTCTTTTTGTGTAGAAAAGTAAAAAACAGGTTCATTAATTGGAGATTTATTTTTATTTAAATATTCAATGAAACTTTTAATTCCGCCCTCATATGCAAAAATATCTTCGTTTCCGGTTCGTTCATCTAATAAATGAATTTTGACTCCAGGATTTAAAAAAGATAACTCTCGTAGACGTTTTGCCAAAATATCATAGTGAAAGTCGATTACCCCTTTAAAAATATCTCTACTAGGTTTAAAGCGAATTTCTGTGCCACTTTTACTTGTTTCTCCGGCCTCTGTGATAGGAGCATCTGGTTTCCCCATATGATAAAGCTGCTTATATACTTTACCATTCTGTCGAACAATAAGCTGTAATTCTTCAGACAGAGCATTAACTACTGATACACCAACGCCGTGTAATCCTCCAGAAACTTTATACGCACTACTATCAAATTTCCCACCTGCGTGCAGGACTGTCATAATAACTTCGGCAGCAGAACGCTTTTCTTCAGGATGGATGTCTACAGGAATGCCTCGTCCATCATCTTTAACAGACATAAAGCCATCAGTATGAATAGTTACATCAATAAAACTACAAAAACCAGCTAATACTTCATCAATAGAGTTGTCTACAACTTCAAATACCATATGATGTAAGCCAGTACCATCCTCTGTATCTCCTATATACATACCTGGGCGTTTACGAACAGCATCTAGTCCTTTTAATACTTTAATGCTTCTATGGTCATATGCTTTTGTTTCTTTTTTCACTTAGTTTTCTCTGAGCTACTTATATATTAAGTATATCATCTTATGGCGCTAATTTCCTGCTGGACTTTACGTAAGAGGTTTTATGTTTCACGTGAAACATTATAGCTCATTGCCAAATTAGATTCGTAACGGCATAATCACGTAAAGATTATTTCCCTTGTTTCCCTGTTCTCCAAATTTTTCTAGCAAAATACTGCTGCTATTATCTTTGAGAGTCATTACGATTTTTTCAGATTCAACACTAGCCAATACATCAAGCAAGTAATTAATATTAAATCCAATAGTTATGTTTTCACCTTGGTAGTCAATAGGAATTTCTTGTTCAGCTTCTTCATGTTCTTGGCCACGAGTAGATATGCGCATTAATCCTGGTCTTATCTGTAACGTTACTCCACAAAACATGCCGTCGGATAGAATTGCCACACAAGTCAGTGCTTGTCTAAAAATATTACGATTAACAATAACTTTTTTATCACCACTTTTAGGAATTGTTCTTTCATAATCGGGATACTTGCTATCAATTAACTTAGATGTGAAAATTAATCCTGGTTTGACAACTCGAATATGGTTATTACTCATAGTTACTTTAATTTCTTCATCGGAATCTTCTAATAAGCGCATTAACTCTGCAATCCCTTTTCTTGGCACAATAACACGTAATAGAGAGTCATTAATTATTTGATGATTTAGGCCATTTATTGCCATTCTATGGCCATCTGCTGCTACTGCTTCGAGTGCCCCATTTTTGATTTCCAGTAGTAACCCATTTAGATAATACCTAACATCTTGTTGCGCCATAGCAAAATGGGTACTTTCTATTAAATTGTTTAGTTTCTTTTGCGGAATAGCGAATTCTAAAACTTTATTCTGCGTATCCCATTCTATATTTGGAAAATCATCTGCTGGCATAGTTGCTAGCACAAAACGACTGCGATTCGAACGTACAATAACACAATTATTACTATCTTGATGAAAATCCAACACCGCATTTTCCGGTAAGACACGACAAATGTCTAATAACTTACGAGCTGGTATAGTAATTTTGCTAGAATCCTGTGAAGCGGATTCTAAAGGAATATTAGCAACTAATTCTATCTCTAAATCTGTACATGTCATTGACAGTTGGCCATTGTCAATTACTAACAGAGTATTTGCCAAGATGGGCATAGTTTGCCGTTTTTCAACTACTCCAGTAATCAATTGCAATGGTTTTAATAAAATTTCTCGCTGAATAGTAAATTTCATAGTTTTTCTCTTATATATCAATAAATTATGTTGACAAGATCCTTATTAAGTTTCGATAATCTTCAGCTAAACCAAGATCGGATTTTATTAGTTCTGTTATTTTGCGATGTGCGTGTAGAGCAGTGGTATGATCACGACCACCAAAAGCATCGCCAATTTCAGGCAGACTATGATCTGTTAGCTCTTTTGCAAGAAGCATTGCTAATTGTCTTGGTCTAGCAATAGATCTACTACGTCTTGCAGATAATAAATCCGCCACTTTAATTTTATAATACTCAGCAACCGTTTTTTGAATATTATTGATGGTAACCAATTTAGCTTGCAAAGCTAGTAAATCCCGTAAAGACTCTTTGGCAAAGTCTAAAGTAATAGGCTTGCCAGTAAAATGGGAATTAGCAATTACTCTTTTTAATGCTCCTTCGAGCTCGCGTACATTAGATTGAATATGTTTGGCTATAAAAAATGCGACCTCGTAAGATAGTTTTATATTGGAGTACTCAGCTTTGCTAATTAAAATAGCCACTCTGGTTTCTAATTCAGGAGGTTCAATTGCCACGATTAATCCCCATCCAAATCGAGATTTTAATCGTTCTTCTAAACCATCGATTTCTTTAGGATACTTATCGCAAGTCAAAATAACCTGTTGTCGAGCATCAAGCAGAGCATTAAAAGTATGGAAAAACTCCTCTTGAGATCGCTCTTTCCTGGCGAAGAATTGAATATCGTCAATGAGCAACGCATCTAATGATCGATAACAGCGCTTAAATTCATCGATAGAATTACGTTGCAAAGCTCTTACCATTTCTGCCACAAACCGTTCAGAGTGTAAATACAATACCTTAGCATGAGGTTGCTTCTTTAAAATTAGATTTCCTATTGCATGCATTAAATGTGTTTTACCCAGTCCTACACCACCATAGATAAATAACGGGTTGTAAGCTTTGCCTGTGTTTTTGCCAACCTGAATTGCTGCAGCTCGTGCAAGCTGATTAGATTTACCTTCTACAAAGTTATCGAAAGTAAAATTAGGGTTAAGACGACTTTGATGAGTAATCTTAGTGAATGACGTTCTATGCTTTTTTGCAGCTGAGTGTTTTGTTCCTACTTTTAATTTTATTTGTGGAGCATTACCATTACAAAACTCGGATAATAGTTCATTAATTTGATTCATGAATTTGTCAGTGACGTTATCTAAAACGAATTGATTGGGGGCAAATAATAGTAAATTACCGTCTTTAACTTCAGCCTGTAAAGGACGCAACCATGTATTGAATTGCTTTGAAGGAAGCCCGTCTTGTAAACTGTCTAAACATTTTTTCCAAACAGATATATCCACTAAGGAAGTCCTCAAATTAAACCAAATTTTAATAATTATTTGTAACTTCTATTTCGTCGTTCTCGTGTATTCAACCGTCGTCCTGCAACCCTCCTCGTCATCCCCGGCTTGACCGCGGGATCCAGAGCCTGCACAGCGCAGTGTAATAAACATCCTTGTTACTGGATTCTGGCCAATCCATAGCCAGAATGACGGAATTAAATCCTTAAGTTGACACCTATGCGCTTTCGCGGGTATGACGAAATAAAGATCGTTTTATGTTTTACCAAAATTTATTGAAAAGCTATATTATTTTACCCCGATCCATTGATATTATCCATAATTTTCGCGCATCCAACTCTCAAGAATTAACCCGGCTGCAACGCTATCAATAGCTGCTTTCTGTAATGCTTTGTAACCTCCGATTTCATATATTTTTTCACGAGCTGCTTTTGTAGTCAAACGTTCATCTACTTGATGCACAGGTAGATGAAATTGATCATATAATTGTTTAGCAAAACGACGTGCTAACTTGGTAATAAGTTGTTCTGAGCCTTCCATATCAATCGGAACCCCAACAATTAAAGCACATGGTTTCCATGTTGTAATAAGTTTGGCAATTGTTTTCCAATGAGATGTGTTTTGTACTTTGATTATCGGCAATGGTGTGGCACTCATGGTCACACTTTGTCCTACTGCAATACCGATACGTTTTAGCCCAAAATCAAACCCTAAAAAGGTTAAATTTTTCTCAGTGTTTTTTGTCATAAAACTTTTTAGCTTTCGAACAATAGCTGATCTTGAGCTACTGTTTTTGCCGTAGATGTATCAATTATTCCTTCTGCAACTAAACGCAACAAATCCTGATCTAAAGTATGCATATCAAATGCTGTACCAGTCTGGATGATAGAATATGCCTGTGGGAGTTTATCTTCGCGTATTAAATTACGTATAGCCGGGACCCCCATCATTATTTCGGTTGCAGCGATACGTCCGCTGCCGATCCTCTTTATCAAAATCTGCGATATAACGGCTTGCAGAGATTCTGATAACATGGTTCTAACTAATGAGCGTTCTTCACCCGGAAATACGTCTACAATTCTTGCGATAGTTTTAGTTGCGGATAAAGTATGCAGAGTTGCAAAAACTAAATGACCAGTTTCGGCAGCAGTTAATGCCAATCTAATAGTCTCCAAATCACGCATTTCTCCAACTAATATAATATCTGGATCTTCACGTAATCCGGAACGTAATGCTGCACTAAAACTTTTGGTATCATGATTTACTTCACGTTGGTTGATTAAGCATTTTTTACTGCTATGCATATATTCGATAGGATCTTCAATAGTAATAACATGATCACTTTTACGTTCGTTGATATGTTCAAGCATACTTGCCAGAGTGGTACTTTTCCCACATCCAGTTGGTCCGGTAACTAAGACCAGTCCGCGTGGCAACATCACGATGTCTTTTAAAATCTGTGGCATTTGTAATTCATCTAGTGTTAGAATTTTTCTCGGAATAGTACGGAACGCTCCAGCTATACCTCGATCCTGTCTAAAAACATTAACGCGGAATCGGGCTACATTTGGTAATTCATAACCGAAATCGACTTCCCAACTTTCCTCAAATTTTTGGCGGCCCCATTCATCCATACATGCTTTTAATGCTTCGAGTAGCTTGTTATAACTGATTTTGGGCATATCTAATTGCTGCAAAGTCCCATCAATTCTTATCCAGGGAGATAGTTCAGATGAAAGGTGTAAATCGGAAGCATTGCGCTCTACAGCTAAAGTCAGTAATTCGTTAATATCCATAATAATTATTCTCTATATAGTGAATTTTAAAAAATAACATTACAATACTATTATTATTAAGTGAAAATGACAAAACATTTAGGTTCAAAAAGGAGAAATTATTATGCGTACCCATTATTGTGGACAAATTAATGAATCGTTGCTAGATGAAGACGTTGAGCTTTATGGATGGGTACATCGCTGCCGTAATCATGGGGGATTGATCTTTATAGATTTACGCGATCGTGAGGGAATAGTACAGATTGTGGTTGATCCAAAACGTGTAGAAGCTTTTTCTTGTGCAGAACAACTTCATGGTGAAGATGTAATTAAAACAAAGGGCGGGATCAGACCGCGGCCCAAAGGCACAGTTAACTATGATTTGCCTAGCGGCAAAGTAGAAGTGGAATGCATCAATTTAGAGATACTAAGTCCATCACAAGCATTGCCAATTCGAATTGATAAATATCAGAGTTTAAGTGAAGAGCTGCGTTTGAAATATCGTTATTTAGATTTACGGCGCCATGAAATGACTCAACGCCTCATGTTTCGTGCAAAGGCGGCGCGAACCATACACAATTTTTTGGACCAACATGGCTTTATCGAAATTGAGACTCCGATGTTGACTAGGACTACGCCAGAAGGTGCTCGTGATTTTGTGGTTCCGAGCCGTAATTATTCAGGATTATTTTTTGCATTGCCTCAGTCTCCGCAGATTTTTAAACAACTGTTAATGATGGCAGGATTGGATCGTTATTATCAAATTGTGCGTTGTTTTCGAGATGAAGATTCGCGTGCTGATCGGCAGCCAGAATTCACTCAATTAGATATTGAAATGTCATTTATGAACGAGGATGAGATACAAGATTTATTAGAGGAAATGATGCGATATTTATTTGCCGAATTACTAAATGTAGCCTTGCCGAATCCGTTTCCGAAGCTTACCTACGCGGAAGCTATTAGTATATATGGCACAGACAAACCAGATTTGCGTATACCTTTGCAACTAGTAGATGTGCTTGATTTGGTGAAGGAATCAGAATTCAGAATCTTCGCTGAAGCATCGTCCAGTCCTGATACAAGAATAGTGGCGTTACGATTACCCAATGGCATCGAGCTTAGTCGCAATAAAATCGATGATTATACAAAATTTGTAACCAATTACGGTCTTAAGGGATTAATTCATATTAAAGTGCTTGACGTTAATGCTGGCATAGATGGTGTGCAATCATCCATTTTAAAATTCTTATCTCCAGAGATTGTAAAAGCTGTTTTGGAGAGAGTTACCGCACAAAATGATGATATTATTTTTTTTGCAGCAGGTAATAAAGACTCAATCAATGAAGCAATGGGTGCATTGCGTATTAAATTAGGAAAAGAGCATAATTTGCTCGAAGGAGGATGGCGGCCACTATGGGTTGTGGATTTCCCAATGTTCGAAAAGACTGAACAAGGCTGGACTTTTACCCACCATCCATTTACTGCTCCAACAGAGACTAATCCAAAGAAATTAATAGCTAACCCGGGAAAGTCTCTTTCAAGAGCATACGATATGGTCATAAATGGTCATGAAATTGGCAGCGGTTCAATTCGTATTAACAATTTAGAATTACAGCAAGCAATTTTTGAAATTTTAGGTATTAATAAAAAAACTGCCCAAACTCAGTTTGGTCATATATTAACAGCTTTTAAGTATGGTTGTCCTCCGCATGGGGGCATTGCATTTGGTTTTGATCGAATTATTATGTTGCTGACTGGTTGCAACTCGATTCGTGATATAATTGCATTTCCTAAAACATTGACTGCTAGTTGCCCATTAACTAATGCACCATCGGAGCTTTCTAATGAGCAGCTGCGAGAGCTAGGAATCAGAATCATAAAAAAGAAACTTTAAATAAATAGGAAGAGAAATGTCTGGACATAGTAAATGGGCCAATATTCAATATCGAAAATCTCGCCAGGATGCTAAGCGAGGACAGATATTTACTAAATTAATACGTGCCATAACTATAGCTGCAAGAAGGGGGGGTGGAGATATTGATAAAAACCCTACGTTACGTTCGGCAGTTGATAAAGCACTGGCGTACAATATGCCACGAGAGAATATTAATCGTGCTATTGAACGAGGTGTTGGTGAGGGTGGAGAAATTAATGTTGAGGAAATTTATTATGAAGGTTATGGCCCAAGTGGAGTGGCGATTTTAATAGAGTGTTTAACGGATAATCGTAACCGTACAGTTGCAGCAGTCAGACATGCTTTTTCAAAGTATGGAGGGCATTTAGGTACTGCTGGTTCTGTGGCCTATTTGTTTGACAAACAGGGAGTGATTACTTTTGCTCCAGGAAGTGATGAAGATAAGATTATGGAAATAGCTTTAGATGCGGGAGCTAACGATGTAATAGTTAATGAAGATGGTAGTATTGAGGTAATAACTTCGATTGATAACTTTGCTAAAATAAAAGATGCAATAGCCGCAGAAAACGTAGAAGAACCGGATCATGCAGAAATTAGTATGGTGCCTAACACCGAAGTGACTTTGGATCCCAATGCAGCAGAAAAGTTATTAAATTTGATTAATGTTTTAGAGGATTTGGATGATGTACAATGTATATATCATAATGCAGATGTCTCCGAAGAAGTTTTAGAGAAATGGCAATAATACTTGGTATTGATCCTGGTTCGCGTATTACAGGTTATGGAATAATCGATTCAGACGGTTTTAAAGATAAATACATAGCAAGTGGTTGTATCCGTACTACTAGTAAAGAATTTTCTAAACACTTACAACAAATCTTTACCGGTATTACAGAAGTAATTAACGTTTATAAGCCACAGAAAACAGCAGTTGAACAAGTATTCATGCATATTAATGCTAATTCGGCTTTGAAATTAGGACAGGCTCGAGGCGCAGCCATTACAGCTTTAGTCGCGCAGAATCTTTCAGTAGCTGAATATTCGGCGCGACAGGTAAAACAAGCTGTAGTTGGTTATGGAGCAGCAAGTAAGTCACAAGTTCAACATATGGTTAAAATTTTACTTAATTTAACAGGTAAGGCTCAAGAAGATGCTGCAGATGCATTAGCTATAGCGTTATGCCATGCTCATACCATGAAGGAGAGAGTAAATAAATGATCGGACGATTGCGGGGTATTTTATTAGAAAAACAAGCGCCTACTTTAGTGGTAGAAGCAGGTGGTGTGGGTTATGAGCTGCAAATGCCAATGACTAGTTTTTATCAATTACCAAATATTGGTAAAGAGGTAACTTTATACACGCATTTGGTAGTAAGAGAAGATGCTCAATTATTATACGGTTTCGTACGAAAACAAGAACGCAGTTTATTTCGAAATTTGATTAAAATAAACGGTGTTGGTCCCAAACTTGCGTTAACTATTCTTTCAGGTGTCGAAGCAGATACTTTTGTAAGATGTGTTATAGACAATGATGTAGCTACTCTAGTGCATTTACCTGGAATTGGTAAAAAAACCGCGCAACGTTTATTAATAGAAATGCGCGATTATTTAAAAGATTGGGACATAGAGAGCTGTGATAGGGCTTTCACCGAAAATGCTGTTATTAGAGATGCTGTTAGTGCCTTAATTGCTCTAGGTTACAAACCACAAGAAGCTAATAGAGCTGTTATCAAGCATAAAGATAAAAATCTATCTAGTGAACAACTAATTCGATTAGCGTTACAAGGACAATGTAATGACGAATGATTCGCTATATGTGATTGTTAAAATTGAAAAGTATATTTCATTATGATGAAATTTTGGAGTTATTAATTAGACATAATAATGTGTTTTTTATATAATTAATTAAGTCTCTAAGAGAAAAAAATCATGTTCTCGCAATCTGATAAAATTAAAAGCAGGGTGCAAAATAAAGAAAAAGGACAGAAATCTTCAGCCGAATTATGGTCGGCAAAGCTTGCTAGAAGCGTAAAAGGTAGTCCAGGTAAAGGTAGAAAATTGAGATGTTTAACGCGAGAAAAACTTGAACAGTTAAAAGGTAAAAGTGCTGCGTTATTTGTAAGTGTAGATAGCCGAGATTATACGCCGGAAAAATTAGATGCTATGTTATCTGCATTACATAATGTAGGATTAAATGTTAGTTTGATAATAGTTGATAGTAATTGTGGTCTAAATCATGTAAATAAAGATTGTTCTAATATGAGCAATGAGGAATTTAGGAAAGAAGTTTTGCCATTGGGTGAAAAAAGAGCACAACAATGGGTAAAGGATTGTGGTTATATTATTGATCGATATAGAGTAAAGTATCCAGGATTTATGACTATTCGATACTGTTCTAGTAAAAATGTTGGTGATAGTATCGGGAAAAAAATTGAAGATGAGCAGGCATATGAAGATGCTAAAGGTGTTTTTCAACAGCTGCAAAATTCCGAAGCATTATTCCATGAAATGGAACGGACCATCAAAGAGCATTTTCATAATAAGAGTCACAATCCCACTCAATTAAATAATTCCCGAATGTATGTAGAAAAAGAGCTGCCTGTTTATTATGCGTTAGCAAAGTTATTCAATTTTATTGTTTATACATCTGAAGAAACTTCTGTACTTAGATATGTCAGAAAGTTGGTAATTAAAAACGAGCGTGCAAAATATCTCCAAGTCGATTTTACTCCCATTTCTTATAAAGATTTATCTTTAAAAGTTGTAGAAGATAAAATATCCCGAGGTGGTGGAATAGAGAAAAATATTCGTTTTGATAATTTTGCTAAAATTATGAGTCAATTGCTTATGCCAACGTCTTTACCTTCCCATACATCGTCTATTCCAGGTACAAATACAAAAAATGGAAAGTTTGATGTAGGATTTCCTTTAAGAAAATCTAATTCAGATAGCGCTTTATATAATAAAGATGAAAGAGGTTTTAAGAAACGTCGTGCTTCAAGTGTTGGATCAACAGGAATTAAAAAAATGCCGTTTTTCCCTGATTTTAACGATAGATCTCTATCCTTAATACCTGAAAAAAATCTTAAAGAGGCTAAAGATGCTATTTGCCAACGAAGTGACTATATTACTGCTTTTAATTTATTAATGGCGGTAGATACTGTTAAAATTTCCTCAGATATGAAAAGTGCTTATGAACAGTTGCTTCTATTTACTAAGGTCGGTATGGATATGAATCTTAGATTATCGGTTTTTGAAATTCCAATAGGAAAGCATATTGAAGCTTATGAATCTTCCTTCAATTTATCTTGCCAGATTTGATAAATTACCTGTTGTATTTCTTTTATATCCATCGGTTTTTGTAAAACTTTATTAATTCCGGAATCAAAACATTGTTTTTTATATTTTTCAGACATATGTGCAGTCAGTCCTATTATAGGAGTATTTTTGTTATTTTTTGATAGCTTTATTTTCTTTGCCAGCTCATAACCGTCTAAATCTGGTAATCCAATATCACTTAAAATTAAGTCATATGGTTTTGTGATTAATCTTATCGCCTCTTCTCCGGAATCAGCTGTATCGACGTTATGCCCCATATCTGTAAGTAGTATTTGTTGGGATAGTTGGCACGTTTTATCATCTTCAACTAGAAGTATATTTAATTTGGAATGACGGTTCTTTTTGAAATGCTTTTTTTCAGATATCTGTTCAGAATGTTTTTCTAATTGTTTTTTATTTGGCAGTCTCAATGGGATAGTACAACTAAAAACAGAACCTTCATTTATTCGGCTTGCAACACTGATCGCACCTCCTATTTCAGTTAAAAAACGTTTTACAATTGCCAATCCTAATCCTATTCCTTTATATGTGCCTTTATAAGAAGAAGAAAGGCGTGAAAATCGTTCAAATATAAATGGAATCTTATCTTTTGAAATGCCAATTCCGGTATCTTCGATTATTAGTTTTATAATAACTTTGTTATTTATTTCTTTCTGAATCGTTACATTTATTAATATGTAACCTTGTTTTGTAAATTTTATAGCATTACTTATTAAATTTAGCAATATTCTATTTATGCGTATATCGTCGCCAATAAACATGCTCGGGATATTATCTTGATAGTTAACAGATAGTTTTATGTTTTTTTCTTTTATAGTGGTAGTAAACATTTGTGTTGTTTCTGCAATTAATTCTCTTAAATTAAAATTATTATGATGAAGAGGATATTGCTTGGTTTCAATTTTGCTGAAATCGATGATTTCATCTAGAATTCTTAAAAGTTGATTAGCAGATTTAGCTATATTTTGCACAAAAGTTTTTGTTTTTGTACTGTCTAATCTGGATTCGAGTACTTGTGTCATTCCGATTATACCGCTGATCGGAGTTCTGATGTCGTGACTTATATTAGCCATAAATTCTGTTTTAGCTATATTAGCTGCTTCAGCTTTAGCTTTTGCTGCTTTTAGTTTTTTCTCTAATTGTTTTTGTTGTGTTATATCAATAGATACTCCTAAAATGCCAATAGCATCGCCATTTTTTTCTAGTAGTGGAACTTTTTGTGATAAAAAGATAGCCTTACTCTTGTCTGGTAAGGTTACAGGTTCTTCTACTATGTGAATTTTTTTAGTACGCATTACATCTTTATCTATTGCAATTAAATTAGCCGCCCCATTCTTCCAAGGCAAGTCATGATCTGTTTTTCCAATTATATCTTTACCTGAATTAAAATTTAGTGTTTTAGCTTGTTGATTATTACATCCAAGATAGACTCCATTTTTATTCTTCCAATAGATATGCCCCGGCATAATGGCGATAATATTATTAAGGTAGTTAATCATTTCTTGTGTGTATTCTTCAGCTGATTTTCCTCCCGTTTGCTCTTGCCCAGTAACAAACTTATTCATTTTGGCTAAATATTTTAGTTTTTCTTTTTCTGCATCTTCTTTAGCTTTTTTCAATTTTGCTATGTCTTGTTTAAGCCGTTTTATAGTAATTGATAGATTTTCAACATTGTTGTTCATAATTTTATGCTCATTATTGCATATATTTTTATGATTATTGTGGATAATTGCAAGATTATCAGATAAATTTATATTTTATGATGATTGAAGAACGCCTATTTACCACAGAGGATACTGCGGAAGACGAAACAACCGATCGTGCTATACGGCCAAAGCGGTTGGCTAATTATATTGGTCAAAAGCAAGTGCGCGAGCAAATGGAGATATTTATTACTGCAGCTTGTAAGCGTAACGATGCTTTGGATCACGTGTTGATATTCGGCCCTCCTGGATTAGGTAAAACTACTCTTGCACATATTATCGCTAATGAAATGAGGGCGGCTCTAAAACAAACTTCAGGTCCTGCTTTAGAAAAAGCAGGTGATTTAGCAGCTTTATTGACTAATCTTGAGCCACACGATGTTTTATTTATCGACGAAGTGCATCGCCTAAGTCCGGCAATAGAGGAAATCTTATATCCGGCAATGGAAGATTATCAGTTGGATATTATTATCGGCGAAGGACCTGCTGCGCGTTCTATTAAACTAGATTTGCCGCCATTTACTTTAGTTGGTGCGACAACTAGGGCCGGTTTACTAACTTCGCCATTACGGGATCGATTTGGAATTGTGCAGCGCTTGGAATTTTATGACGAAGATGAATTGACCTGTATTGTTAAACGGTCGGCCAATATTTTAAATATTCTTATCGATAATTATGGTGCCAAAGAGATTGCTAAACGTTCGCGAGGTACGCCACGAGTAGCTAATCGATTATTACGCCGAATTCGTGATTATGCAGAGGTTAAGGCTGACGGCAAAATTACTCAAACAGTTGCCCACGAAGCTCTAAAGTTGTTGAGTATAGATCATAACGGTTTTGATACATGGGATCGTAAGTTATTGTTATCCATGATTGAAAAATTTGATGGCGGGCCTGTTGGCATTGACAGTCTAGCAGCAGCAATCGGTGAGGAGCGCAATACTCTAGAGGATGTTGTAGAACCGTATTTGATTCAGCAAGGGTTTGTAATGCGTACTCCAAGAGGCCGTGTGGCTACAAAGCAAGCTTATTTACATTTTGGATTGAAGCATCCTGGAAGCTCTATGTCTAAGCAAGGTGTTTTAGATCTTGCTGTTGATAGCGGGGAATAATAGTTCGTTTATTCCGATAAAAGTTGTTACGAATGATTGCGTTACGAGCATTTTCGGAATTTACGTAAATCACGAATGTTTTTATTAAGGTATAAGTGATATGTTTTTGTGCTTACAATGATAGGGGTATTTTAACTTGTTTAAAAAGTAGCTAAAATATAAGCTAAAGTGGAAATTAGATTAAATTTTATGTTGCCAGGATTGTATCCTTTTGAGTTTTAATATATGAAAAAACCCACTAAAAAATCGAAGGAAACTATTGCTAAATTAAAGGCGCAATTGGACGATGTTTCAAATAAACTTGCTGGTGAGCAAGAAAAATCTCGTCAGCTTGAGCACATTATCGCTTCAATGCCTGGACATATTTACTGGATGGATAAAGATGGACGTATTTTAGGTTGTAACGACGAGCAGGCTAGAAATGTAGGTTTTTCTTCCAGATTAGATATGATCGGAAAAACCATTCATGATTTTCAGCCCAAAGAAAAGGCAGATAAAATATTAGCAAATAATAATGAGATTATGAGTTTAGGATTATCTAAGGTAATAGAGGAGACAGGCAATTTAGTTGATGGTAATGAAAAAACATTTTTATCACACAAAGCACCATTGAGGGATGAAAAAAATAATATCATTGGTGTTTTAGGAATTTCTACCGATATCACTGCGCATAAAAATAATGAATTTACATTGGAAAATATAATTGCTTTGATGCCAGGGCATGTTTATTGGCAAAATAAAGATGGTGTTATCTTGGGTTGTAATGATGAACAGGCAAAAAATTTAGGATTGAAATCAAGATCATATATTGTCGGGAAGACGATATACGATCTTCAGCCTAAAGAGCAGGCTAACCATTTACAAATAATAAATTACAAAGTAATACAAACAGGAGAAGCACAAATAGCTGAAGAAGTAAGCACATTAGCTAATGGGCAAACAAAAACATTTTTATCCCAAAAAGTTCCCTTACAAAGTAAAAATGGTGATGTTATAGGTCTTGTCGGAATTTCAGTCGACATTACAGCACGTAAAGAGATGGAGGAAGCTTTAAGATTTGCTAAAGAACGAGCCGAAATAACCAATAACATTAAATCTGCCTTCATTAAAAATATGCAGCATGATATACGCACTCCATTGAGTGGCCTTTGGGGTATGGCAGATATTCTTGAAAGGAAGATTAAGGACACAACGTTATCTGATTATATAAATAACATTAAATTATGTACAACAGAATTATTAAATTTCTGCGATAGCATTCTTGACTTCACAAATATTGAACATGGTAATCAACTTCTTTTATTTAGAAAGTTTGATAATCGAGCATTAATTATGAAGATAGCCTCGTTGGAAGAACCAGCAGCAAAGTCTAAAGGTCTGAATCTTATTCTCGACTATCCTAAAGCGGTACCTGAAATACTGATTGGTGATGAGTTTCGCATATATAGAATATTGTTAAATTTGGTTAGCAATGCCATAAAATTTACAGAAAAAGGTTACGTTAAAGTATCGGTTAAAAAATTGAAAAGTGATAAAGAAAAAAGGGAGATTATTTTTCAGTTTGTGATTAAAGATACTGGCATTGGCATACCTAAAGACAAACAAACATATATTTTTGAAAAATTTTCTAGATTAAGTCCGTCTAATCGAGTCAAATATAAAGGTCTAGGACTTGGTTTGAGAATTGTTAAAGAGTTTGTTAATGATTTAAATGGTGATATAAAGGTTTCGAGCAAAGTAAAAGTTGGTTCTGCATTTATATGTACGATTCCATTTAAACTGCCGTAAGATAAAGAATGATAACAGACGATGAATATGCATATTAACCGTAATAAAATAAAAGTACTTTTGGTAGAAGATGAGAAAATACCACAAATCGCGAGTACTCATATATTAATAGAGTGCCATTGTGAGGTTGATATAGCAACCACTGGCTTAGAAGCGTTAACAATAATCATGAAAAATAACTATAATATAATTTTTATGGATATCGGTTTGAAAGATATAGATGGATATGAAATTACAAAAAGAATAAAAAAGGCTAATTACAATGTTCCGATTATAGCATTGACAGCACATAATGATAAAGAAACTGAAAAATCTTGTTTGGATGCTGGTATGGTTGATTTTCTGGCAAAACCATTAACTATGGAAAAAATTCAGGGGATTATACGAAAGCTCGATTTGTTATAGTTACTTTGTTGGAGACAGAATAACTTCTGATTCTGACTCGTCTGAACTGCTTTCGGAACTCAATTGCAAATCTTGATCATACTTTTGTAATTCATAGCGTATTTGAGTTAAGACACTTTGCCAATCAATGTTTTGACCATTTTTTGCGGCTAGCATTAGCATGAAGTATTGCTGGATACTTAATATTACTTCACCAGTTTTCATCATAGAATAATCTAAATTGGACATATTTCCATTTGAAGGGTTTTTCGTTATGCTAACAGATGCTGAACGTACTACTTCAGGAAGATGTGAGGTCAGTTTGAAATATGTGTTTGGGTTGCTTGCTAATTTAGCTTTAGGTGTAGGTTGCTCCAGTCGTTCAATTTCGCAAAATTCATATGAGATCAAAGATTGTAGAAGTTGTTGGTTTTGTGTTTGGATCATTTTCCTATCAAAATTATATCTGACCCACTGTACTAGATTAGGTGATTCATTAGCTACAAATTGTTCTCGCATAGCTTTTACTGCATTCAAAATGCTTGCAGGATAGAAAATAAACTGAACATTTTTTTGTGCTAATATTTTAGTTAGAATAATGCTTTCCTGTAGTAAATATTCTGTGGATGCGTCTTCTATTTCTTTATCATTAATGGAAGATAATTGATCAGATGACGAATGTCGTTTAAATCTCTCTCTGAATTCTATTACCGATTTCCATATCTCGTTATGAAATTGTTCATTTTCCTCGAATAATTTATCACTAATGCGTCGATATTTTGCATAATCAGGATGACCTAAAAGAGTATTCCATCTCACAAGTTTGTATGGTACTTTAATTTTGGAAAGAATGGGTTTATTTCTTTTAATCCACAATTTTCCTTCGTGACGTGTTTCATCATATATTTCAGTACGAGTCGAAGAATTACCAATGGCCTGAGTTGGAAATTGAAGTGAATCTCCTAAAACAATCAAACATAATCTGCATTGTGTTTCATTAATTAGATCTATCGCTGCAGCTAATTTCTCACCTTCGTGATTATTGTTGTTTTTACTAAGGCTAACACCTAAAGCGATGGTTGCTCCAACTAGTTGATCTCTGCCACCGTTCAAATGATATTTTGTTTTTAATACACCTTTTGGCATTTTTTTTCTACATTGTATTGATTTACACATATCCTACACAGTCTTTCAATGAATCCATGCTGATTATTTAAGATATCCTTATCTTTTTATAAGGACTATTGCGAGGGCAGTATGTGTATTTAATTTATCAAAGCAAAAATTATTATACTACTTTTAAATATTTAAGAAAACTTTTTAACAATTTATTTAGTTATCTAATTTAACTCTAATTTTAACGTCAATAAATAAAGTCAAGGGCATCTCTCGAAATTAAAAAAATGTCATCCTTGCGGAAGCGAGGATCCAGGAAAGCTTGTAAATTCTGGATTCCCGCTTGCGCGGGAATGACGAAAATCGGCTTTTTAGGGTAAAACTACTGAATTTCGAGAGATGCCCTTAAGGATTTTTTAAGATTTTTGTGATACTATTATTAGTATGCCAGATTTGACTAGTAAAGCTTCGCATAAATATTGGCGCGAATATAAAGATCCAATGATTTATCGAGTAATTTCGTTTATGGAAGGAGTTGAGGATTGGACTTTAGATGGCGATCAGGATTTAGAAGAAGCAATGCGGAAATTAGGCGAGGCTTTGGATGATATTGGGAATATCGATTTACAGAAGGAAGACCAATTTATTAAATTAGCTGTTTATATTAAGGTTGCTCGGATGTTACGGTTAATGCAGAGTCTGGATACTGCTAATCCAGGATCCGCGTCAAAATTGTTGATGCATGCCGAAGAGGTAAGTACTTCAATCGAAGATATTCCTGGTTTATTTCTACGAAGAAATATTGTATTTGAACGATTACGGTTGTTAGCGAGAGTATTTTCTGCAGAACGGCTCGCTTTATTGACAAAAGCTTTGGAGAGTGAAAGTGAATAAGTTAGGTATTACTTTGTTAATAATAATTGCTATGTTTGGAGTTATTCCATGTGTATGTGCGCAAAATGATGATCCGTGTACAAGATTTACTGATATCAATGTCCAAATCATGTGTCGCACTATGCTGTTTGGCGGTAAGGGCCAAGAAGGGCTAATCTCTTTCAGAGATGGCTTTGTTAAAGAGTGTTCTATGCCAACTGAGGAACTAACATCGGGTTTCTATACACCGTTGCCTTCAACAGATAGATCTCAAATAATGAAATATGCTTTTCCGTTAGCACCTTCAGCGAACAGTAATGTTGATGATCAGGCAGTACCTTCTGCAGATAATAAGAAAAATGATCAGGAGAAAGAGCAGCTACAGCCGCAGAAGTCAAATACTGATGACAATACCGGACGGCGTAATATTTTTAGATGATTAAAATAATGGTGAATTTATGAGTAGAGTAATTTCAAAAATTTTTCTTAGAACTGGTTTAATTGTTATCGCAGTTTTTGGGTTATCTATTGATCCAATGCAATTAGCTAAAGCACAAACTCCTACAGCCAGTATGCCAGTTGTAGTAGCTGGTTTAAGCGGACAGGTAGTAAATGCGTTATATAAACTTTATACAAAAGCTTTAAGCGAAATATATAATAAAGCGTTGGTGACTTACAAGGATTTGATTTATGAGACGGATTGGCAAATTCCGCCTACCGCAGCTAATAATGCGAACCGTAAAACAGCTGAGGAAAATGCTGGTGATGCTGTTAAGAAAGACAGTGCTAATGAAGTTGCAAATGATTTTGCTGGAATTCGTGCTAGAACTGAACAACAAATAGGCTTATTAGCAAAATTAGCTGGAGATGATGTAATTAGCGGAGAAGAGAAGGGAGGTATTTTCCCAAAGCCACCTGCTGGCCTAAAGGAAAGAAACGAGCAAGCGATGAAAGGCAATGCTTTATTTGATGTGGAAAGTTTAATAGGACCTGATACCTATAAGAACACAGAAGAGGTAAATGACGCTGAGGGATTTCTTGAACAGGTTAAAAGTTATGCTTCTCCACCACCGGTTATACGTCTTGCTCCAAAATTTGATGTCCCTATCAGTGATCCACAAGATCCTTCGAAAGATGTGGTGACAATAGGAAGCAAGAAACCGTTATCTGTTAAAGATATAAAGAAATTATATGATATGCTACAGACCAAGCCTGAGTATCAGGATTATAAAAGAACTTACCGTGGAATAGTCGCGGCAAGAAGTATATATCTTGATAATTTGCAGCATAGTTTTCAGAAAAGAGCGGTTCAAGTAAGTGGTAAGAGTGCTTTGCAAATTAGGAATGAGCAGACTGATCGACGTTTAGATGAGAAGTATTATAATGAAATGGCTAAGGCTTCTCCGGCTACCGTGGCTCGAGAAACTTTATTTGTGTTAGCAGAAATCAATAGCCAATTGAATGCTATACGCGAACAGAACGAGCGTATGGTAATCATGAATTCGATTAGCGGATTAAACCAACTTGCTATTTCTAATACAATGTTAGATATGCAAGCTAAGAAAGTTGGCAAGATTATTTATTGCAGTGATCCTCAGCATAAAAAAGAAAGTGTATGTGCTGAAGCAGAAAAAATTGAGCCGACTAAGGCAATAGAACAAATAGGTGAATAAGGTATTTGTTTAGTAGCGATCCGCATTTTGCCGCTGTCATTCCCGCGAAGGCGGGAATCTGCTATGTGAGTTGTCAAGTATTTTATGTAATACAATCTCATGAAGATCATTATAGCAATCTCTTCTTTATTTTAAATTACAATTAAAATTACAGTTTT
>Ga0114922_10000831_pt1 | contig 29672 bp, 26 predicted proteins | sample AartaG_FD_100975 | JGI IMG/M metagenome (GOLD analysis project Ga0114922, IMG submission 100975) | Deep subsurface microbial communities from Aarhus Bay to uncover new lineages of life (NeLLi) - Aarhus_00045 metaG | ecosystem: Environmental > Aquatic > Marine > Oceanic > Sediment | place... | reverse complement strand
CGCAAACACAGTGTCCGCGTCCATGACATACTCTGAACCCTCAATGGGTACCGGCTTCCGTCTGCCACTGGCATCGGGTTCGCCCAGTTCCATCTTGAGACATTTCATGCCAACGGCCTTGCCATCCTTGACTACGACTTCCTGGGGGGCAACGAGAAAGTGGAAGTTGATTCCTTCGTGTTCGGCCGCGTCCACCTCCCATGGGCTGGCAGGCATTTCCTTGCGGGTTCGACGATAGAGCAGATTCACCTCGTCAAAACCCGCACGCAGGCTCGTCCTTGCAACGTCCATGGCCACGTTGCCGCCGCCAACGACGATGGCTATGCCCTTGTTTGGAATCTCATTGCCCAGCCCCGCATCTCTTAAGAACTTCACGCCCTCAAAGCAGCCTTCAGCGTCTTCGTTCTTCACTCGCATGCTCATACCCATGTGGGCGCCAATGGCAATGAGCACCGCGTCATAGTCCTTCCGTATATCATCAAAGCTGATGTCCTTTCCAATGCGCACCCCGCACTTGATTTCCACGCCGTGCTTGGTGACAAACTCGATGTCCTTGGCAAGAATTGCCTTGGGGAGGCGGTATTCGGGAATCCCTACCCGGAACATTCCGCCTGGCTCAGGCAGAGCCTCAAAGACCGTTATGTTGTTCGCATATCCGAGCAGGGCTAGGTGATACGCACAGGTGAGCCCGCTTGGACCACCGCCGACTATGGCGATTTTTTCAGGATAGGTCTCTTCCGAAACTTGAATCTTGGGCTCAGCATTGGCGTTCATCTCAACGTCGGCCACATACCGCTTCAGGAAACAGATGCTGATCGGCTCATCCAGGTACTGCCGGTTGCACTCGCTCTCGCACGGATGGGGACAAACCCTGCCAATGCTCAGCGGAAATGGGAGCTTTTTACGGATAGTGGCAAGCGATTCAGCGTACTTTCCATCCGCGATCTGGCCCACGTAGGTCCGAATATCCAGATTGATCGGACATGTCCTCTGGCAAACAGGCATGTCCTCTTTATAGACATTGTAACCGCCCCATGCGGAATTAAAAAAGTCAACAGCAGTACGCCATTCCAGGCCCTCGTTATAGTCGTCGTACATGTGGATCGGACACACCCTGATAGCGTTTACCAGATTATCATCTTTTTCAGTGTGAACACGAGGAGTCCGGCAATGGACTTTCGCCTTGTACTGGCCGTTTTCACCCACCAGCGCTCGCACATCCGCGTTGGTGAGCACTTCAACCTTATCCTTAATGGCTTCCAGATCAGGCGCAGTAAGGGCATCGCCGTCTGCGATGATCCTGTCTTGAGGAATCCGCTCCCCTCCTATGCCGGGGAAATGCTCTGCCAGGTAAACCTTATTCCCGGCAGCAGCTTCAGACAATGCCGCCTTGATACCGGCAGCTCCTCCACCAATAACTAAAACTTTATTCTCAGCCACCTTAGCACCTCCCCTCTTCAGCCTTCTATTCCTGTGGATTTATAGATGGGGGACGTACCCTCCACACCATCCATTTCTACAAAACCCCTGCGTTTCAGTGCCAACACATATTTCAGGGCTTCGGGCGCCGGGATCTCCAGATCCCTGGCAAGGTCTTTTACGGCAGCGGGCTTCTTTTCAAGGACCGCAAGGATGGAATGAGTAGCCATTTCATCAATCACAATCCCGCTCAAAGTCCGGTTGATCTCATGCTCGGTAAAGATCTCTCCGTACTTGTTGCCCTTGCCTGCCTCGATAAAGACCGGTTTCTTGCCCACGACCCAGCGAAGCTTTGGTCCTGCCAGGGCCTTGTAGGCAATCTCAAGTTGCTCCTTGAGCTTCGGCATTCCGATCTTGTCCCCCGTACCCAGGGGGCCGATTTCTTTAATCTGCTCCACAAACTCCGTGTTGTGCTGGGCAAATCTTGCCCCCTCAGCCGAGGAGAGGTTGCGGAATTGGAGCCTTATGGGGTTGAGCCCTGCATAGGCAAGCATCTCCGTTGCCATATCGAGTTTGTGCTTGGCCATGAAGTTGCCCGTGATATAGTGGCAATCGCCAAAGTAACAACCAATGACCAACACACCATCGGCCCCGTTCACAAAGGCATCAGCCACCAGGGCCGGATCTACCCTGCCTGTACACATCAACCGAATCACTCTGATATCGGGTGGATATTGCATCCTGGACACGCCAGCGAGGTCAGCTGCCGAGTAGCCTCACCACGTACAGCAGAGTGTGAGAATTTTTGGATGGAAATCTGCCATGGGTCTACCTCCTTAACTTATTTAAGCACCTAAGAACGCATGCATTTGCGCTTCTATCTGGGTATCGTTAAAGGCATTAATGCTGATCGCATGTCGATAGCAGGTCGCCGCACAGATCCCGCACCCCTTGCACGAGGCAGAAATCATTTTCACCTTGCGACCTTCCGTGGTCTCTTCGATATCGAGCGCGCCGTATGGACAAATGGCCACGCAAAGCCCGCAACCCCTGCAGGCCTCTTTGTCCACAAAGGCCGCCACAATCGGCTCAATAATGACCTTGTCCTTGGACAGCACTGTGACGGCGCGGGACGCAGCGGCCTGGGCCTGGGCAATACACTCATCAAGCGGCTTAGGATAATGGGCTAAGCCGCACACATACATCCCGTCTGTAGAAAATTCTACGGGCCGCAGTTTCATGTGGGCCTCCAGGAAGAACTTCTCCTGGTTCAGGGTGACCTTCAGCATATTGGCCAGTTCTTCGGTTCCCTTTGGCGCAATGGCCGTATAAAGGGTGATGAAATCCGGCGAGAGCACAATAGGCCGCCCCAGGATATGATCCGTGACGGTGACCTGGAGCTTTCCGCCAACCTCTTCCACCTTGGGCTTGCTGTCCAGGTCGTAACGGACAAAGAGGATCCCCATGGACCTGGCCTTCTGATACAGTTCTTCAAGCCTGCCATAGGTCCTGATGTCCCGGTAAAGCATATAGATGTCCATGTCGGGATTCAGTTCCTTAAGATCAATGGCGCTCTCAATGGCGTGGGCACAGCATATCTTGCTGCAATAAGGCCTTTCCGGTTCCCTGGAGCCCACGCAGTGGATGGCCACAGCGCACTTGGCCTTCTTAATGGAGTCTGGGTCTTCTTCGATTCTCTTATCCAGATCCCACCATTTGCCCACATTGGGGTTTTCGCCGTAAAGATATTCCTTGACGTTGGTGGAATCGGCACCTGTGGCGATGACCACCGCACCGTGGTCAAACGAGGCCCCTGTGCTCAGGTCGGTGTGGAAGTTTCCGACAAAGCCACTGACCGCTTTCAGCTCAGCCCCCAGGTGGACGTCGATCTTTTCGTGGTCATTCACTCGCTTGATGAGATCATTTAGAAAAGGCTTGACAGGATCACCATGAAAGGTCTTTCGCATCTTCCGGCCATGTCCACCAAGGACGTCTTTCTTTTCCACCAGATAGACCTTGAAACCCTGGTCGGCAATGGTCAGGGCTGCGGTCATGCCGGCCGGCCCGCCCCCTAATACCATACTCGATTTAGTGCAAGGCACCTCAATCGGCTCAAGGGCTACTCGCAAGTTAGCCTTGGCCACACCCATGGCTACAAGGTCTTTGGCCTTTTGCGTGGCTGCTTCATGATCTGCGCTGTGGACCCAGGAGTCCTGGTCGCGGATATTGGCCATCTCAAAGAGGTGCTTGTTGATACCAGCATTTGACATGGTCTCTTGAAAGAGGGGCTCATGGGTTCGGGGGGAGCACGCTGCCACCACAACCCGGTTGAGATTGTGTTCCCTGATCATCTCTGCCAGTTGCTCCTGGGCGTCCTGAGAACAGCTAAAGAGGTTTTCCTGAACATAGGTGACATTCGGAAGGGTCTTGGCATACTCGGCTACCTCGTGCACATCTACTACAGCCCCGATATTGATGCCGCAGTTACAGACAAAGACGCCCATGCGCGTTTCTTCTCCTGAAACGTCCCGCTCAGGCGGGAATTCCTTGATTTTCTGCAACTGCCCGCGGGCCGGTGCCAGGTCCACTGATGCAGCCGCAGCCGCAGCACTTGCCTCCATGACCGAATAGGGGATATCTTTTGGCCCCTGAAAACAGCCTGCCACATAGATACCCGGCTTTGAAGTGGCAACAGGCGTAAAATCGCTGGTCTTGGCAAAATTAAATTTGTCAAGCTCAATGCCCATCTTGTTTCCCAGTTCGATGGCGCTCGCAGACGACTCAAGGCCCACGGAAAGGACGATCATGTCAAAATCTTCTTTATGGATATTGCCTTGTTCGTCCACGTAACAAACATTAAGGCTTTTGTCCTCATTTTCTGTGACAGTATGAGGCCTGCAGCGGATAAAACGCATCCCCATATCGTCTTTGGCGCGATTGTAATATTTCTCAAAATCCTTCCCATAGGTCCGCATGTCCATAAAAAAGACAGATGTCTCCAACGGATCATGGGCATGTTCCATAGCAATCATAGCCTCTTTGATTGCATACATGCAGCAGACCGAAGAGCAAAAGGCATTATCGCACCGGTTGATATCTCTTGAGCCAACGCACTGGAACCACGCAATTGACTTGGGCTGTTCTTTGTCCGAGGGGCGCACCAGGTGCCCTCCAGTGGGGCCGGTGGCAGCCAGGATGCGCTCAAAGTCCATGCTGGTTACCACATTTTTGTAATTGGTGTACTGGTACGTATCCCACTTGGATGGATCAAAGGCTTGAAAGCCCGGCGCTAGGATGACGGAGCCGACGTTAAGGTCGAGGATTGTTTCCTTCTGCTCGAAATCAATGGCGTCGTTTTCGCAGAATTTTGCGCAGGCATTACACTTGCCCTTTTTGCCTGAATCTATGGCTTTGAAGTATATGCAGGCCTTCCTGTCAATCGTGTACTTCAAAGGCACGGTCTGGGCAAAGGGGACATAAATGGCCTTGCGCTTATCCATGCCCAGGTTAAACTCATTTTTTACCTTCTTTGGACACTTTTGAGCGCAAATACCGCAACCCACGCACTTGTCTTCATCGACATACCGTGGATGCTTGATGACTTTTACCTGGAAGTTTCCTTGCTCACCGCTGATGCTGTCTACCTCGGCGAGGGTGATGAGGTTGATGTTGGTGTGCCGGCCGACCTCGACCAGCTTGGGGGAGATGATTCACATAGCGCATTCATTGGTAGGAAAGGTCTTATCGAGCTGGGCCATGATCCCGCCGATTCCAGGGGATCTTTCTACCATGTGGACATAAAATCCTGAGTCGGCCAAATCAAGGGCGGCCTGCATACCGACAATGCCGCCGCCTGCAATCAAGACCGATCCGACGACGTCTTTACCAGTTGCCATATCGAACCTCCTGTCGCCCCAGTGTCAAGCACCGGGTTGTCAAAAATTTTTGAACGGGAAACTCCTCATTAAATCCCCTTTTTAAAGGGGGATTTCATAGGGCTTAACAGTTCAAAATCAAGAGTTTCCAAATTTCTGTTTAATTTTAATACGGTTGAGAGATACTGTTGCTTAGGCGCACGCAAATAATAAAGAAAAGATGACAATAAAGAGATTTTCTCTTTACCTTCTCTGGTCCAATTTGTCAAGCGGTTTTTGCGTCCCGGTTAGCCAAAGAACCGAGTTGATTGGGAAACCATTTTACCGGGTTGCAGCAAATTTCCTCTTGACATTAGTCGGTTGTTGTCATATAGGGGTGCCAACTTTTTACGTGTTTTTTTGCTCCTATTCATTTTTCAAGCACGCCTTATCAACAACCCAGCTTCAGCGAAAGGAATGTGAGAGAAGATGACATCGAAGGGAGAACAAGCGTTTGCATTTGCCCTTGCGGCAATCTTGCTCGTCGTAGGCGTTGTGTGCTACGCGGGCTTCTCGCAAGAAACCCCTGAAGAACCCGTAAGACTCATGTTCAAGAGCACTGCGGGAAAGATTCTGTTTGATCACAAGACACACGCGGACGACGCGGGGTATGGTATTGCGTGCAGTGATTGCCATCACGAAGAACAGGATGAATCTATGTCCTGCAGTGGTGAGGATTGCCATGGCCCGGACAGTGATCCCAAAAGGGGTGATGCCCTGCACACCAATTGCAAAGGGTGCCACGAGGAGAGCGGGGCCGGTCCGGTTGAGTGTGCTGCATGTCATGTGATGTAACAGGCATCCGGGATAGGGATAATGGAATGTTGGAATACTGGAATATTGGGTTAAGAGGAACTTCCTTAATTTTCGAGCGGCGAAGCCGCGTTACATAAAATCGCGAAGCGATTTTATAAAGGTTTGAGCTTATGATAAAGAGATCGTTTTTAGGTTTGGTGAAGCCGGCACTACGCTACAACCTGGCGCCGGGTTCGGTCCAGGAGCTTCCGGTTCCGAAAAAGGTGATCCTGTTGTTAAAAGCACCAGAAAACGGGGGGCCCCCGAGTACACTCAAGGTTGGCGACGCCGTAAAGACCGGCCAGAGGCTCTCTGCATCTCCGGACAGCGCCGAGTATGTTATCTCTTCGGTGACCGGCACTATATCGGCCATGTCGCCACACGTAGGGACCCTGGCACAAAAATACACGGCCATAACCATCGATGCCAGCGGCCAGGACGACTGGGATGACGAATTCAATAAGACACCAACCCTTGATACAGCCCTGAGGTTTTTTGAGTACACTCCTGGGAGCCCTTCTTTCAAGGCGTTTGCTGATCCCGAGAAAACCATACGGACGGTTGTCATCAACGGAATGGATGACGACTTGCTCCTTACAGCCAATCAATGTGTGGTGCAAAATAAGGCGGCTGACATCAAAAACGGCGTTGACATCTTAAAAAAGATGACCGGCGTAGAGCGGGTTGTTGTCACGGTGCCTGAAAGCCTGGTTCAACAAGCCGGTGCCACGGGTGCAGAACTGAAAATGGTGAGGGGGACCTACCCTAACAGCCTTCCCCACATGATCATGAAAGACGTGCTGGGCCAGATGGTCGAAGCCGGTGATACGCCAGAGGATGCAGGTGTTGTTTTTGTGAGGGCTGAAGCCGTGGCAGCATTAGGGGCTGCTTTTAGGACCGGCCAACTCCCCGTCAGCAAGGTTGTCACCGTAGTGGGAAAAGGTGGCAGTGCCAGGAATGTAAGGGCCAGAATCGGCACCCCTTTAAGGGATGTGCTTCAAGCCTGTAATGTCTCCGTGAGCGAGCGGGATCGTCTCATTCTGGGTGGACCTATGATGGGGATAGCTACCTATTCTGAGGAGCTTCCGCTTGAGCCCGGCACAGACGGCATCGTAGTTCAGGATGAGGCCGATAGCGCCCAGACCACGGATTATCCGTGCATCAACTGTGGTGAATGTATCAGGATCTGTCCGGTTAAGATCCCGGTGAACATGCTTGTCAGGTTCCTGGAGGCTCGCCTTTATGAAGATGCTGCGGCTATGTACGACCTGCATTGCTGTATTGAATGCGGGTTGTGTTCTTATGTGTGCGTGTCCAGAATCCCGATCTTTCAATATATTAAGTTGGCAAAATATGAACTTAGCCTGATCGAAACTGCGGAGGCAGCCAATGAGTAGTCAAAAGAAACTTGTCGTCGCCCACGCGCCCTATTGGCACGATGGCAGCAAGATATCGACAAAGAATTACCATATTATGATTGCCGCACTTCCGGCCGTGTTAATGGGCATTAGCCAGTATGGCGCCCCGGCTCTCGCGGTAATCGCCTTTGCCATGGCCTGTGCCATGATCTGGGAGGTCGTTTGGAATTTGATCCTGGGAAAATCTGCTTCCATTGGCGACGGCAGCGCTGCGGTCACGGGGATGCTGCTTGGCATGCTCATGCCGGCTACCGCCCCCTGGTGGCTTATTGCCCTGGGGACGTTCATTGCTATTATCGTTGGCAAACAGATATTCGGGGGGATCGGGTTCAATCCCTTGAATCCTCCGCTTCTCGCCCTGGCCATGCTCGTTATCTCGTTCAAAGGAGTCTTTGATTTTAACGAATCCCTTCGCCATTATGATCTCGGCTTTGTCATGACTTATCCGCTGGCCGATTTGAAGGCTTTTGGCACAGGTGCTATTGGGAAATTTGGCCTGGGCGATCTCTTCATGGGCAGACAGGCAGGGGCCATCGGATCCACGTTCGGTCTGGGACTCATTGTGGGAGGTCTCTACCTTATGATAAGAGGATATATGAGATGGGAGATCTCCCTTTCCTTCCTGGCAGGCGTGTTTATTACCGCCCTCCTGTTTAACCTCTCCGATCCCGCACAATACGCCAGCCCTGTATTTCATTTGCTGACCGGTTATACATTGATTGCAGCCTTTTTCCTGGTGCCCGAAGACTCTTCATCTCCGGCCAACTTTATTCCCATGCTCATTTTCGGGGCCATGGCCGGGATGATGACAGTGCTCATCAGAAATATCGGGGCCTATGTGGATGGGGTTGTTTTTGCTGTTCTCCTCATGAATCTTTGCAATCCACTTCTTGACAAGATTAGACCCAAAGCGATTGGAAAGGTGGTAGAAAATGCGTGATATTGTAAGGATGATCGTGGTTCTTGGCGTTATGGCGGCCTGTGGCGGTGCGTTGCTGGCGGGTGTTAAATCGGGGACTGCGGCAAAAATCGAGTACCAGCAGCTCAAGTTTGTAAAAGGGCCTGCCATCATAGGGATCCTGGAAGGATGTAGCAATGATCCGCTCGTTGATCGCTTTAAGGTCAAAGACGGCGAGGTAGACAGGGGCTTCTATGTCGGTGTTTTCGATGGCAAGGCCAACACTGTCGTCTTTGAATCCTTTGGCAAGGGTTTTGGGGGAGACATTGGCGTCATGGTGGGCGTCAACCTTGAGACGGATGAATTATTGGGTATGGGTGTCACCACCCACGCTGAGACCCCGGGTTTGGGTTCAAGGGCGAAAGACGATCCGTCCTTCAGGGCCCAGTTTAAGGGTTTGTCCATTACCGAGCCTGTTAAGGTTAAACCGGACGGGGGACAGATAGACGCAGTATCAGGGGCTACGATAACATCAAGGGGAGTGTGCCAGGGCGTTACGGACAGCGCGGAATTTTATACCAGACTGAAGCCGCAGATCGTAGAGCAAGCCACGGCTTTTGCCAAATAGGGAGAAGAATAATGGCCAAAACAATTGTTCAAGAATTTACCAAGGGGTTATGGGATGAGATTCCGCCTTTCAGGCTTGTCCTTGGGCTTTGTCCGGTGTTGGCGGTCACCAAGACAGTGGCAAATGGCGTCGGGATGGGGGTTGCAGCCACCTTTGTACTTGTGTGTTCGAATATCCTGGTCTCTGCGTTGCGTAATATTATACCCAGCCAGGTAAGGGTGCCGTGTTTCATCATCATCATTGCTACGTTTGTGGTGGTGGTAGAACTCGTCATGCAGGCAGTGGCCTATCCGCTTTTTCTACAATTAGGTATCTTTATTCCTCTGATCGTGGTGAACTGTATTATCCTTGGGCGAGCCGAGGCCTTTGCCTCCAAGAACCCCCCTGTAGCATCCGTAGCAGACGGTCTTGGTATTGGAGTGGGATTCACGATTGCCCTGGGTGCTTTGGCCGGAATTCGTGAGGCCTTTGGTGCTGGTACCATCTCCATTCCATTCTCAGACAGTGTGATTCAACTATTCGGGCCGTCCTTTCAACCGTTTACGTTTATGGTTGAAGCCCCTGGTGCCTTTGTCTGCCTGGGTCTGGTCCTTGCTATCATGAACCTGATTGGGAAATAAAAATATGGTAGGCGTTCACAGGTTCAGAGTTTACCGTTCAGAAGTCAGAGATCAGAAGTCCGAGATCAGAAGTCCGACCTCTGATCTCTGAATTCTATTCTTTTAACTGAACCCTGAACCATTGAACTCTTGAACGGTTACAAAATATGAATGGCTGACATTGGTAACGGCTAACGACTCAACCAATCGACAACTCAACGACTCAACCAAATAGAGGAGTAGTCAAATGGGAGATTATATCTTACTTGCCGTAGGCGCCATCCTGGTCAACAACATCCTGCTGATTCAATATCTCGGCAACTGCCCCTTTCTGGGCACGTCCAAGAGCATGGACAACGCTACGGGTATGGCCATGGCCGTGGTCTTTGTCCTTGCCTTAGCAGGTATCGTGACCTGGATTATGGAGGCGGTTTTCCTAAAACCGTTAGGGCTTGAGTATATCAGGACTATCGTATTCATCGTGGTGATCGCCGCGCTTGTTCAGTTTGTGGAGATCTTCATGAAAAAGAGCATGCCGGCCCTTTATGCCGGTCTGGGTATCTTTCTTCCCCTCATTACAACCAACTGCGCTGTTATGGGAGTGTGCTTGATCAATATCAAGGAAGAATACAACTTTTTGGAGATGCTCATTTCTTCATTAGCCTACCCGGCCGGGTTTGGCCTCGCCCTGATCCTGTTTGCCGGCCTGCGTGAACGGATAATCATAGGAAGGGTGCCCGGGCCTTTGCAGGATGTTTCCATTGCTCTGGTTACGGCTGGATTTATGTCCCTTTCGTTTCTCGGTTTCAAAGGAATGATTTAAACAAATTTAGGGATTCAGGAATTGAGGAATTAAGAGATTAAAAAGAGTTTAAAATAGGATAGATACCCTCAATTTCTAAATTCCAAAATTCGCAATTTCTTAATTCCGGTTTGTCCGGATTAGGAGGAAAAAATGATAGAAGCCTTACTTCTCATGATGGGTCTAGGGGCAGTTGCCGGAATATTGCTGGGGATTGCTTCCAAAGTATTTTATGTGTGGGAGGATCCGCGCATTGCGCTGGTGGCAGACTGTCTGGCCGGTGCCAACTGTGGTGGTTGCGGCTATACCGGATGTGGCGCCTGTGCTGCTGCCATTGTAGCCGGTGACGCGGGTGTTGGTGCCTGTATCGTAGCGGGCGCGGACGGTGCAGCAAAGGTGGCTGCCGTTTTAGGTCTGGAGGCCGGCGCGGCTGAGGCGCTCACGTCGCAAAACACCTGCACGGGCGGATTTCGGGCATCTGAAAAATTTTCCTATATGGGTGTTAACGATTGCCGGGCTGCCTACCTGCTTTATGCAGGGGCCAAGGATTGCGATGTGGGTTGCCTCGGGTTTGGGAGTTGTGTGAAGGCATGTGTATTTGACGCCCTTAAGATTGGGCCTGATGGTTATCCTGTGGTTGACGAGGAAAAGTGCGTGGGTTGCGGGGCCTGCGAAAAGGCATGCCCCAAGGGGATCATGCAGGTGCGCAAACCTTCTGATCGAATTCTCCATATGAACCTTGTAACCGATCGTCTCGCACCATGCCGTCAAACCTGCCCTGCTGAGATCAATATCCCCAAGTATATCAACCACATTAAGCGCGGGGAATACGACAAGGCCTGGCTTACCGTCATGGAACGTAATCCATTGCCCCTTTCTACAGGCCGGGTCTGTCCTCATCCGTGCGAAGATGCCTGTCGCAGGGCCCTGGCTGATGATCCGGTCTCCATCAATCAATTGAAGCGCTTTTGCTCAGACTGGGTCATGAATCAGGGCACATCCCTTAAAATCCCTGTGGCTCCTGACACAGGATACAAGGTGGCCATTGTGGGCGGCGGCCCCAGCGGTTTGAGTGCTGCCTTTTATTTGAGACGCCTTGGCCACAAGGTAAAGATCTTTGAATGGTTGCCCAAGTTAGGTGGCATGATCTACTATGGTATTCCCCAATACCGCCTTCCCATAGTGTTCCTTTATGAAGATATTAATCTCATTCTTGGTCTCTGGTGCATCGAAGTAAAGACCGGGGTGAAGTTTGGCTTTGATTTTGATCTCGAGTCCCTTGTGGGAGGCGGCTTTGATGCGGTTCTCATGACGATTGGAGCCATGAATCATGCGTCGGCCAGGATACCTGATGAAGACAAGGTCAAGGGGGTGGTCCCTGCCACAGTCTTTCTTAGAAAACAGGGTTTGGGAGATCCGTATCCGATCGGAAAAAACGTTGGGGTCATCGGCGGCGGGAATGTTGCCATGGATTGCTTGAGGTCCAGCGTTCGTCTGGGCGCTGACAAGGTCTATTGCCTCTATCGACGTGAAGTCAAGGATATGCCTGCCAACAAGGTTGAGGTAGAGGCATGTCACCACGAGGGGATCGAATTCGTCACGTTATGCACCCCAACCAAGTTCACTACCGATGATGAGGGAAACCTCACGGGGATTGAATACCTGAAGAATGAGCTTGGAGAACCGGATGCCAGCGGCCGGCGAAGCCCTGTGGCGATCAAAGACTCTGAGACGGTGATAGACATCGACAACTTCATCCTGGCCATTGGCCAGACCACGAATTCTGCCTTTGCAGATGAAGAGGGGACTGCCGTTTCAAGGCTTGAAACCAGTAGGGGCTCGATTGTAAATGATACTGATACCCATCAAACAGCCATCCCTTACGTATTTACGAGCGGCGACTGTGCAGGACCACCGGGGCTTTTGGTTGCGGCTGTCGGAGCAGGAAGACGGGCCGCACGGGGTATCCATAAATATCTGATGGGTGAGGATATGGCAATGCCTGACACCAGGCTGCGGGTTGATTCAAGGCGGATGAAAGGTCATATACCCGGTACGATTTTTGATAGCATCGAAGGCATTCAGAAAAAAGGCCGCATCGCCCAACCCGAACTTGAGGCAGGTTCTTACGAGAGACAGCACACCTATGCCGAGGTGGACCTGACAGTGACAGAAGAAAATGCCCTCAAAGAGGCCAACCGTTGTATGCGGTGCTGTTTGACGTGCTACAATAAAGACACTTCATAAAATCGTTGCGCGATTTTATATAACGTCCCGCTTCAAACGGGACTCAAAAGTGGGAATTTCCAGACAAAAAAAGTCCGTTTGCGAACAAGGCAGGCGGACTTTTTTTGATCTTCGTAGCCCGATTCCTTTCCCCTGTCTCCGACCTGCCCGCCACCCGCCTGCCATCGCCAGGTACAGCGGGCAGCTTCAATGCCAGCATCCGTGGCAATGGCGGGCAGGTTGCCACGGATGCTGGCACATAAGGGGAGTGGGAGTTGGACTATTACAAAAAACGTCAACAGATGCGGGGGAGTTGTTCTCCTGTAAGCATGCCCACGATTCGGGTCCCTCCGATACGCGTTTTCATGAAGACCTTGCCGTGGGAATCGGCAACGACTTCTCCTATGATGCAGGCATCTTTTCCGTATTCGCTTCCTTTGATTGTCTCCAATATCTTTTCCGCATGACCCGGCCCCACAAAGGCAAGAAGCTTCCCTTCATTGGCAACATAGATGGGGTCAAAACCCAAAAGCTCGCAAACCCCTGAAACCTCCTCCCGGATCGGGACGGCCTCCTCAAAAATCTTTACCCCCACCTTTGACTGGGTCGCAATCTCGTTCAGCGAGGTTCCCACTCCCCCGCGGGTCGGATCCCTCAAGGCATGAACCTGGTTACTTGCAGCAATCATTTCGCGTACCATGTGGTTTAAGGGGGCGGTATCGCTCTGGATCGGGGATTTAAAGGTCATTCCTTCCCTTTGGGTCAATACAGTAATACCGTGGTCGGCAATGGTTCCGCTTATTATGATCTTGTCGCCAGGACGCGCGTTATGCCCGGAAATATTTGTCCCCTCAGGGATGAGTCCAACCCCGGAGGTGTTGATAAATATCTTATCTGCTGCCCCGTTCGGCACTACCTTGGTATCCCCCGTAACAATCAGGACATCGGCCTTTCTTGTTGCTTCTTTCATGGCCTTGAGTATCTTTTTGAGGTCAGCCATAGAGAAGCCTTCTTCAATAATCAATCCCACGCTCAGATAAAGGGGAGTTGCCCCGCACATGGCAAGATCATTGACCGTGCCGTTGACGGCAAGGTCTCCGATGTTTCCGCCCGGGAAAAAGATCGGATCGACCACATAGGTGTCGGTTGAAAAGGCGAGCCGCTTTCCTTCAATATCAAAGACGGCGCTGTCGTTGAGTTGCGCAAGGATCGGGTTTTTGAACTCAGGGACCACAAGATCAGCAATCAGGCTATGAGATGCCTTTCCTCCACTTCCGTGATCCAGTAGTATTTTTTCTATGCTCATAGGAAAACCCTTTGCCCTAACGGCAAACTACTACTTACTCTGCCTCGATATGGGTTATCTCAAGCTCTTTTCCGGAGATAATTTCACTCGCAATTCCGCCACATTGAGGACAAAGAAACAAAGAGGTATCGATTTTAAAGTCAATGTTACAATCATCGCAACGTCCCCTGGCAGACACAACTTCTATGTCGAGTGCGGCCCCTTCAGCTACAGTCCTCTCTGAGATCACCTCAAAAGAAAAGGTCAGGGCCTCAGGGACAATGGCGGACAGCGTTCCTATTCGAACATGCACTCGGGTAACCCGGGTAACTCCATGCTTTTTGCTTTCATCTTGGACAATCGCGAGCAGGCTTTGGGCAATGGAAAGTTCATGCATGGTACTTATAGTAAGCAGCACAGGTGCCTTCGGTTGAAACCATGCAGGGGCCCACGGGGTGGCTCGGTGTGCATACCTCGTTGTATAGCGGACACTCCGGAGGGGTCTTCATCCCTATGAGTATTTCACCACAGACGCACCCTTTTGGTTCCTTTGAATCAGGCACTGAAAGATCAAACTTTTTTTCTGCATTAAAGGAATCAAATTCTCTTCGGATTTTCAGCCCGCTTGCCGGGATGGTCCCGATTCCGCGCCAGCGAGCATCAGTCGGCTCAAAGACCTGGTACATAATTTGTCTGGCCTTCTTGTTCCCTTCAAAAGCTACTGCCCGGCGGTATTCGTTTTCGAGTGTCGCATCTCCGGCCTCTGTCTGTTTTACCAGCATATAGATGGATTGCAAGATGTCTGCCGGTTCAAACCCTGAGACCACGCAAGGGATATGGTATTTTTCGACCACCGGAACGTAGGCCCTGGTCCCGATGATCACGGAAACGTGGCCAGGACAGATAAAGCCGTCAATTCTTGCATCATCTGCTGCCATGAGCGCACTGAGTGCTGGAGGGACCAGCTTGTGAGCGGAAAGCACGAAAAGGTTTTTCAATTGCCTCTTTTCTGCCTCCACTATTGAGGCGGCGATCGTGGGGGCGGTGGTTTCGAACCCTATACCGAGGAAGACTACGTCTTTTTGGGGATTACTTTCGGCAAGATCAAGGGCGTCAAATGCTGAGTACACAATCTGGATTTCTTTCCCTTCGGCCCGTTCTTTTTGCAGTGAAGAATGGGTGCCGGGCACCCTCATAAGATCCCCAAAGGTGGCCACTATGACATCCTTTATTCCGGCTACTTCTATGAAGGCGTCAATCTCTTGCTGAGAGGTTACGCATACAGGACAACCCGGTCCGGAAAGGAGTGTAATGGTTTCCGGCAGCAGCGCCCGGATGCCGTTCCGAAAAATGGCCATGGTATGGGTCCCGCAAACCTCCATCAATCTGACTCTTTTCCGGCTTATGGCCATGATTTTATCCACTATGTTGCGGGAGAGTTCTGGGTCCCGGTATTCGTCGATGTGTTTCATATTCGATTGTTGATTGTTGATTTGTCTTATTCAATCATCGAGCTTAGTGATCATTTGGGCTAATTTGTGGGAGCGGCTTTCCAGCCGCGATGGTCGCGGCAAGAATGCCGCTCCCACAAAGATGTTGAAGTGGCCTAAACCATGATCAAGCCCCAATCATCAATCCAAAGATTCGGCAATAGCGGCCGCAACGACCGCCTGTCCCAAAGAGATCCCTCCGTCGTTGCACGGGACAAGAGAATGGGTGAAGACCTGAAAATCTTTTTCTTTCAGGGCCTTTCTCAGGCCGGCCAGCAAGGTTGCATTTTGAAAGACCCCGCCGCTTAGGACTACACGATCCAGTGCAGTCTCTTGACGTAGAACTGTGCAAAGGCCGGAAAACAATCGGATCAGAGTCACGTGAAATTTCCTGCTGATGTCAGAGGCTTCAAGGCCCTTTTCCATATCCCTTACCACACCCCGTATCACGGGATGGACTGGTATCTGGTATGAGCCTTTTCTCCGTTCCCACTCATAGTCATAAGATCCCTCTGTCTCTTTGCCCATTGTCATTTCCAGCTCCATGGCGGCCTGTCCTTCGTAAGCCACCTTCTTTCTGATACCGAGGATCGCAGCGATTCCGTCAAAAAGACGGCCGAGGCTGGAGGTTTGAGGGGAATTCACCTTTTTGGAGATCATCTGCACGATGATTTTGATCTTTTCTTTCTCAAGATCCTGAAGGAGGGGAATTTTCAGGTCAAGGAATCCTTCTCCAAAGGCGTTATAAAGATAACTGATGGCCATTCGCCACGGCTCTCTTATTGCTGCCGCGCCACCCGGCATCGGGAGATAGGCAAGGTGGGCCGCACGCGTAAATTGATGTGTCTCGACGATTAGCACCTCTCCTCCCCATATACGACCGTCTGTTCCATAGCCTGTTCCATCAAAAGAAAGCCCTATGACCGGACCGTTGAGCCTGTTTTCTGCCATGCAGCTTACGATGTGTGCATGGTGATGTTGCACGGCGATCTTTTGTAAGCCTTCTTGCTCTTCAGCGTAGCGCGTGCTGAGATAATCAGGGTGGAGGTCGCAGGCGACAATTTGGGGAGCAATGTCAAGGATTCGTTTCATATGCCGAACGGTCAACTCAAAAAAACGATATGTCTCAAGATTCTCCAGATCCCCCATGTGCTGGCTGAGAAAAGCATTCTTTCCCTTCGTGAGGCAGACCGTATTCTTCAACTCCGCCCCGCAGGCAAGTATCTGCGGAACCTCTTCTTTAAGGAAAACAGGGGTGGGGATGTAGCCCCTTGATCGGCGGATAAATCGGGTTGCCCCATCGAGCCTCCTGACGATGGAATCGTCGCTGCGTAGATAGATGTCCCGATTGTGGATCAGGAAATAATCGGCAATGTCGCCAAGGCGTTCAAAGGCATCTTGATTATCAATAGCGATGGGCTCCTCGCTTATATTTCCGCTGGTCATGACCAGTGCTGTGAAATCATAGCTCAAAAGGAGATAATGAAGCGGGGTGTATGGGAGCATTACCCCGAAGTTTCTATTACGCGGCGAGATTTCAGGGGAAAGGGGATTCGGATACTTCTTTTTCAGGAGGACGACTGGACGCTGTGGCGAGGTCAGAAGCACCTCTTCGTCTGATTCGATGTGGGCATATCTGCGAATTCGGTCAAGGTCGTAGGACATCAGCGCGAGCGGTTTTTCTTCCCGGTGTTTCCTTTGCCTCAGACGGATGACCGCATCACTATTTTCGGCATCCACGGCCAGATGGAATCCGCCCAAACCTTTTGTTGCAACAATATACCCTTTTTTCAGAAACTCTGCTGCCCTTTTGATAAGATCTCGAGCCAGAACCGGGGCGCGACGGTTGTCATAAAGGGCAACGTTTGGGCCACAAACTGCACAGGCGTTCGGCTGGGCATGAAACCTGCGATTGACCGGATCATCATATTCTTTCCGGCATTGCTGACACATTTTAAAATGTTTCATGGAGGTATTTGGCCGGTCGTAGGGGATATCGTCTATGATGGTATAGCGTGGGCCACAATTGGTACAGTTGATGAAAGGATACTTGTAGCGACGGTCTTTTGGATCAAACAGCTCTCGCAGACAATCATCGCATATAGCCATATCTGGCGAAATCAGGGTCAATCGAGAAGATCGGCGTTGGCTATCCTGAATGGTAAATCTTTCATACCCCCTGGCCGGTTCGTAAGAACTTGAGATCTCAGTAATGTGGGCAAGAGGCGGGCTTTTTTCGGTAAGATCCTGGACAAAGGTCTGAATCCTTTTTTCGCTTCCCTCAATATGGATCGTTACCCCGGAAGAGGTATTGGCAACCTTTCCCTTAAGCCCGTAATGGTGTGCCAGTTGATAGACAAACGGACGAAATCCAACTCCCTGTACGATACCGTTTACCGTCAGTCTCAATGAAACTATAGGCTCGTCAGGGCCGACACGGCATTTCATCATTTCGTAATAGTTCACCGCAGAGTACGCGGAGGACGCAGAGAAAATATAAACAAAAGAATGTCTTCGTAATAGTTCAGCACCTATTGATACTTCTGTCATTTCGACCAAAGGGAGAAATCTTGCGCTTCCAGCAGGGCGCACAATAAGGATTTCTCGCTTCGCTCGAAATGACAATAGTGGCTGAATTATTACATGTCTTCTTTTAGTACTCAGCGATCTCCGCGCTCTCCGCGGTAAATAGAAGCGTTGTGAATGGGTGCATCATTTCTTAATATGGTCTAGAATCCATTGGAACCAGTTATTAAGCCCTTCTTTAGTCTGACAGGAGATTTCAAAAATCTTGATGTGAGGGTTTAACTTCAAAACAGCTCCCCTGATCCTGCTCATGTCACAACTTACATAGGGAAGGAGATCGATCTTATTGATCAGGAGGACAGATGCCTCGTGAAACATCAGGGGATATTTCTCTGGCTTGTCATCCCCTTCGGTGACACTCAATATCATCACCTTGTAATCTTCACCCAGGTCAAATTCTGCAGGGCACACGAGGTTTCCCACGTTTTCGATAAACAGGAGGTCTGTCTCTTCCATGTTAATACCGGGAAGGGCGGCTTTTATCATGTTTGCATCCAGGTGACACGCACCGTCCGTATTGATCTGTACGGCTGCAGCTCCTGCCCCGAGGATTCGTTCAGCGTCTACCGAAGTCTGGATATCTCCTTCAATGACCCCGATACGCATTTTTTCCTTCAAATGTCCGATGGTGTTTTCAAGCAAGCTGGTTTTCCCGGCCCCGGGCGAGCTCATAAGGTTGAGGACCAGCAAGTTGTTCTTCTGGAACAACTCCCTGTGCTCGTTCGCAATACGATCGTTAACCTCCAGAATGTTACGTACAACGGGTATTTTCAATGTGAAGCCTCCTTCAAATTAACCGACTGCGGCGGAACGTTTTTGACAGGATTAACAGGATTTACAGAATTTACAAGATTCTTATTTCGGCATCCTTCATTTTCGCCACAAAGTAGTTTACACTTTTTTTCACCACTCCAGGTTTGGGGTTTCAGGTTTGGGGTTTCAGGTTTGGGGTTTCAGGTTTCAGGTTTCAGGTTTCAGGTTTCAGGTTTCAGTGTTTCTTGCACCTGACACCTGAAACCTGACACCCGACACCAAAAAGTACACCTGACACCAAAAAGTACGAACAAAAGGATTTATCTCTTGGCGCCCGCATTCTTGAAAAGTGTAAACCGAGGAATGAAGGATGCCCAATCAGGCTATTCAACTACTGCCAATTCCCGAAGGAGCCGAAGGGATTCTTGCGCTTCTTCCGGATCTACCCTGTGTATGGCAAATCCTGCATGAACAATGACGTAATCTCCTACAACCACATCAGTAACGAGCATAAGGGAGGCAGAACGTGTCACGCCGCCAACTTCGATTGTGGCCGTATCACCCTCGATTTTTGTTACTTTGGCAGGTATGGCAAGACACATTGACTAATCGGAATAAACGACTACCTCTGGCACTGGAGTTATAAGGTTGATCCATTCATGGGCTTTTGAGGGACTGTAAAATGCAAAATGCGCATGGGAGATCAATGCCCGGCCTCCGAATGTAGACCTCGCAGGGATTCCAGCACCGAGGCCATGTCCTTCGGTAGAGGTGATTTAAGGCTCATCGATTGACCCGTACAGGGATGCACAAAGGAGAGCTTCCAGGCGTGGAGCATTTGCCGGCGTATCGCCCTGATGAGATCTTGCATAGGCCCCCGGGCAAGGTCCTTCCACCTTCTTTTTCCTCCGTATGTGGCGTCTCCAACTACTGGATGACCTATGGCCGCGCAGTGGACACGAACCTGGTGGGTTCGCCCGGTTTTCAAATCGATTTCAAGGAGGGTTACTCCGGAAAATGCTTCTTTGATCTTCCAGCGGGTCTCGGTGGACCGACTCTGATGGCTCTCCACGGACATCTTTTTCCGATCTGTTGGATGCCGCCCTATGGGAAGGCTGATTACTCCGGCCGGTGCCTTCATGTCCCCATAGACCAGGGCCAGGTATCGTTTCTGCACCTGGCGTTTCTTAAATTGGTGGCTTAGGCTGTCGTAGGCCATGTTGTTTTTTGCCACCACCAGAATGCCAGAGGTATCCTTATCAAGACGATGGACAATGCCCGGGCGGAAAGCGCCGCCAACCCTTTCAAGATCCGGACAGTGAAAGAGCAACGCATTCACAAGTGTCCTGCTTTTGTGCCCGGCTCCAGGATGAACTACAAGCCCGGGGGGTTTGTCCAAAACGATCACGTCCGCGTCTTCGTACAGAATAGAAATAGGGATCGCTTCAGGGCTACATGTGATGGGCTCCGGGGAAGGGATTTCAAATCGGACAACGTCGCCCGGCCTGGTTAGATATCCGGGTTTTCTAATGAGACCATTGACTGTGACGTGACCGGCACGAATCAACCAGCTCGCGCGGGAGCGAGAAATGGTGGGCAAGTGCGCAACGATGACTGTATCAAGCCGGTAACCAGCCTCTGATTCGGTTGCGGTAAAACTAAGAACAGGCACACTCCGGATTATTCCAGTTCAAATATGGCCTTTATATCCGACATGATGGCGCTCTCGTCGGTTTTCTTGGCGATTGAGAGTTCTTTGAGCAGTAGACTTTGTGCGGTGTCAAACATCTTACGTTCACCAAAAGAGAGATCTTTATTTACCTTCAGCAAGTACAGGTCCCTGAGGACCTCCGCTACCTCGTATACTGATCCGGTCTTGATCTTTTCCATGTAGTCACGGTAACGCCGGTTCCAGGTCTGATTGTCCGCTGGAATATCTCGCTTCTTCATGATTTCATAGACTTTTGCCACCTCATCGTCGTTGATGATATCCCGCAGACCCACGGACTCCACGTTGTTCACAGGTATCATGATAATCATGTTGTTTTCGAGGATCTTCATGATATAAAAATCTTGCTTTTGCCCTGAGATCTCTTGCGTCTCGATCGCCTCGATGCGCCCGACGCCCTGAGCCGGATAAACTGCCAGATCTCCAACTTTAAACATATGAAAAACTCCGTTATCTTAAGATGCAGAGGAGAAGATACAGGTATTATCAAACTATCAAGAATTAATTAATATCATTCTTTTTCCCAATAATCAACTCAAAACCCCCATCTTTCGCGGTAACGTCAAAACACTGCACCGATCAGGCTCAAACCAACATGACATTTTAACAAAAAAAAGGATTGGTGCGATCGCCACACCAATCCTGTCTTACCAGCACTATTTCAGTTTAGTGTCTATCCAGACATTATTCTTGTCCAACTTCCTTCCCGCTAAAACGGTTCATCCCCTCTGTCAAGCCTTTCAACAGGATTGTCTCCACAGCATCTTGCGCCATGGTGATTACTTCATCAAGGACCTTCTCCTGTTGAGCGTCAAATCTGTTCAGCACGTATCCTTTCACCTCTTCCGTGGTGTCCGGCCGGCCAATGCCAATACGAACGCGGGCAAATGCGCCGCTACCAAAGGCTCCTATGAGAGACTTTAGACCATTATGTCCTCCATTTCCCCCTTTTTGCTTGATTTTTATTTTTCCAAAGACAAGATCGATGTCGTCGTGAATCACCAAAAGGTCTTTTGTATCCAGGTTGAAAAAATGAGCCAGGTTTCGAACTGCCGGCCCACACAGATTCATAAAGGTCATGGGTTTGGCAAGGATCACAGATCGCTCGTCCACTCTGCCAAGACCAAATACGGCCTCAAACCGCCGTTTACCCACTAATACGCTGTGCCTATGGGCCAGTCGATCAACGACCATAAACCCGATGTTATGCCGAGTCAGGCGGTATGCCTCCCCGGGGTTTCCCAGGCCTACGATCAGGCGAAACCGATGCTTTGGCATCTAAACGCTACTTGTTGGCCGTTTCCCCTGCAGCTTCGGCCTCCTCGGCTGGGGCCTCTTCAGCCACTTCCAATTCTTCCTCCGGAACCTCTTCTTCCTCTACAGTGGGTGCCACAACCGTGGCCACGGTAACGCCGGTGTCAGCCAGCAGCCTCCCCTTATCCCCCAGGTCAATGTCTCCAATGTGAATGGAGTCCCCGATGTCGAGGCCTGTCACATCAACTTCGATCTTGTCCGGCATGTCTGCGGGAAGACAGGATATCTCGAGTTCATAGCGCACAACCTGCAAAAAGCCTCCGCGCTCAACGCCTTTTGACCTCCCCGTGACCTCGATCGGCACATTCACCACAATCTCCTCATCCAAAGATATTTCGTAAAAATCGATATGAAGATATTGCCCGGTCACAGGAGATGCCTGCACCTCTTTTACCACTACTGTAGCGTTTTGGGTGCCACCATTTTCAATTATAAGGTTTAGAACCACCCGTTCAGTTCCGCTCGCCTTGTAGACGTTATCCAGGTCGAGTGGGGAGATGGTAAGGGGCACGGACTCTGTTTTCGGGCCATACAGCACTGCTGGGATAAGGCCTTGCCGTCTGAGTGCCCGTGCCGAGCTTTTACCAAAGGTATTTCGTTGAGTGCTTTTGAGATCAAATATTTCCAATGAACTTCCTCCTTAGATTTCGGAATTCGGATTTCGGAATGCGGAATGAAAGACAATTCCAGGAACGAATATCCACCATCAAGCCCCCTCTGATTTCGGATTTAGCGCAAGGTTGCCCTTGACGGCTTGAAAACATTGCAATTCGTGTCGGAATGGAAAGGAGAGGAAAAGCATTCCGAAATCCGCATTCCGAAATCCGCATTCGTTTCACCTATACAAACAAGGAACTGACCGAACTGCCTGTGTGGCAGCGATGAATCGCCTCTGCCAAAAGCTTGGAGACGGACAATACGCGGATCTTGTCACACCCCTTGGCCTTTTCACCCAGAGGGTTGGTATCGGTCACCACAAGGGTCTTTAACACCGATTTCGTAATACGATCCACAGCAGAACCTGATAGGACGGCATGAGCACAGCAAGCATGAACCTCCAAAGCCCCGTGTTTTTTCAAGGCCTCAGCTGCCTGGATGAGGGTCCCTCCGGTGTCCACCATGTCATCTAAGATAACGGTTGTTTTTCCTTCAATATCGCCTACTACGTTCATGGCTTGGGCCATGTTGGGCGCTATGCGTCGCTTGTCGATAATCGCCAGTTGGGTATCAAGGCGCTTGGCAAAGGCCCGGGCCCTTTCCACCCCCCCTGCGTCTGGAGAAACAATGATCGTATCGTTCTTCAAATTGTTTTGAATATGTTCCAAAAGAACCGGGGCTGCAAAGAGGTTATCCACTGGAATATTGAAAAAACCCTGGATTTGGCCGGCATGGAGATCCATGGTGATCACGCGGTTAGCGCCCGCTGTCGTAATGAGGTCAGCCACCAGTTTTGCACTGATGGGCACACGGGGCGCCACCTTTTTGTCCTGCCGGGCATAGCCGTAGTACGGAATGACTGCTGTGATCCTCTGCGCTGATGAGCGCTTGAAGGCATCTATCATCAGGAGCAGTTCTACCAAATGGTCATTCACAGGAACGCATGTGGACTGCAAGACAAAAACATCCTTGCCTCGCACGTTTTCTCTGATTTCTACCCGAATTTCACCATCACTAAATGTTGTTACCTGGGCGTCACCCAACTTCATACCAATGTGACGGCAAACAGCCCGAGCCAATTCAGGATTAGAGTTTCCAGTAAACAGAACAAGACTATGCATAGGTTACCTCACAGGATTGGATGAAAGTGGTTGAGTAGTTGAGTATTGGCTGGGGTGGGAGGATTCGAACCTCCGAATGCAGGAACCAAAATCCTGTGTCTTACCACTTGACGACACCCCAACACGCTATGGAAGCAATAACTCCACCAGAAATGTTTTCCATGTTCCTTTCTGCCGCAGCCGGGTTATGCTGTGATTCGCTTTTGTAGCCTGCTGCGCATCCTTGAACAGGCCAAACACACTTGGCCCGCTCCCGGACATGAGAGCTGCTTCGGCACCGAGATTGAGGAGGGCCTTCTTGATGCTCCTTATCTCCGGAAACTTGCCAATGGTTACTTGCTCCAGATCATTATACAAACGGTGTTTAACACGCGAAAAATCTTCCTTAAGATTGATCATTTTGAATCTTTTTTCACGATTTGTCAATCCTAAACTCAGGTTTTTGTAAACCCAGGCCGTGGGCACCTCGAATCCTGGGCACACCAAAACCACAGACATCGGCGGCAGATCTTCATACATCTGCAAGTCATCCCCAATCCCACGGGCGACTGCCACATGCCTAAACAAGAAAAAGGGGACATCGGCTCCAACCTTAAGCCCAATTTCCCTAAGTTCACCGTCGCTAAAAGGAAGCCCATAGTGCTGGTTCAACCCCATCAGCACGGCAGCAGCATTGCTGCTGCCACCACCAAGGCCTGCAGCAACAGGTATCACCTTGTCAATGAAAATAGCCACGCCATCGTCTGTTGACAGGGCCTCAAAAAAAAGTGAAGCCGCCCGATATGCCAAATTGCTTCTGTCTTCCGGTACCCTGGGGTGAGAGCAGGTGACGCTTATGGAGGGTTGATCAAAGTGCAGTACGACGGTATCAAACAGACCAATCCGAGAGAGGAGGGTTATGATTTCGTGGTATCCATCTGGTCGTCTCCCAACCACCTTTAAAAAGAGATTAATCTTTGCAGGTGATGGGATGACCAGTCTATTCATCGGGCTCAACCTATTTCGTTATGTTAAGGGCCAAAAAACCTCTCCTCCTCTTAATCAGTAGGGAAATCGTCTCGCCTTTTTTCACTTTTTCAATCTGTGATTGATAATCGTCAAGGGTCTTTATAGGCTTGTGATCTATCTCCAGGATAAGATCCCCTTTTTGGACTTCGGCCTTGTCAGCCGGGCCATCCTGCTCCACACTCACAACCACAACGCCTTCCGTCTCTGATATATTGAATCGCCTGGCAAGCTCTCTTGTCAGGGTGGAGACTGCCATGCCCAGATCGGTCTCTTCCATGGGCTGTTTCAGAGCAAGGCTTTCTTTGTCCTCCGTGCGTTTGGCAATGTCCACTCGAAAGGTGAGTTCCTTTCCACCCCTCACCACCTTAATGGTAATTTTGTCCCCCACCCGGATCTCCGCAATTTTTTGAGAGAGGTCCCGGCTATCCTCAATCTTATCGCCATCCACCTCAATGACTACATCCTTTGGCTTGATCCCTGCTTTGTCGGCAGGGTCTCCCTCGAAAACCTCTCCTATCAGTGCACCCTTGCCATCTTTCACACCATAATACTCGGCAAGGTCCGGAGTCAGGTTCTGGATGCTAACACCAAGCCAGCCTCGCGTGACTGTGCCGGATGCTTTGAGTTGCTTAATGATCCCGCGGGCAAGGTTGATCGGAATGGCAAACCCAATCCCCACATTACCACCGCTTCTGGAAACAATGGCTGTATTGATACCTATCACTTCTCCCTTCATATTGATAAGCGGCCCACCGCTGTTTCCCGGATTGATGGAGGCATCGGTCTGGATAAAATCATCGTACGGTCCGGAGCCGATCACACGGCCCTTGGCGCTCACGATACCGGCCGTTACCGTGTGTTCCAGCCCAAAGGGGCTTCCGATAGCCACAACCCACCCACCTACTTTCAGGGCATCAGAGTCACCCCACTTTACGGCCCGAAAGTCTCGCCAGGACTTTATCTTGATCAAGGCAATGTCGGTCTTGACGTCTCGCCCAACAATTTCGGCGTCATGCTCCTTACCGTTCTTCAATTTTACCTTGATCTTGTCGGCATTCTCGATAAGGTGATTGTTGGTAACGATATAGCCCTCTTTATCAATGAAAAACCCCGAACCAAGGCTTCGCTGTCTGAATTCCCGCTGTGGTATGTCTCCGAAAAACCTTTCAAAGAAGTCGCGAAAGGAGTCGTCTTTTCCAAAGGGGCTTTGAAAGTGTCTGAACACCGGTCCGCCCCCTTTGACAACCTTTTCAGTTCGAATGTTTACCACAGCGGGGCTCACCGCCATGGCTACATCCGTAAAACTGGCGGGAACCATCACGGTCGAAGATGGATTCGAAGCCGAGGTATTTTGGGTAATATTGAAACCGGCGGCCAGGAAGATCCCTGCCAATATTGCGACCAGCACCGCCGCTACAACAGGAAGGCGCCAAGCAGTTGTCTTATCCGGTTTGTTTGAATTCATTACTATTCCTCCTTAACTTGATTGTATAGGAATTTCCTTTTTTCGAGCGGCGAAGCCGCGTTACATAGAATCGCGAAGCGATTTTATAGCTTGTTTTCTCCCTCCTACGTTTGTAGGGGCGAGTTTACCTCGCCCGAATTCATCTATCTGCCGTTGTCATTTCGAGCGGAGCGAGAAATCTTGAGCGTGTAAGATTTCTCCCTTCGGTCGAAATGACAAATGGTGGTGGAAACGAAAATCAGCGCCAACTACTTGGAACGAGAAATCAAATCTGACAAAGTAGAGTTATTCCGTCTCTTTTACATACCGCATCCTCAAATCGTACAGGATGTTCTCGAAAAGCTGTTCCTCATCAGGGGTCAGGTTTCCCCTTGTCTTTTTTTCCAGCATGCCCAGGATATCAATGGTGTGTTTTGCCATAGGCAGATTCTTTTTCTTATTGCCACTTGAAGGGTCTGGTATCTCACCAAAATGAAGAAAGGCTGAGGAACTGAGAGAAAAGATAAAGGTTGAAAAATTGACCTCGGGAAGCTGGGCCTCCTCTTCTGCTGCTGGCTGTGCCTCACCCGCTGCTGCCCCCTTTTCCTTTTCGGCCTCCTGGGGTTCATCAGCCCTGGCTTCTCCTGTTTCCGGGGAAAATGTCCGTTTGTCTTTTATAATAAACCCCTTTTCCTCCTCTGCCATGGTCTCCTCCTATACGTGAGCTTTGCACATTGAATTTAGGAATTTCCTTTTTAGACACGGATTACCCTGGCCCAGACCCGATTTTTCTCTCCGTGACATTGTCCAGCTTCTGTCGCGCCCCTGGCCCAGACCGGGTTTGCAGGGATTACAGCTCGATTCAAGCATGTCGCGCCAGGGCGGGCAGGGCGGGCACGGATGGCCACGGATTAGGTTTATAAGGTGCTGGTCCGTGGTCAGCGATTTCATAGCTCCAGGGGAGTTACTGATTTGACTAATGGAAGTGCTCGTAACTCCTTCAGTGTCTCGGGTGGTGCAGGGGTATCTGTAACCAGCAGAATCACATTTCGATCACCATCCTCTTCCTGACCCACGTGCATCCGACCAATATTGATGTTGTGTCGCCCGAGCACAGTTCCAACGCTGCCGATGGCGCCGGGCTTGTCCATGTTATGGATAAAAAGAAGGTGGCCTTCAGGAACGACTTCCAGCCTGAAGCTGTTGACCCGGACAATCCTTGGTTCGTGCTTGCCAAATATGGTCCCGGAAACAGTGTTGGACCCTTTGGAGCCCGTTGCCTGAATTGTAATAAGATTGGTAAAATCTTCGGCCTCCACACTGCGCGACTCAATGACCTTGATTCCTCGTTCCTTGGCGATCACGGTGGCATTGACGAAATTGACCTCATCCTGGAGGAAAGGAGTGAGCAACCCTTTTAAGGCGGCCGTGGTGACAGGGGCCATGTCAAGGCCCAAAAAATCCCCCAGATATTTTACAGTGACTCCCTTTATAGCCCCTTTAGTCAGTTGCGCCTGGAGACAGCCCATACGTTCGGCCAGGGTCAAATAAGGCCGGAGTTTAGCCAGCAATTCCCCGCTTACTGAGGGGGCATTGACAGCATTGATGATCGTGCCGGTCTGAAGGTAACTGATGATCTGTTCGGCCACCGCCACTGCTACATTGGTTTGTGCCTCAGCAGTAGATGCCCCGAGGTGAGGGGTGCAACTGACGTTATTGAATTGAAAAAGAGGGGAGTCCCCTGGCGGTTCAGTTTCAAATACGTCCATGGCAGCGCCTCCCACTTTGCCGGAATTGAGGGCATCTACCAGGTCTTGTTCGTCCACAATACCCCCCCGTGCGCAGTTAATCAACATAACACCGGGCTTCATCCGGGCAAAGGCATCTTTATTGATGAGTTTGAGGGTCTCTTTCATTTTAGGCACGTGAATGGTTATATAATCCGAACGCTTGTAAAGATCTTCCATGGAAACCAGTTCAAAACCAGCCTGTTCTACAAGTTCCACGTTTGCATAGGGGTCGTGTACAATGACGCGCATCTTGAGCCCCCTTGCCCGATCCGCAACAATACTGCCGATCCTGCCGTAGCCAATCACCCCCAGGATTTTGTTAAAAATTTCTTTTCCCTGAAGGTTTTTCTTTTCCCACCGCCCTGCCTTCAATGATGCAGTACCCTGGGGGATATTCCGCGAAAGCGCAAGTATCATGGCAATAGTATGCTCGGCTGTGGTCACCACATTTCCACCCGGTGTGTTCATGACTACGATGCCTCGTTTGGTGGCCGCCGGGATGTCCACATTGTCAAGCCCGATACCGGCCCGCCCTATCACTTTCAGCCGGGTGGCGGCCTTGAGGAGGCCCTCGGTCACCTTCGTCGCGCTCCTTATGACCAATGCCTCGTAGTCTTTTATAATGGCTTTTAACTCCTTCGGTTTAAGGCCGACTTTTACGTCAACGTCAATACCCTCGGCTTCGTCGAACATGTTAATGCCGATGTCTGCCAGCTTGTCACTTACCAGGACCTTCAATTTTGCTTCTCCTTCAAGGGCTTTTTTGAGTGTTTCAACTCGCTATTTTTACTTTCAAAGTAGATGGCTTGTCAAGAGGCTCTTGCCCAAACTGGATATTCGATAAAACAAACGTCGTGGACCGGCCAAGTTGGGCAGACGGTGGTAGTGCACGTCTGAGTAACCCAGAAACCGGCACTTTCAAGATCTGTATTCTCTTTTCTAATAAAGAAGAGTGCGGGGAGAGCTTTCTGTTTTTATCTAACAGGGTGAATCTCCGCGGTGAAAATGACCTTAAGTTGTTAACTCTTATCATGCGAAACAGGCCATTACAACTCGAAATACCCGTGTTCCGCTTTGGATTTGGCATTCTGGCTCTTAATTCCGCAATCCGCAGTCCGAAATCCGAAATCGCTATGACCGTATCTGTCACGGTTGTCATGCCATCGTATGAGAGGAGTACTCCTTTAAAAAGTAAGGGGAAGACGACTTGAGCGATTTTCTGATGAATTTTGCATTGCATTTTAAGTTGATAATGTGTATGTTCTTTTAATAAGATACACATAGGAGGTGCTATGCGAACCAATATTGTCATTGATGACACATTAATGGCTGAAGCCATGAAAGTCAGCGCATTGAAAACAAAAAAAGCTGTGGTCGAAAGCGGGTTACGCCTTTTAATCCAAATCAAAAAACAAGAGCGCATAAAAAGCTTACGCGGCAAGCTAAAATGGGATGGTGACCTCGAAAACATGAGGCTCGATCAATGATATTAGTCGACTCCTCCGTTTGGATCGATTATTTCAACGGACTAAGTACCTGGCAAACCGATCTGCTTGACGATCTGCTTTCAAACGTTCCTATTCTGATTGGCGACTTGATCTTAACTGAGGTTCTACAGGGGTTTCGTTCCGATGATGACTTTGAAGCTGCAAAAACCTGCCTGAGTATCATCCCGTTTCGAGAAATTGGAGGATATGAAATTGCTTTGCGGAGTGCCCAAAATTACAGGTTGCTGCGGAAAAAAGGAATAACTGTCAGAAAGACTATCGATGTCATTATTGGTACTTTTTGCATTT
>Ga0114922_10000830_pt1 | contig 29697 bp, 20 predicted proteins | sample AartaG_FD_100975 | JGI IMG/M metagenome (GOLD analysis project Ga0114922, IMG submission 100975) | Deep subsurface microbial communities from Aarhus Bay to uncover new lineages of life (NeLLi) - Aarhus_00045 metaG | ecosystem: Environmental > Aquatic > Marine > Oceanic > Sediment | place... | reverse complement strand
GGCCGGAAGTGGTAGTGCTCTACTGTCAGCACTGCCTTGGCGACGGAGCCAATATTATGTCGGAATCAAACCGAATCTCGGGATTCCGTCTTCGGTCGGTAATGATGCCGTGCAGCAGTAAGATTGAGGTTCCTTACATTCTCAAGATTTTAGAGCGCGGCGCCGACGCGGTTCAGGTCATCGCATGTCCGGTTAATAAATGCCGTTTTCTTATCGGCAGCAGCCGAACGGTAAAACGAATTGAATATGTACGCAGTTTGCTGGAGCAGATTGATATAGGAGCGGAGAGGGTGGGCATCAGCATTGTGTCAGGGCTGTCAGCGGAGAAGTTGGTCGGCCTGGCGGCAGAGCGGGCCGAGGCGGTCGAACCGCTTGGAGCAAATCCTATGAAGAAGGGAGAGCTAAGGTGATTTTCGCAGAATGGAAAGGTCTTGACGAACTTGTTGAGATGCTCAAAGGGCATAAGAAGGTGTTATTGGCCGGCTGCGCTACGTGTGTTGCCGAATGCGCGGCAGGTGGAGAAAAAGAGGTCGAGACACTTGCGCCGCTTCTTCGGATGGCGTTACAAAAGCAAGGCCACAGAGTTGAGATATTGACAGCAACTGTTGAGAAGCAGTGTGAGTGGGAGTTTGTCGAAGAGTTGGCGGAGCTTGCGGGCCAAGTGGACGTCATACTGAGCATTGCGTGCGGCATAGGTGTGCAGGCGTTGGCGGAGCGTTTCAGTGAGCTGCCCGTTTATCCCGGCGTGAATACATCAGCGCTAACGATGCGGGTCGAAACCGGGCTGTGGTCCTCGCGGTGCTCAGCCTGTGGGGATTGCGTGCTTGGTGAGACCTTTGGCTTGTGTCCGGTGGCCAGGTGTGCAAAAAGTCTCTTGAACGGTCCTTGCGGCGGGACGAGAGCAAACGGCAAGTGCGAAGTTGATGAGAATGTAGATTGTGTCTGGAAATTAATCGTTGAACGCGCCGAAGCCAGAGGCGAGTTGGATTCTCTGAAGAGGGTGCAAGAGGCCAAAGACTGGTCCAACTCGGGTCACGGGGGACCTAAGAGAGTTGTCCGGGAGGATCTCAGAGCGTGAGCATGCGTGCCGGAGGTCATTAAGAGCAACGTGGAAACAAGTTTAAGATGACAAGGTGATATGCCGGCAAAATATCACATAAAGGTTAAGTCTGCAGGGCCGAGATTCTTTCCGGTCTCGAAGTTCTGTGTTATCGAGGCCGATGGCTGTCTCGGGTGTCTGGAGTGTGTCAAACGCAGTTCGTGCGTCTATGACGTGTACCGCAATCGCCGGTTTGATCCGGTCCAGGTGGTTGACAGTGCGGATGTTGATTGTATCAGTTGTATGCGGTGCGTTCAGGAATGCAAAAAGAACATTCTCTCTCGTATTGGCAATCCTCAGTTTGAAATGCTCGGCGATGATTACTGGAGACCCGAACTGATTTCAAGCATATGGAAGCAGTCCGAGACGGGCGGCATCCCGGTTTCCGGTGCGGGCTATCGAGGGCCGTTTGCCGGAGGCGGATTCGACCGGATGTGGACGGACATGTCCGAGATTGTCCGTCCGACAAGAGACGGAATCCACGGACGAGAATATATCAGCACCACAATAGAATTGGGACGACGGCCCGCCCGGTTGCGGTTCGACGAGACGGGAAACCTTCTTACCAAGATGTATCCTTTCGTTGAAATCCCTATTCCGATAGTGTTAGATATTGCTCAATGCAGCTTTGCAACCGAATCGACCAGGCATGCGGTACTCGATGCAGCCGGGGCGTTAGAAACTTTTGCGGTGGTTTCGTCGCAGGATGTCGGCGATGTTTCAAACAAGTACCGCCGTAATCTTATTGCCCGGTTCGACCCTTCCAATGACGACCCCGGGCTGTTGGATGGGATAAGGATTGTCGAACTGGCTTATTCAGAAGATGTTGCTGAAGCCGTCGCAACGGTGAAGGGGATAAATCCTGATATTATTACCTCCATTCGCATACCGCTGGATGAGTGTGCAACGGACAGGTCCGTCAAGCTCTCTGGCGAATGCGCCGAAGTTCTGCATTTTCAGGCCGACCAGAAAGGGCGCGGTTTCGGCAAGCGAAGCGGCGACTTTTTGATAGAGCTGATTAAGGAGATTCACTTTGCACTGCTTGTAAACAGGGTTCGCGATCAGGTGACGATTCTTGTCAGCGGTGGAATCGCCGTGGCTGAACACGTAGCCAAGATTATCGCCTGCGGAGCCGATGGTGTGGGCATTGACACAGCGCTGATGGTGGCTCTTGGGTGTCAGTTGTGTCATGACTGCAACGAGAGGCGTTGCTGCCCCGTAGAGATTGACAAAGTCGGCGTCGAGTGGGGCGCACAGCGGGTTATTAATCTTGTCGGTTCGTGGCATTCTCAGCTTATCGAGGTTTTGGGAGCAATGGGTCTTCGGGAGGTTCGCCGGCTACGTGGGGAATTAGGCCGAACGATGTTCTTTGGCGACCTCGAAAAAGAAAGCTTTGAGCCGCTTTTCGGTAAAAGAATCCGTACGCTGAGTGATTCTCTCAAGGCCGCCGGCAGCGAGAAGCCGCCGGATACACCGGCAACTGTGGCAAAGCCGAGAGCCTATAGCGGGGCCAAACAAGGTATTTCGCGAAGTCCGTCGCGGTTCCGTAACCGCCTAAGTAAATACAAGGTAGTGCGCACAACTGTGTGTATCGCCTGCGGCAAATGCGCCGAGATATGCAAATACGGGGTACATCACAAGGCCGGAAATAGAATGCTTGCCCCCAAGTCTTACCTATGCCGGGGGCCGGAGGTTTGTCGAGCGGCCGATGTCTTCTGTGTTGACCACTGCCCGCAAAATGCTTTGCGGGTAAGCGAAGATCCTATGTGGAAAACGTTCGGTGATTATCGCTGGACTGCCGATCTATTGGTGAGCACGTGGAACCAGGCGGAAACCGGCTGCGTATCGCAAGAAGGTTTCGAATACAAGGTCGGCTCATCCGGAGGCGGTTTTGACAAGCTTTCGTTAGCTGTGCCCGATGTTGCAGAAGACAGGGATTTCAAGCCCGAAGATGTTGATTTGTCAATTCGGCTGAATCGGCGTAATGACGGCCGGGGCGAGGTTTTCATAGGCTTTCCAATCTACGGAGGCGGGATGAGCTTCGGCTCTATCAGTCTTACCACGATGCTTGCCAGGGCCAGGGCGTTTAGGGCATTCAGTTCATTTAGCTGTACGGGCGAGGGCGGGTATCCGGAAGAATTGAAAGAATACGATGACTGTATGATAACCCAGGTTGCGACGGGCCTTTTCGGAGTGAAAGAGGAGACGATTAAGCGAGTACCTATAGTCGAATTCAAATACGCCCAGGGCGCCAAGCCGGGTCTTGGCGGTCACTTGTTAGGTGACAAGGTAACGCCTGCTGTGGCACGGATGCGAGAGTCGGTCCGGGGTAGCGCTTTGTTTTCTCCATTTCCGTTTCATTCGGTCTATTCGGTTGAGGACCATAAGAAACACGTGGACTGGATTAAGCAGATTAACCCCAAAGCCCTTGTCGCTGTGAAGGTTTCCACGCCGACGGATGTGGATATGGTGGCGGTGGGTAGCTATTATGCCGGCGCCCATATTATACATCTTGACGGCAGCTACGGCGGGACAGGTGCTGCACCGGACATTGCGAAAAAGAACATCGCCATGCCGATCGAATACGCTATCGGCAGGGTTCACAGATTTCTTTTAGCTGAAGGAATACGCGACCAGATGACCCTGGTCGCGTCCGGAGGGCTGAGGACGGTGTGGGATGTAGCCAAGGCAATAGCGCTCGGTGCCGACGGAGTGGTTACCGGAACGGCGGAGTTGGTGGCGCTGGGGTGTATCCGTTGCGGGGTATGTGAGAGTGGACGGGGCTGTCCGAGGGGTATAGCGACGACTGACCCGGAGTTGTCGGTGGTTTTCGACCTTGACTGGGCCACGCAAAGACTTGTAAATCTTTTCCATTCATGGGCGGTTGAGCTTCAGGAGATACTTTGGCATTTCGGAATGAGAAGCGTCGGCGAGCTTGTCGGCAGAGGCGACCTGTTACGTCATCTCGATTATGACAACCAGCCGGCTGGTGCCGACAGCAAGACAAAACGATTGGATGAAGTTTCCATATGAAGGATTTTTCCCGGCAAATTTTGGCTTCCCGGAAGCATCTGGCGGGCGACCGGCCTGTGGGGCGGGAAAAAAGCGTTCAGGAGGGCGGCTGTGGAGTAGTCGGATTTGCCACCAGCGTGCCGGTTTGCGGTCGGCACATCTTCGAGCCTTCAATTCAGATGCATAACCGTGGGAACGGCAAGGGGGGTGGAATTGCCGCTGCGTGCCTTAGACCTGCGCAGTTGGGAGTGGACGCAGCTACATTGCGGGATGACTACCTGCTTCAGATTGCCCTGCTTGACGGTGATTCCGAGCGCGAGGTCGAAGAAAATTTTATCACTCCGTATCTTAGAATAGACCACAGAGTCAAACTGGACCCTGCAGCCGACTATCGCGAATTGGGGCTCCAGGTCCGTCCGCCGGATGTTGTCAGGTACTTCGTCCGTGTCAAACCTGCGGTATTGGCACGTTTTGCCGAAGAGAACAACCTGGCCGAAGCGCCGGCAAGAACGACGGAGGATGAATTCATCTATCAGAACAGTTTCAAGCTGAACCGGAGTTTGTATGCGTCATTAGGCGATAAGCGCGCATTTGTCCTTTCGCACGCGCGCAACCTGATGCTCTTCAAGATAGTGGGCTATGCCGAGCAGGTAGTAAAGTACTATGGTATGGAGGATATGGAGGCCCAGGTCTGGATCGCGCATCAAAGGTATCCCACGAAGGGTCGCGTGTGGCACCCGGCCGGGGCGCATCCATTTGTCGGGATGCATGAAGCCCTTGTGCACAACGGGGACTTCGCCAACTATTTCAGCATAAGCGAGTACCTTCGCCAGCACAATATTGTGCCGTTGTTTCTGACCGATACCGAAGTTTCTGTGCTTTTGTTTGACCTGTGGAGCCGCATATACCGGTATCCATTAGAGTATGTGGTAGAGGCCCTGGCGCCGACGACCGAGTTGGATTTTGATTGTCTATCCGGCGATAAGCAGAAGGCGTACAGAGTTGTCCAGGCACTGCATATGCACGGCTCTCCGGACGGTCCGTGGTTTTTTATCTTAGCGCGGAACGACACGGCAAACGACAGGTTTCAGTTGCTGGGCATCACGGACACGGCCATGCTTCGGCCGCAGGTATTCGCGCTGCAGGAAGGGGATGTTACGATAGGTTTAGTGGCATCAGAGAAACAAGCCATAGATGCAACTCTTCATTCCCTTTCCGAAGAAGACCCTCGATTCCGACCCGTGGCCGACCGCTACTGGAACGCCCGCGGCGGAAGCCATACAGACGGGGGCGCATTTGCCTTTACCGTGAACCAAAACAACGGCCGGAGCTCTGTTACCTGCACCGACAAGTTCGGCACAATTATTACCTCACCACCCGGCCGGTGGACTGTTGGCGGCACAGGTTCAAAAGAAAGGGAGCAAAAGGTAGAATCGGGCCAGGAGCTTAAAGAAATTCTGACACCTCGTTCTCATCGTGAAAGCTTTCTGAAGATATGTAATTTGCTCCCATCCTGGGACTTTGAACAATTAGGATTCGTCATCGGCCGAATTCGGAAGATAAGCTCCGGCGGGGGCAAAAGTTTCGATTGGGCGACAGGGCTGCTTTGGCTGCTGAACGACCGAAGATATGATTGCGGCGACAAGAAGCGCAGCGTCGTTCTTCAGATTGTTCGTGAAGCAATCAACTGTATTCTTGACTCGACGCCACTGCTTGGGGTCAAAGGACCAAGCCGCGTTCGACGTATTGATTGGGCCACGCGCGAGAGTTTACGTGGGCCTCAAAAGGACGAAGAAACTCTCGTAATATGCTCTTGCAGTTTTCGGGCCGAAGGCAATGACTGCGATGCCCGGCTTCTTGGGCGGGCCTATCAGCTTGGCTGGAGAAGATTCATTGTTTATCGTTTGAGGGGGCAACGTTTCACGGGGTGCGGTCTTGGGCCGGGAACAGAGGGCGTTCGGATCGATGTTTTCGGCAGTAGCGGCGACTACCTTGCCTCGGGTATTGACGGGATGGAGATTTATGTGCACGATAGCGCACAAGACCAGGTTGGACAAATCATAAAGAGCGGCAAGTTAGTGATTTTCGGTGATGTCGGGCAGACTTTTATGTATGGCGCCAAGGGAGGCGAAGTCTATGTTATGGGTAGTGCTGCCGGCAGGCCGTTGATAAATGCGGTCGGCAGGCCCCGCGTGGTCAACAACGGGACCTGTCTCGATTTTCTCGCTGAGTCCTTTATGGCCGGCGACCCGCACAAGGGCGGCGGGTTTGTGATTGTCAATGGAATCGAGTTTGACGATAAAGGTTGTGTTCAATCACTACCAAGCCCCTATCCCGGTTCCAACCTGTTTTCTCTCGCTTCAGGGGGCGCTATCTTCGTTCGTGACCCGCACCACAAGCTTGTAGCCGACCAACTCAATGGTGGAAAATTCACAGAGGTCACAGAAGCCGACTGGGAACTGCTCCTTCCTTATCTGCAGGCTAACCAGCGCTACTTTGGCATCTCCGTCAAGGGCGACTTGCTCAGGGTAGATGGAGTTGGCCGCCCACCGGGTGAAGTTTACAGGAAAGTATGTCCGATGAAGTTATCGGTGCTTGCCAAGGAATCAGTCCCGGAATAAGTTCCCGTAGGTATATTCATGGAAGGTAAAGCAAACAAGTGAAGTTCAATCACACATCGCATACGGCAATTGCGTCTTTCAGACCGGCCAAAGGATCACGGGTCGGAATATATTCATGTGAAACATAACCGGTATAGCCGGTTTCGACAACGGCCTCCATGACCGCCGCGTAATTGACCTCTTGGGTGTTGTCAATTTCGTTTCGGCCCGGGACCCCGGCAGTGTGATAATGGCCGATGTAGTCGGCATATTGCCGGATGCGACGGATGACATCGCCGTCCATGATCTGAACATGATAAATATCGAACAGCAGCTTCATCCGGGGCGAGCCAACCTTTTTGATAATCTCTATGCAGTAATCTGTATGGTCGCCCTGGTATCCGGGATGTCCTTTCATCTCGACCGGGTCGCGGCTGTTAAGAATCTCCATACAAAGATTCACGCCTTTCTTTTCCGCATAACCGATTATCTTCTTATAGCCGTTTACGCAATTAGTCATGCCATCTTCGGGGCTTATGGTACCGGCTTCTGTTTTGGCAAAGCCGGTAAAGGTTATGACGTTCCCAAAGCCCGCCTCGGCGGTGTTGTCGATAGACTTTCGAATCTTTTCGATGCACATGGGCTGATAAGCGGGATTGTTCATCCCCTCAACAAACATGTGGCTGCTTGTAAGGCCGTTGACGAGTCCGTACCTTTTTAGAATGTGCCAATCCGGAGGCTCGACCAATCCCACAGCCTTACAACCGAGTTGTTTGGCTACCCGGCAAAACTGTTCGACATTCCAGTATTTTTGATAGCACCAGTATGTCAGTGACTGTTTGATGCGGCCTTTTTGGGCGGAGCCGGATTCTGCGGCTGCAGTTTCGCGCTCAAGAGATGGTGAACAGCCGGCCGGCGCTATCGCAACTACTGCGGCCCCGGCAGCTCCTGTCAATAAATCCCGACGTGTAATATTGTTTCTTTGTGCAGGCATTAACGGCCCTTTCACTTATGGTATAAATCGGCCTGTTCCGAATGAAACATCTTTATCTATTTCCATTTGCATCGCCGGTTGGCCAGACGATGCTCACCGTGACAATCGGTACAATATTTGTGCTCCGGATCCTTGCCGGCTAAAACGTCTTTGTGCTCCTTAGTATCGATTTTATCCTTCATATGACATCCCATGCAGAACGGATTAATCTTTTCAGGCAAATACATAATCTCAGGAGCCGTACCGTTTCCACCCGAAGCCCAGGATTCATCGTCGATGTGGGCGTCGCTCTGGCCGTGACACTCCGCACAACCAATACCATTTCGAGCGTGAACGACGGCAATATCCTCATTAACATAGTTTATATGGCAAACATGACATCGACTGTTATCCACCATAGGCCCACTTGGCGATACAACGGGATTGTCCTCAAGCAGCAGTGGCTCATCATCAAGGAGCAGTGGCTCATTGTCAAGTTGCAAGGACGACTCATCATCCGTTGATAACGCCGGTCCGTCGCGGGCATTAGCTTCTCTATCCGGCTCGCAACCTGTTACAGCAATGAATCCCATCGTAAGAATAAGCGCCAAGATAAAACACTTCATGCTTTTGGTCTCGCAGGCAATCACAGTTAAATAAAAAGCACTTCACCATTTCCTCAATGGAAATATTCGATAAGACGAATATTCTCAATTATACGTACTCCCAGTCTTTAAGCCACTCATACTTTGGAGGTAGCTTTGCCATGCCTTCGGCGTTAGCTGTATCCAATGCAGCTTGCTCGGACATATCAAGCTGGCGCCGTTCCTTGACGGCCTTGGCTACATTTTCAACGTGCTCGACATGGCTCAGACCGGGAATGGGAATAATGTCGGGGTTTCTGAGAATATAACGCAAGGCAAGTCTCGCCATACGGTTGTCCTCAACGAAGCGCTCCGAATCAGGTTGGCTGTTTCCTTTGAAAATCGAACCTGCAGCATAAGGCTTGATGCCGAAGGCACCTATGTCATGCTTCTTCAATACATCAAAAATCGTGGCCCTGGGGTCCTTCTTACTCATGGATGTAAAGGGGAAAAGGACTACGTCAAGCTGAGGGAATTCTCTGATCATCATCTGTGTCCATCGGCGGTCATGTGTGGAAAAGCCGATGAACCTTGCCTTGCCCTGCTTCTTGGCCTTTTCCAGGGCGTTAACAAGCTCGCAGGATGTGTTGAAGCTGTGTCGCCCTCCGCGTTCGTGTGCGGTAACACGCCAAAGGTCGGTGTACTCCTGTCCCGATTTTTTCAAGAGATTGTCCAGGACTTCCAGTAGCTTCTTCGATGTACGGTACTCCGGCTGCCGTATCTCACGCCCGCAGTCGGAAAGGGCAAGGTACATCTTCTCGCGACGCCCCTTAAGGGCCTTGCAGCAATACATCACCTCGAACTCACAGCAGGAGTCAATATAATTGATACCGGCCTCCATACACCTGTTGATGACATCTCTTCGATTTTTGTCAAAATCCCCATCACCCGTATCACCGGTATGACCTCCCATGCAGACGGCGGATACCATCAGGTCGGTAGAGCCGAGACGGCGGTACCCCATGTCGGGATTGTAATTGAGAATTTTTGACGTGTCCACACTTTGTGCCGGGGAGGCGCTACCGGAAGAACCTACAGCGGCGGTGATACCTGCAACTCCTATAGCACTAACTGATGCACTCTTAATGAACTGCCTTCTATTGATCATAATTACTTTACCTCATCGAAATCAATTCTGTAGTCCGCCGGCTTAAGGCCTTTCTTGAAATCTCCGAAACCAAAAAAGGCCGGCTTGAACTTACCTACCAAATCAGCTTTTGCCCGAGCGGGAATCTGTTTATCCATTTTCAGGCACCAATAGCACGCATTTACAAAAAGGCGGCGGAGCCCTTCACTTTCAAAGTCAGGTGCCGCGCCCATAGTAGTCGTGAAAATACGAGCGGTTTTTCCTTTCTTGCCCGTGTAAGACTTTATCCACGCGACAGGCATCATCTCCTTGTCTTCGTTCGGCGGGCTGTCCGGCTTCATTCCTCTAAGTACCCTGCCCATAATAACTGGCTTGCTGTCACCAGTGAGTGTACCGACTTCATAAACGTCCGTCGGTCCCCAGATATCTTCGCATCCACGGACTATAGGATTATTCTCCATTCCCTTAGCGATGACGCCCCGGGTGCTCTCATCTCCGTGGTCGCCGTGATGAGCGACCCAGGTTTCACCCAGAACCTGGCGCCCGTAACCGCCTTTGAAATCTTCGGTGCCGCGACCGTATTTGAAATAAGCGCTTTTTCTGTCCCTTTTGTATCTGAACGCATGTGTTGCGGTTCTTACCCCGATGATGGGTTTGCCGGAGTTGGTGTAATCGATAATGTACTTCATCTGCCCGTCAGGCAACTCCCGCATTCGTGTAAACAGGACCATCAGGTCCGCTGTCTCAAGGGCCTGGAGGCCGGGGATGTTGTCAAGGACATCCGGATTTATCTGCCCGGTGTTCTTGTCAATGGCAAAAAGAACGGTGCATTTGAAACCGTGATGCAGGGCCAGGATTTTAGCCATGGCCGGCATGGCTTCTTCCGACCGGTACTCTTCATCACCGGTGACAAAGACGATATGTTTACCTTCACCGGGCCCCTTAAAGCCGTCATAGACAATCCACTGGTCATGGGCTGATGCATGTAGCGTTGCCGGGCAAATAACTCCAGCCGCCAGCATGATAAAAAACGATACGAGTACTCGTTTCGTAAAATTCATCGTTCTAACTCCTTTCATTGCATTCGCCGTTAATACCACCGGCGGACTTTCTTCGGATAAAAATTTTTCGCTCCCATGAGCAGAAAGATTATAGCATAAATCATTGACTTTTCAAGTTCTAAACAATATAATCTGTGTACCATATTAAAGGGCTTATGCTTTTTTTACATGCCAGGGGTTGATGCGATGGAAGAAAAACACGACGAAATCAATAGAAGGAATTTCCTGAAGACGGTGGGCGTTGCGGGATTAGGTTCTGTTATCGCTTCGCCGAATTTAAAAGCGGGCGCAGACGAACCGAGCGCCGTTGACCCTAATACTCAACCAGATATGCAGGAACCCCGTTTTGCCCAGGTTCCAAAACGAAAATTAGGCAATAAGGGTATTGAAGTGTCGGTTCTTTCTCTTGGTGCCGTATTTAACCTTCTTGATAATCAAGTCGTTCTGAAAAGCGCTCTGAAGTGGGGGGTCAGCTATTGGGATACCGCCACCAACTATGCGGGAGGAAACAGCGAGCTTGGTATAGGTAAATACCTCTCGCAGAACCCGGCGGCTCGAAAGAAACTGTTCATTGTCAGCAAGCCGCCGGATATAGCTACTCCTTTGCCGGATTTGGCAGACGTGGCAAAGCAGCTTCAGGACTCACTGAAAAGAATGAATACTCATTACATTGATTTGTACCTTGGTGTTCATGGGTTAAGGGATCCCGCCCAGTTAACGAATGAATTAAAGCAGTGGGCCGAAAAGGCAAAGAAGCGCGGCGTGATTAAGTTTTTCGGTTTCAGCATGCACAGGAATATGGCCCAAAGTCTTATTTCAGCGGCTAAATTGAACTGGATTGATGCAATAATGACAAGGTACGACTTTCGACAGATGCAGAACGCTGAAATGCAGGCCGGCATCGAGGCGTGCCATAAGGCGGGCATAGGTCTTATTGCCATAAAAACACAAGCCCGCCGCCAGAAAATTACGACCGAAGAGGATAAAAAGCTGGCTGGTCATTTCCTGAAGCGGGGTTTTACCGAAGCGCAGGCAAAATTGAAGGTTGTGCTGGAAGATGAAAGGATCTGCTCGGCTGCCGTAGGGATGAAGAATGTCGCTCTTTTGACTTCAAACGTTGCCGCGGTGCTTGATAAAACCAAACTTACGCGGGTGGATAAGGCTGTTTTCAACGAATGCGCCGCGGCGAGTTGCAGCGGTTATTGTGCCGGCTGTGCATATATCTGTGAATCCGCCCTTCCGGATGTCCCTTACATTAGTGATATTATGCGGTATTTGATGTACTATAACAGCTACGGTGAGCAGGACAGAGCAAGAGAACTTTTCGCTAAAATTCCCGGTAATGTAAAAAACAAACTGCTCAATATCGATTACAGACCGGCAGAAGCGAACTGCCCGCAGCATATGCCGATAGGTGAATTGATTGCTGAAGCAGTCAGCAAGTTGGCCTGAGAAATGTAATTAAGGGATTCTAAACGGGAGATACCGGTTGGTTTTTGTAAAGAGAGGTATTAGGAAAGAGAACGATGTATAAATATTTGTGTTCTTTATTCGCGGTTATTTTGCTGTCGGGCTTAGTTATTAACACCGGCGTGCTTTCAGCGGCAAGTTCGGCTGGTGTGGATAATGAGAAAGTTGTAGGCCTTGATACAGATCCTAATCTTGTCGGCTGGTGGAAGTTTGACGATATTTCCGGCACAACTGCGGCAGATTCTTCCAGGCATAAACGTAAGGGCCAACTCAAGGGCGACCTATCATTTGAGAAAAATTCGGTCCCCGGCAAAGTCGGCAAAGCGCTCAAGCTTGAAGATGACGATGATTACGTACAGATTACCGGCTACAAGGGCGTTACCGGTACAGGCCCGCGAACCGTATCCGCCTGGATTAAGACCGCAAATCGCCGAAGTGAATTTGTCTCATGGGGACTGGATGACTTCGGTCAAATGTTTATTTTCGGTATTATCAGAGGTCACGGCATGGGGATAACACCCAGTGGCGGGTATTATTATAGTGGCGCCAAGGTGCATGACGACGAGTGGCATCACGTGGTGGTCGTGGTGGAAGATGTCGAGTTGCCCAATCTCCATGATGATGTCCGGCTTTACGAGGACGGTGAGCTGGCCGAAATACATGACATAGGTCTTTTAGACCTTTGGCCGATTAATACCGGCAGCAAACTGGACGTCAGGATAGGTAGAAGGTTGAAGGGCCTCATCGATGACGTTCGCATCTACGACCGACCATTGTCAGAGGACGAGGTTAAGGCCCTGTTTAAGTTGCGGAGTTGAATGATGGAAAACAAAGAAGTGAGCCGGCGTGATTTTATGCGCGATGGTGCGATTGTAGCCACGGGTGTGGCCGTAGGTCTGAACGTTGCGAGTAGTCAAACTGTCGTTGCAGCCGGCCCCGGCGCGGTCAATACATCGAAGATTCTCAATTACAACCAGAATATGGAGTACCGCCGGCTGGGTAAGACCAATCTAATGGTCTCGGCTGTCTGCCTTGGTGGGCACTCCGGCAGTGACGACAAAGAGCGCTACGAAATCGTCAGCCGTAGTATTGATGCGGGTATGAATTACATCGACGCGTGTACCGGCCGTGAGGTGCGACGGGACGCCAAGGCCCTTAAAGGCCGGCGCGACAAGATGTATCTCGGTTTTTCCAATATCAGCCAGGAGCCTCGCCGCAAAGACTGGCGCACCGCCAAAAAGCTGGCCGAAGCGCTCGACAACCTACTGCAAGAGGCGAATCTTGAGTATGCCGATGTGTGGCGCATTACCTGTCTGGAGCCCGGTGGCAGACACACATTTAACACATGTTGCGAGATTGCAGAGGCCCTGGGCAAGGCCAAGAAACAGGGTAAGGTCCGATCCGGAGGTTTCTCCACCCACGACCGCCGCTGGACAAAGTTCATGATAGAATACTTTCCACAGATCGACTGTGTTTGCTTTCCTTTTACCACGATGACTAAAGCCGCACCGAAAGACAGCCTCTTTCCTGCATTGAAGAGGTGCGACGTGGGCGCCTTCGGCATCAAGCCTTTTGCCGCATCGTCGCTATTCAGAGGTGACCGAGACGAAGACAACCGCCGGGCGCGCCTGGCCATCCGCTACATCCTGCTCAGCAACACGGTAATACCAATCCCCGGCTTGAACAGTCTCGAAGAAGTCGATAACGCAGTCAGAGCCGTGACAGAACGCCGTGAACTTGACCTGAAAGAGAAGGCCGAAGTTCAAGCGGCCGGCAAAGAGATGTGGGCCAAGCTGTCGCCGAACTACCAGTGGCTCAAAGATTGGGAGTACGTATAAAAAATTCCCGCCCAATCACATTTACTGTTGAGGATTGAAAATTGACAGCAACTGGAGTCTAAGAGAAAGGAGCGAATGATGGCCGAGACTATGAAGGCGCAGGTATTCTACGAGCAGGAGAAGATGCTGTTGGAGGATATCCCCGTTCCGGCGGTTGGCCCGGAGCAGGTGCTGGTCTTGGTCAAGTTCTGCGGTATTTGCGGCTCAGACGTCGCCTACTTTTTCGGAGATAGTTCCCTCGAAACCGAGACGGGAGCCGGACCGTTGGTCTTAGGACACGAATTCAGCGGCGAGGTGGTCGAGGTCGGCGACATACCCAAGCGAGCGGGTCTCTTTAAGCCGGGCGATCGGGTTACACTTGACCCTGTTCAATACTGTAATGCCTGTAAAATTTGCAAAAAGGGACAGGTCAATCTGTGTGAAAATAAGGACGTCCTCGGAGTTTCTGTCAACGGTGGATTCGCACAATACTGCGTGTCGCTATATACCGGCCTTCACAAAATCCCCGAAAATATCACCTACGCCGAAGCGGCTATGACCGAACCGTTAGCCTGCGCGGTTAACGCAGTAAGGAAAATGGCGATCCAGCCGGGCGATTTCTGTGTGGTCATCGGGCCGGGCGCTATCGGAATTATGATGGTGCAGTTGATCAAACGATGCGGCGCGGGAAAGGCCGTCCTCATCGGCAGGGCCGGCAACGACTATCGCCTTGAGATGGGGCTTGGCCTCGGTGCAGATGTTATCATCAATATCGGGGATAGCAGCTCACCTTATTATGTGAGCGACTTAAAGGCTAAGATTGCCGAACTCAGCGATGGTCAGTTAGCCGATACCGTAATTACCCCAACAGGCGCCGTAGAAGCGATGGAATCGGCTTTTGATATCTCCGGCCGACAGGCGCGTATCGTCTTTTTCGGCCTGCCCGCAGACAATGCGGTGGTTCGCGTACCGGCGGCGCAGACTATCTTCCAGGATAAAACCGTGCATTTCTCATGGCTGGCGCAACTGACTTGGCCTACTGCTTTAGACGCTATCGCGCGAGGACTTGTCGATGTCAAGAGCCTCGCCTCTTCGACAATTGAACTCAAAGACCTCCAGCAGGGCCTCCGCGACGTCAAGGCCCGGGCAGGACAACCTATGAAGGTCCTCGTCAAGCCCCCAGGCCCATAAGCAAAATCAACGGCTCGATTCAGCCTGCCGATATCTCGCTAATAACATTCTTGATAAAGCCGACCGCATTTTTGGCGTCTGTAGTTGTGGTAGGACAGAAGCAAAAATCAACCGTCCACCACTCCAGCCAGCCTAATACCGCCTCCATTGCGCCGAGCACCTCTTTGAAATCAATATGTCCGGTCCCAAACGGGGCATGCGTGCTGGTCTCATCGTTATGCAGCGTACCGTCCGAGTCAATCAAATGAAAATGCCCAATATCTTCTTCGAGCAACTCCGACAACTCAACCACTCCGCCGGGTAATGTTTCTTTTTCCCCCGTCTGCCGTGCTCCCACAACGCTCACCATATAAGCATGGCTGGTATCAAAAAGAACCTTAAAGTTCTCATGCCCGACCTCATCAACAATCCGCCTGACCTCACTCGGACTGTTGAGCCAGAAGCCCGGCTCAAATTCCCACGCCATAAGCACGCCGGATTTTTCACAGACATCCGCCGCTGCCCGCCAATTGTCAGCCAGCCTGGAAAATCGCTCTTCATATTCATCCTCTGTGTGAGAGACCGGCGGGCTAACGGTGTCAACACGCAGAATGGATATGTCCATGTTATTACAAAATTTCAGACACTTCTCGACTGAGCCGAGATATGACTCGGGGTCAACTTCCGCCGGCGGAACATCTCGAAAATCCGGAGCATACCCGGAGATACCTAATCCCAGGTCGGAAATTTCTTTCTTCAACTCGTTGCATTTGTCCTTTGTTGCATAATCATCCGGATGAGGGTGAGGCCGAAATCCGTTTATTTCGACGCCGTCATAGCCAGCCTCGGCCGTGTACTTAATCAGCTTCGAAAAAGGCCACGGGTCGCTTTCAAAAGGTCCGAAAGAAAACGCCCAGCTTCCAAGCGATATCTTTGGTATTCGCATCTTCTTTGTTCTCCCTTAATCGTGTTCTAAAAAGTTCAAAATTCCAATATCCTGATATTCCTGTACCACGCCTCAGCCGGTGGCCCCCCATGAATCTGCAGGCCGATAATCCCCTCCCATGGAATTTCCTCATCCTTCTCGTCATAACCAACCGTCTCGTATCCATTTATCCATAGTTGAATGCCTTCTTCTTCACAACGTATAATATATTCGTTCCAATCATCGGGCCGAAGCACCTTGGCAAGTTCATCTTCGTCGGCAGTGGCAAGCATCCTGTTACGTCGTGATTCATCGTACAGACTACCCCAAACAACATTGTAGTCACCGCTTTCACCTCCCATGTCCGCTTGATAGCCGCTGACTTCATGATCGTTCGGGACGCGACGGCTGCGGAACTGTATACCAGCATTGGCATCTTCGCCGGTAAGCTTTGCTTCGAGCCACAATTCAAAATTCTCATATTCTTTCGTTGTGCACAGGAAAAAATTGTGCGGTATCTCTTTTTCCAGCGAACCTGCCACAATAGCCCCATCCTCGATTCTAAACCAGTCCAAATCTCCTTCCCAACCCGAAAATGTCTTGCCGTCGAATAAACGTACTGTACCGGGAATAGCTATCTTCCCTCGTTCCTCTTTTGTGAAACGGCTGTTAGAGGCTGGACCGGGCTCCCAGCATTGTTCGAGCTCGCTGGGATTCGGTTCCCGGACAGGAATAACGAAAATCTCACAACCATTCTTGTCTATTTCTACCCGCCCGCCCTCTTTCAGTACAACATCTCGAGCAAGCTTTGCGCAAACATCTACAAGCATCGGGAAATTATACGGAGTATGGCTGAACTTGCTCTCCTCCTTGAGGGCGGATGTAAAGCGGTCGGGAAGTTTGGAAAAGCCGATGGACGTGAACAACACACCCGCTGCATTCGAAGGATTGCAGTCAGAGTCCTGTCCGCAGCGCGTCGAGATAATTGTCGTCTCATCCGGGTCGCCTTTACCGTATAACAGCCCTATCACAATGTATGCACCGTTGATTTTTGCATCAATATTGAAATCTCCTTTTTCACAGGAGAACCTCCTGTAGTCCGGGTTGTCATTATACTTTTGCTCGACGAGCCGCCATGTTTTCTGCCAGTTGTCCGGATACCGCTTATACCATTTTAATACATCTCCGATGCACTCGTGGTACTGGCTGCCCTTGGGAACGCACCGAAGGGCCGTTCGCACTACTTTCTCCATGTTGGTCTCGAAGAATGCTTCGGCGTACATTCCTGCGACGAATTGGCCGCCATACAGCCCATCGCCATAGTTCATAAGCCTTCCGAATACTTCGCCGAGGCGTATGCCGCTGTTTGGCAGGCCCGGCGATATGAGGCCTGCATAGTCCGCCTCAATCTGGTAGTCAATATCATCAGCATGGCTGTTGAACTTCGGATGGCCGGAATCGGGCGGCGCGATGCCGTTCCGCAAATTTGTGCGCCCGGCCCTGTTAGCATGCCACAAATCGTAGCCGCTGTTGGCAAAATCGATTCCTGCCTGGCGTATCGATGCGTCCAAACCATACACCTCCAATGTCCTCAGAAATGTCATCTCCACATAGATATCGTCCTGCCTGAACTGGTTAATCCTTCCCGGTCTCCATTTGGGCATTTTGTCTTCCGGTATGATCTCGCCACACCAATCAAACTCTGTCGGTCCTCCCCAGCCGACCCCGGCCATCTGACCAATCCAGCCCGCCTTCATCTTGTCCACATATTGGCTGACGGAAATTCGACGGAACCCGGGTTCTTGGCCGGCTGCATTGGACGTTACCAGACAGGGATTGTTAGCGAATTGGACGGTCGCACAACCCGACACCACCGCCGACAGTATCACTGTGATAACCAACATAAATCTGTTCTCATGCATTGTTAATCTCCTTCTATATTCTCAACCGCGGTTTCTCTATTATGCCCATTTCCGGGCCCTGTTCTTAACTTCTTTGTTCGCTAAAATCTCAATTGCAGTTTTGACATTGTCACGTACCTGCCAATCGAACATGCCTACGCAAACAAAATCCGTTCCGCTTTCAAATGCAAACTGAAAAGCCTCTTCCGGTTGGACCGCACCGGCCGCCAGCACCTTATATCCAATCCAGGGCTTTTTCACGTTTTTCATAAAATCGATGGTCTCTTGCGGGTACAACTCCCACATACAGTCATTGTCGTCCGGGCCGAAACTATCAACAACAAAGGGCCTCTTGTCTTCTTCCTTAATCGCACCCCAGTACGATTCAGGGTGTATCGTCTTAAAGTAGAAGTCAACTTCTATGCCGGCTTTTTCGCATTCCACAGGTACACGCTTATCGTGGCCGCCTATACCGGCTATCATGCCGTTTTTCCTCACACACGAAACAAATTCCGCCAACATGTCAAACCGTTTGAGCTTTACCCACCGGTCTCCCCTGCAGCCCAATAGAAACGCTCCAATACAACCTTCTTCGACAGCGGCCTCCACTGACTCTCGGATATCTTCTTTGGTAATTGATAATTTACCGTCGGTATATTTGTCATCACTCCAGTCATAATCACCGGGGTCAAGCTGCCCGATGACCTGCATCCTGCCGCCTCGCTGTTTGTTATACATATTTACCATATAAGGGCTACCTATGTTAGTATTGATTCCGTTGGCCTCACAAAGCTGCAGCGTGTCCAGTATCTTTTCTTCAGTAAAGTATCTGGACATAAGCTCGGAGACATATCTCAAATTTCGCGCGTGTGCTCCGCCGGCGAAGAGATTGCTGCCGATAATGACCCGGCTGATTTTAACGTTACCAATTTTGCCCATCGGGAGGCCCCTGACCGGCTTTTGGGACATTAAAGATTCATTTTCATCGCCCTCGGCCTGATGAGACAATAGCGTCTTCTCCTCGAAACTGCAACCCGTTAAGGCTGCCGCTGCACCTGTTAAAGCGGCGCTTTGCGCCATAAATCTTCGTCTGCTCAATTTTTTAGACATCACATTACTCCTTATTAAGCCAGCCAAGAACGTTTTCTGTTTGAAAGATTAGATAATGTGTCAATCGCAATATTCACATCCTCGACTACCTGAAAATCAAACATACCGACACAGATAAAGTCAGCCCCGTTTTTAAAAGCAAACTTAAATCCATCCTCGGGACCGATAGCGCCACCGGCCAGGACCTTAAAAGCAATCCAGGGCTTCTTTTTATTTTTCATAAAATCAATAGTCTTGTCCGCAAACAAACAGAACATATTGTCATGGAACTGGTTGTGGTCGTCAGATTTTTCCGTATCCACAGAGAAGGGGATACGGTTCTCCATCGGATGGGCGGACCAGTATTTATCATGATGCAGGGTCTTGACATAAAAGTCCGGCTCGATACCCGCCTCATCGCACGCCATAAAAGCCTGAACCGCATGAGCACCCAGACCCGCCGGATAGCCTTGTGACCTGATATAGTCTATTAGCATGCCAAGCTGGTCAACCTTGCCGTCACGAACCATCCAGTCACAGTGGTTGCCGATAATATATATAGCGGAAACTCCTTTATCTATCGCAGTATCCACGGCCTCGTTAGAGCTGACCATGGCGATGGGCTGAATATTACCCTTGTAAAGTTTATTGTATTTCTGGATTACATCAATTTCGTCCGGTGTAAGTATAATGCTGTTCACACCCGACAGTTCGCAAATCTTCAAAGTTTGAAAGACCCTTTGTTCTGTGTTGTAGTGATTAAATAAGTCGCTGACGTATATAAGGTCCCTGGAGTGGGCATATCCTCCTATCAGATTGCCGCCTAATATCAGCCGGCTCAACCTTAAATCGCCTATCTGTCCGTACGGCAACTCGCCTCTTACGGCCGATACTACTTCGTCAATCTTGACAGTGGCTCCGGTTATGGCATCAACATCTACATTTTTTCTGTCTTTCCAGACTAATCCGGCGAACACACCTAACAAAGGCAGGCTGGCAAGGCCCTTAATAAACTGGCGGCGCTGGAGCCCGACCTGTTCACCTTCGCCCGATGCAGTTCGAGACTTCATTCCCCCCAAGATATAACCGAGCACCGGTCCAAAACTGAATAATTTTCGAGCCGGATGGACAGCAATCAATGCAAGTACTATTATTTCGATTAAGTTTTTATTTATGATAAGGTATTGTCCCTCGCTTGCCGCCCCAAAATCCAGCCCCGCAAACGGGGGATACGCCATATAATACAAACTCAAGAGCAAGATACCCCCAACAGCGGCCAAACGAGTAAGGCACCCCAACATCAAACCCAACCCTATCAATATCAGCCCCCACACATTCAGAAAATCAACTACCTTCAAAATTTCCGGTTTAGAGGCGATCCATTGAAAAAAGTCCGCCAGGAGCCACCGTGAATATCTCAGATAGGCCGTTGATGTCCACCCCGGCTCCAGTAACTTTGCCACACCTTCATACAACAGATGCCACCCGACGACGAGGCGAAGGATGATTAATATAGCATTTTGAATAGTTGATACTTTTTGGTATCCAGCGTTGTTTTGGCAATTGACCATGTCAAAATCTCCAATTAATTATCTGACATTTTCCGTACATTCACCCTGGGCTATCCCGATGCGTCGTAATAGCTAAACCTCACCTCCAATAGAACATAGAGTTGTCTTGAAAATTCAATGACCAATCCCATAACGAGTTACCTTTTGCTATTTTAACCAATTTATCCGGTTATTGCAAGCTTTCTATCAAGAATGCGGCTTGAACTAATCACCCTCCGAGAAGGTTTTGTTTGCATCTGCCGGTCCAATTATGATATATACTGCCTTTATGTTTTCTCCTTCCCTTGCTGCAATGGGAAGGTGCCGCTTGCCTTTCTTGCTTTTTTAATCCTCCAAAATTGACGGGCAGGCTCTTCGGCTTGGCTCCACTCGACTGCGCTCATGGTAAACAGGACAAACGGCTGCGCCGGATCTTAATTGACAAATATCCGGGGCATTCGTTACAATAAGTTTATGGAGGAGGTTGTGATGCTGCTCATGGTGGTGGGTGATGCCGTGAGCAGTTTTTTTATACACTTGTTCGGCCTGAACTGTTATGTCGAGAAGAAAACGTTGAAATACCGCCCAAGAGTCGGACGGCGAAGGAAGTGAAAGAAGGAAGTGAAAAGAAGACGAGCTGAAATTGTCTTTGCAACAAAGGCAGGCTTGTCAGATGGCATCGACAACACTATCAGTATTACCCGGCGTAGTAATATACTATAAATGAGAGTACAAATAGTCCTATCAGTCCCATCGCAGACATTATAAGAACACCCGGCAGAACACGGTCCTTGTCACGCTCTATAAAGGCATTATCATCGGGTATTTGAGGTTTGCCGCCGTCAAAATCCGGCTTGATATACCAGATGAGCTTGTATGTCGACCTGATAAGCTTAAAAGTCGCAAGTGTACCTATCCATGACAGGAGCCCGACAGAATAGTATCCCCCAATCAATCCCATGATACCTGCTGCGGCAAATACTCCTACCAGCAGCACTAAGGGTAAACTGGTCCAGAATCCATTTTCAATCCGGTCAAGTCTATCTTGGGCCTGATTAATATTGTCTAAAAGCCTGCCGGCAACCTTATCAGACTGAGCGACATCTTTTGGCATTTGTTGCAAACCGGTCAAGGCCAGAATAGGGACGGTTTTTTCTACGTATTGTTTTTCCTTTACCAACTGATTATTCGCGTTTTTATATAAGTGGAAGACAATAAATACCGCGATTATCGCTCCCAGCCCTGCGCCAATCAGCTTCATATAGTTTAGAAACTCCTCGTCTTCACGTCTGATACGCATGATTCTACCCCCCATGGTTATTACAATCGATGCTATCCTGACATTATAAAATATAACAAATATATGGCTGATTAGGCAACCAGAGACAAAAATATCCCGGATTTTCATAAATCCCCAGTCATGAAGGTGTTTACAGCTTAAAATTCGACAAAGTGTGATTGGGGCAGGGCAAGGCCCGAATTATTGTTTTTTCCGGTGATTTATTGTTAAAAGGCTAATTTTATCAGACCTAAAGAGCCGACACAAGTATCCCCGATAAATCGGGACACGCGGGGCTAAAATTTTTGGGATTGAAACGGTCTGCGTTGCTACTCGACTTTTTTGTAATACTGGGCTTCGTGGTCGGAGAGTTTTTGCTGGCGTATCAAGGTTCGGATTTTTTCGAGGTCCACATTGCGGATCTCGCCTGCGGAGCCGGCGGCAGGACTTAGGGCCATCTCGGTTGTAACGGTTTCCAAGGCGCTTGATATTGAAACGGCTGATATGAATATCGCTGCCAGGACAACGGGAACGAGAAAATGTCGGTTCAGAAGCCCCGGCCAGCGGCCGGGGCTAAATACTTTCGGGACGGCTGGGGCTTTTTTGGTCGGCTGGGGTTTCCATTCGTAACGGCACTTGTCACAATATATGCAATCGAGCTGCTTTTTGCCGGTTACGCCGAAGCGACATCGGCCGAACTTCTTTGCAGGCATGAAACGCTTCAAAAGCGCGATGCCGTTAAACAGTGAAAGAAACGCCCCGGCCGGGCACAAATAACGGCACCAGAACCGAACAGAGAAGATTGAAGCAACAAGGGCAATTCCAGCCGTGGCCAGCAGCAGCTTAGGCACAGCGTGGGAAAATATCTCTATCAAGGGATCGGAAGCGAGAGCTGCGTGATTGCGGAATGCAAAGAACATACAGACCAGGACGAAAAGAACGATGTATTTTATGAAACGTGCCCAGTGCATCGTATCTTTGTCAAGTGCAGGTTTGAATCTGTCGGGCAGGATATATCCCAATAATTCCTGGGCGGCGCCGAAGGGGCAGATATAACCGCAATAGTAGTTACCGAAGAGCGCCACAAGAACCGGCACGCCAACGGCTAACAGGAAAACGCTTGAGAAAGCAAATGAGGGCAGTTGACCGCTCAACAGGTTCACGACCTGCCCGGTGGAGTACTGTGTATTCAGAACGATTCCACCAACGACAAGGGTCATCACCAATATTGCCCCTCTGCCCCAGAATCCGCCGAAGAAGCTGACAACCAGAGCAAGGACGCAGGTGCCGAGCAAATACATAGCTCGCCTGTCCGGCATCAGAGATGATTTTTTGGCGGCAGCAAGGCCGGGGCCTGTGCCGAGGACGTCGGCGGCGAATCTTTGTCCGGAGTTTTGAAGCGCCTGCAGAATAGCATCACAACTGACGGTCGCACCGGTAACCGCGGCTACACCGGCAAAAGGGTCTTGCTCAAAAAGGCTCCGGCCGGTAAGGAGACTGTGCCAATCGGTAAGGAGCTTTAAGTAAGAGGGCGTTTCGTTTGACCTGACTATATGAAAATTGGCGAGTTTGCCGGATGTGTCCGTGCGAACGGCAAGATTGAACCTGCCGCCGAAACCGCGGACCTCCGGAGCAAGCCGGGCGGTGCTGAAGATGTATCCAGCCGGTTTGTGCTCAGAATCGCTGAGAGCAAAATAATCAATTTGCCCCGCCGGCTGATTTATAACAACGCTGTTTTTCTCGAAATCAAGTCCCGCGGCAAGTGCCTGGACCGTTTGCTGAGGCAGCACCGGCGCCAGGATATCGGCTGAGCGAGCGAGCAGGTTGGACCACAGTATGACGCATACAGCAATACCGAACATAAGGTAACCGAGCCTTCGCGTTACAACGGCCGGCGTTTCAGGAAGCGTTTCCGGTTCGGTCCGGTGGTCTTTCAGTGCCGCAAGGGTGAGATTGACCAGCATCAGCAAAATGAATACGACCAGCGTCAGGGTAGTGCCTAAAACCGGAACGATGGCAAGGCCGGTAAAGAAGGCGCCCGCCGCTGCTCCGATATGGTCGGCCATTTCAAGCCTGCCGGCCGCCCGCCCGGTCTCGACGGCGGCATCAGCTAATCGAGCGGCTGCCAACGGAAAGTATGCTCCGGTGCAAAGCCCTGCTGATGCAAATATCAGGGCAAAGGCGGCGCGAGTCCAGTCCTCGAGCGGCCAACCGGCAGCAGCGCCGAGGATAGCTGCGTGCACAATTACGATGACCGGCAATAGTGTCGCCGTTCGAATGTTCCGGCTTACGAGGAAATATCTTGTCAGCATTGACCCGCAGGTCAGGCCGACCATAAAGATTGATGAGATAACGCCTACGTGCAGGTACAACGAGCCGAAACGCGTCTGATAAAGATACATCAGGACAATGACCATGCCGATACCCACCCAGCCGGCGGAGAAAACGAGAAACGTACCGTTAAAGGCGGAAGGCGTTGAAATCCTCTTCGGGCTTTTGGTTACATAGACAGCTCGCAAGATGGCGAAGACTATCAGCGGAATGACAAAAGGCCAAATACCCGCAACAGCAAGATATTTGATTAGTTTTGTTGCCGGAGCGCCCGATTGTTTTGCCGAAAGCAGCAAGGCGTACAAGCTGGCGAGTGGCTTGGCATCACGATTAACGAGCAGCCTCTCAGGCATATCGACAGAAGCATAGGCATCGAGAGCCTTTGCAGCGCGGTCGGGAAGATAAATAGAGAGCAGTCCCTGGGGCGGGAAGATGTCGGGTGCGCCTTTTATAGCTGCGAAGCGGTCCATAAGCGTTCCGGCCTCGCCGGTGAGAAATTCAGAATCGGAAGCAAGGAACCATGTCTGGTCGCCGGGAGTTATCACAATCTGCGAGAAGACTTTCCGGAGGGTGAGCTTGGTTGAGGCTCCAAGGCTTATGAGTTCTGTGCCCATAATATTTTCCCCGCCGGAAATGCGAACGGCCAACACTGCGTCCGGCGCCAGAGATTCTGCAATTTGCCGGTAAAACTCGAGCGTATAATAACGGTTCAGCACGGAATTTGTTGCGTCGGGCAGGTTGATGATTACTATATCGTATGATTGCTGTTTCTGTGCAGGCAGGTTACGGATATCAGCAGTCAAACGGCGGAAACGTTCATCGGTAATTTTAAGTTCCGGCGGCACAAATTCTTCAACTTTGCCGGCGTACTCGGTGTCGGGGTGGGCCCAGGTTACCCGGTCGATTTGTTCAAGTTGCAGCAATTGGCGGCACAGGCCCAATCCGGAACCAATTACCAGGATGTTTTTTGCCTTGGGATTTTGAGAAAGGCAAATTGCCGCGACGCGGCCGGCAGATTCAGCGTCGGGCATTGCCTCGGCTACACTTCCCTGGCGGATAGTGAGCCACTGGCCTTGATAATTTCCATAGAGATATTCGGCCTGTGCGGTCTGGAAGGAGCCGTCATAACTGGATTCAGGCAGCAATATGTTCCATTTGGCGAGTCGAACGCGCTGCATAACCTTGCCGTCCAGACCGGCGGCAAGACAATACAGAATCCCCAAAGAAATTGCAGCCAGAGGGAGCACCATAAGTCGGCGCTGTCTGGTAAGCCGAGCGGCCAATGCCGCCAGCGATAAGATTAGGGAGATGATAAAGAAGATGGTTGCCGGGCTTGTCCCGAATGTCAGCAGTATCGTAACGCCCAGCCCGCCGCAAAAGCTGCCGGCGGCCTCAAGGACATATACCCTTGAAACTGCAAGTTCATAGTCTCGCCGGCTCCATCTGGAGGCGGTTGGGAAGAACAATCCGGTAATGCAACTCAGGGGGGCATTGACCAGAGCCGACAGGATAACCATAAGTGCCGTGGGAAACAGTTCGTAAGACTGGATACCGGCTAACTGTCTTCCGTGCAGGATCAATATCCATTGCAGCACAAAGGCCGGGATATAGGCCAATAAGAGCAGTTCGATGTGTCGCTCGAGACGTCCGGCCAGGGTCTTGTTTCTATAAACCGCAAAAGCGCCAAGGCCGACCCACAAAAACCACGAGCTGAAGAATACGCCCACGGCGATATCGTTACCTTCAAAAGCGGTGACAAATTCGCGGAAAAGAAGTGTCTGCGCAGCGATTGTGAACAGGCCATAGCTGAATACGAAAAAGCTGCGCACCAGTTTCATCATTCATGCTCACCGAAAACATCCGCCTGGAAGACGAGAAACTGTGTGTCCTGTTTCCAGGCATCAGGTGATAAGCCCGCCTTGGCCGACAAATGCGAAAGCATCTGTTCCACATTCCAGCCCTGCTCGGGTGCGACCTGGGGCAGGAAAACCGCCGAGCGACCTTCCTTTTTCAGGATTACTCCGTCTGTGCCGATTCTGATTTTGTCTGGGGAGGCAATAATCCTCGGGACAGTCAGCGCGGAAATCTCGAAGACAAGCTGGTCGTATTCACCGGCGTTCACCGGCGGAAACCGGTGATCATTAAAACCGGCGTTGACAGCGTTGCGAATCACCGACTCATATAACGGTCCGCGCGGTATTATGTCACCGATGCAGCCCCGAAGCATACGATGCTTTTTGAGAGTAACGAAGGCCGCTCCTTCGCGCTTCATTGGGTCGGTTATTTCCATAGCAACATCAGATGCGGTGGGGGTTTTCTTCTCCTTGATGTAAAATTCGAGAGACCGTCTTGCCAGTTTCAATAGTTTCTCTTTATCTGTCCGGCTCAGTTTTGTGGTTTGTTCTTCTCCTGCCATCGGATTCTCCTGGTTCCATTTTCCGGTAAAGGCCACCGAAAGGTAACTTACCGAATTGCTGAAATCGCCCGTCATTTCACCACTCGTCGCATATTTTAACAGGTCGGCCTTTGTGGGCTTTTCACACATCGCCAGCAATATTGCAATCGGGATATAACCGCATATTGTCGCCCCCGTTTTTCGCTTATATTCCAGAAAGCCTTCGCTGTCGAGGTTGGCAATATGCTCGTAGGCACCCATATCAAGTTTTCTTATTTCCTCACGAATGTTCCGGCTGAAAGGGGTGTAACCGTAGTTCGGGCCGTAATGCACAAAGTCGGAACTTGCAACAACCAGAGTGTCGCTGTCAACGAGACTCTTCAAGATGTCGGCGGCGCCGGCAATCTGCCGGGGCGAACAGTGGCCGGCCACAATCGGCACAAGCTTAAAATCCGGTCGGCCGTACTGCAAAAGCGGGACCTCGATTTGAACGCTGTGCTCGTGCTCGTGTGTCTGAGGCACATTCCGGAACATCGGGTTTGTTTTGAGTTGTTGTATGAACTGAGTGTCCAGCGGCACCTGGCCTAATGGCGTGCTGTAATGCGTTGCAGCGGGCACACTGAGCACACCGGGCATATTCACATAATGACTGGGGCCAATTACAACGATACGCTTATATCGCTTTGCCGCTGTCTTGACGCCGTAAGCGGCCGTTTGGCCTGAATAACGGTAACCGGCGTGTGGCAGGATTAACGCGATGACATCGCGTTTTGGCGTGATGTCGGCTTTTTCAAAGAATCCGGTGATTTGTGAACGCATCGCCCCGGCATCGGCCGGGTACCAGCCTCTCTGCGCCAACGCGCTGGTAAAAACAACCTTTTGGTTTTCGGCAGCTTCCAATTCTTCTTCCCCAGGCTCTGATTTTATTTCTTTTGTTTCTGACATATTCTCCCGGGCCCCTGAACCGGCCGCAGGACCGGGGGGTAAATCACCGGATTTCGAGCAGCCAACGGATAATATACCCAGCAAATACAAAACGATTATCAAACCGACGGACGATTTTTGACGACCCGTTTTTTTATCCTTCATATCAACCACTCCATTTGCCAACATTCTTAATATCGCCTGGGCTTTTCACGGGCCCGGGATAGTCATTGCATTGGGCGGCTCTTTTGAACCTGCGCGGCACGGTCTTTTTCATCAGCCACCAAAGAGCACCAAGCCCTGTGGAAACCGCACCGGCGAACACCTGGAGGAAATTTCGCCGTGTCATTGCCATACTCCGTAAATTTTTCCTGAACAATCCGGACAGCAGCCCCGGCTGAGCCTGTTTTGCAAAATTGTATATCCGCTACGTTTAATCAAGAGGCCTTTGCAGGAGGGACAATAAGTGTTCTGGCCCTCGCGGCTCAGGATATTACCGATATAGACATAATGCAAGCCTTCTTCGAGTGCTATCTCGCGTGCCATGTCAAGGGTTTTAGCCGAAGTCGGCGGCAGGTGCTGCATTTTGTACCGCGGCGAAAACCTCGAAAAATGCATAGGCGTTTCGCTGCCGAGATTTGCTCTTATCCACCTGACAAGCCGGCGTATCTGGTCGGGTTTGTCATTCAGGGTTGGAATCACCAGGTTTGTAACCTCAACCAGTATTCCGCTTGCCTTTACCAGGACCAGGGCGTCCAGAACGGGCTTTAATGTTCCGGAACAGACATTGCGATAGAAATCTTCAGTGATGCCCTTCAAATCTATATTTGCCGCATCGACATATTTCAGCAACTCTTGCCACGGCTCGGGATTAATGTAAGCTGCCGTTACAAGCACATTGCGGATATTATTTTCCTTAGCCAGCTTTGCGCTGTCGTATGTATATTCGTAATAAACAATCGGGTCGGTATAGGTGTATGCTATCGAAGGAAAACCGCTCCTCTTGGCCAGTTTAACAAGCTTTTCGGGAGGATAGGGTGTAGCAGGCGTATCCTCCGGATTGGCCTGTGATATCTCCCAGTTCTGGCAATTCAGGCAGTGCAGATTACAGCCGACCGTTGCCAGCGACAGGATACTTGTGCCGGGCAGAAAGTGAAACAGGGGCTTTTTCTCGATGGGGTCGGCGTGCATCGAGCAGCAAAAGCCATACACAACTGTCGTGAGCACATCGTCAATATTGATGCGGACCCGGCAGTCGCCGCTCTGGCCAGGCTCAATGATACACAGCTTAGGACATAATTCACACTGAACCGCCAAATTAGGCCCCCTATGAAGTACCTGAAAAACAAAATGTCCTTCCGAGTCCCGGCTCGCCGGGAAGGAATCTCAAACTTTTACGCGCCCCAGATTCTTCGCCCCGATAAATCGGGCTTCAGAATGACGGTTTAAAAGTTCGTCAAGTTGAGTTATTTAATATATCCGAGGCTGCGAAGCCGTTCGATTTGCTCGTCTGACAAGGATTTAATTTTCCGCTTCGGCCCTTCCTTTTTACGCTGCTCGACAAAATCGGTTCGCTTGCCAAGCGGGAGGTCGTAGTAAGTCAACTCGAAAGGAATCTCATATTTGGCTACCTGTTTCAACATAGCGTCCATTTCTTTCGACATCCTGCGATGTAGTTTCACACTCTCGTCATAACGTATTGGCCGCTGTTCCAGGGGGTCTGCGATGATATCGAATACCGCCTGTCCCATCAACCTTCCGCTTTTAGGGTCCGAAACTCTTATGAGCTTATGTGTGGCGGTGCGGACGGCATAAGTGTCGGGATTTGACACCGAGATACAGTGGTTGGGATATTCATGAAACATAATACGGTCGCTGACCTTATCACTACTGAGAAAAGGCAGCAGAGTCTCGCCGTCGATTTTGCCTTTGAAAGTAATGTCAAGATAATCCAGCAAAGTGGGCATCAAATCCATGGGGGAGCCAAGGCTGGATACTCTTTTTTGAGTAACCGTGTCCCGGGTGATGGGCGTTGTCGGCAGTCTAATCGCCAAGGGGACCCGCACCGTTTCCTCAAACAGGTTGTACTGATGCTCAAAGAGTATCTTATGCTCCCCCAACGATTCGCCGTGGTCAGACAGGAAAATCACCAGAGCATCTTCCCACAATCCCTTGCTTTTCAAGGTCTCAATCAGTTGACCGAGGGCTTCATCAACGTATGTAATCTCGGCGTCATACCTGTTCACATAATCATAATAGTTCAGCGAACCTTCAACATACTGGTAGGCGGTAATCTGCTTGCGATTGAGTTTTCGCTCCTTTGGGGTCTTGTAGAGGCTGCGGAAACGTTTGGGCGGCAGATACGGCCCG
>Ga0114922_10000828_pt1 | contig 29730 bp, 26 predicted proteins | sample AartaG_FD_100975 | JGI IMG/M metagenome (GOLD analysis project Ga0114922, IMG submission 100975) | Deep subsurface microbial communities from Aarhus Bay to uncover new lineages of life (NeLLi) - Aarhus_00045 metaG | ecosystem: Environmental > Aquatic > Marine > Oceanic > Sediment | place... | reverse complement strand
CGAAACAGACCGCGGTTGACTATGGCGGACAGATATATATCTCGACGGACTCGGGCAATACCTGGACGCCGAGGGAATCGAACAGAGGCTGGTATTCAGTGGCGATGTCGGCGGACGGGACGATACAGACAGCGGTTGACTGTGGCGGACAGATATATGTCTCGACGGACTCGGGCAATACCTGGACGGCGAAGGAATCGAACAGAGGCTGGTTGTCAGTGGCGATGTCGGCGGACGGAACGATACAGACCGCGGGTGGTTGGTACATACAGATATATGTCTCGACGGACTCGGGCAATACCTGGACGGCGAGGGAATCGGACAGAGAGTGGTATTCAGTGGCGATGTCGGCGGACGGGACGATACAGACCGCGGTTGATCAACACGGACATATATATGTCTCGACGGACTCGGGCAATACCTGGACGGCGAAGGGAGGATCCGGAATGTGGCTGTCGGTGGCGATGTCGGCGGACGGGACAATACAGACCGCGGTTGTTAATAACGGACAGATATATGTCAGTTGGGGCAACGTGGTCGGCATCGGGACGACGAGCCCGACGGAAAATCTGGAGGTCTATGGAACGGTCAAGGCGACGGCATTTACGGGTGATGGAAGCGCTCTTACCGGCGGTCCTGCGGATGCTGATTGGACTGTGGCCGATGTGAATGTGTATCGTGAAACGGGCAGCGTCGGCATCGGGACGACGAGCCCGACGGCGAAGCTGGATGTTGCAGGCAACGCTGCGATATCGGGGAGGGTCGGCATCGGGACGACGAATCCGGGTTATAAGCTAAGTGTCATGGATGGAAGTATGGAAGTACAAAAGCTATCCAGCGGTGGCAATGACGGTCCATATATAAAATTTAGGGAGAAGGGTTATAACGATGTTGCGGGAATACTTTTTAAGGCAAGTGGCTTTGGCAACCTTAACCAATTACGATTTACGGTTGGCGCAGGCAATGAGGACCCGCCGGGGCAAACTCAGGCGATGGTGATAGAGCTGGGCGGGAATGTTGGCATTGGCACGACGAGTCCGGCGGGCAAACTGGACGTGAATGGGTCCATTTATCAAAGGGGAAGTGTGCTCCATGCCGATTATGTCTTTGAGCCGGGCTACGAACTGGAGTCGATTGAGGAGCATTCCCGTTATATGTGGGAGAACAAGCACCTCAAGGCGATTCCCGAGAGGCGGCTGGATGAGAGCGGGCAGCAGATTATTGAAGTCGGCGCGCATCGAAAAGGAATTGTAGAAGAACTGGAGAAGGCACATATCTATATTGAGCAGCTTCATAAACGCATTGGAGAATTGCAGGAGGACAACGGCCAGATGCAAGGGCGCATCGCGAAACTGGAGGCCATCATTGGCGAGTTAGCAGAAGGCCGGGAAGGAGGAGGACAATGAAAATGGCAAGCACGCGATTGGCAGTGTTAATTGGGTTGCTGGTTTTGCCCTGCACGGCATTTGCGCAGAGCGGCGGGCCTTATGTTTTGGAGTGGAGTACGATAGACGGCGGCGGGGGGACGAGCAGCGGCGGGTCGTATGCGCTGACCGGCACAATAGGTCAGCCCGATGCGGCGTACTCGGCCGGTGGTCAATATGAGCTGTTAGGAGGTTTTTGGCCGGGCGGGCCTTTGTGCTTTGTGGATTTCAAGCACTTTGCGAGGTTCGCCGAGTACTGGCTTGAGACGGGAACGGGACTGCCCGCTGACCTGTACGAGGATGAGTATGACATCGTCGACTGGTTTGATTTGGAAGTCTTTGCCGATGAATGGCTGGATTACTGCCCGTACGATTGGCCGTTAAGGTGAGCATAAACGCCGCGTGAAATGCAGAGCCAAATGCGAAATTGCCGCGGCCAGAAGGATGCGGTGGGCTAAAGCCCACCCTACAATTTGGATTCCTGCTCCTTCGACCTTGCTCAGGACAGGTTTCGCAGGAATGACAAAAAAAAGATTGCCACGGCCAGTCGGCCTCCTATCCTTGATAATAACAACGTATCCGGGCAACCACATGGGATTGCTCCTACATTAAACAACACATCAGAACAATTTCATAACAAATCAGGGCAACCACGTGGAGTTGCCCCTACAGATTGTATTCCTTGATTTTTCGATACAGCCAAGGACTGTCTCTTTTTCGCTGAATTGGCAGCGGTAAGACAGCCGAACAACTTAAGCCCAGTACAAAAACAACCGATATAAAAAACGGCTGGACTGTCGTTCTATAGTGGAAACGAGGCTTCTGCCAAGACGTTCCGATAAAACATTTGATGCTCACGAAGAGCGTGTTATGTTAAATGAGGTAGCTTAAGATGGGGATTCAAAATTTCTCAGAGGATACTCTTCTCGTCGAGTTGCCGCCGAAGGAGCCGCGAATAGCGAATGAGCTTAGGCGCGTTAATGAACTCGTCAGCAATAAAGATAATTGCAATGTGATAATGGACTTTTCCAAAGTTGAGATAGTGAGTTCTGCAAGCATCTCTAATCTCATGATATTAAGAGAGATGCTAAGCGGGTCCGGACATCAGCTTGTCCTATGCAGTGTTTCGCTCCCAGTCAAAGGCGTTTTTACGGTAACCGGCCTTGAGGCGTTATTCGACTTTACCGATGACAAGTCCACCGCTTTGGAATCTATTGGGCGTGTCAAACACCCGGCCTATAGTCGTTCTACGGAAAATCCTGAGCCGGCCTAAGCCTTAACGCTCAAAAAGCTATATTTTATTATATTTTTTGCCACTCCGTTTACTACTACCCTCATGCAAAATCCAAAACGCAGGACAGCTTGACACAGGCAAGAATCACTATCCCGCCAAACCAACCCGGCTCTCCGAGGGTATGATTGGCCGTTAAGATAAGCAGGAGAATATCGACTGCCGAACCCCAAGAGAAACCATCGGGACAAGCCCCCCAATCAGGTAGGGGCGAGCAAGGAATATGGATACATACGTTTCTGACAGGCGTATCGAATGGTGAATTATGGGCGGTGGCCCGATCCTTCGACTCCGCTGCGCTTCGCTCAGGATGACAGAGAAGAAAAAGCACTGCGCACCTTGGGCACAAGCTCGGAATAACGGTTCATAGGACTAATCGACGAAGGGCGGTTCGCCGTGGATTTTTTCGGCCAAGTTGAGGGCGTTCTGAACTTTCCGGCGTGGTCCGCGGCAAATGAGTCTTACAGAGCCTTCCGCGCCGCCGATGCCTCCTGCGGCGGCCTGGAAGACGGAGACGTCGGTAAGGAGCTTAAGCGCTTCGAGCTCTGTTACGATGTGGCCTGTGAACAGGAACATAGAGTAGACATCGTTGAGGCTATCGACAGGTTCCTGCATTTTTTTGACGATATCGATGACGCTTCCGGAGACCTGCTTTTCGAGTCCGACGGGTATGACCAGATGTGCTTTTCTGGAGCCGACGTATGGGAGGATTTTGCCCATTGTACCGCCGGAGGAGCTGCCGACGATGCCGGCAGCGAGTTTGTTCTCGTGGTCAAGGGCGTTGGCGCCTTTGATAACGACGTCGCCAGGTTTTAGCATTCTGACAGCCTGCTCCAGAGACAGGTCTTTTCTGTGCTTTCCCTTTACTAATACGACCTCGCCGATGCTCTCGACGTCACCGAGTTTTTTTCCGCCTTTTTCGGGAAATGTTCTTCCGAGGATGTATGCTCCGTGTGGGATTTTTTTGCCGAGTATTTCCTCAGCGACATAAGTGCACGTAGTGCCCTTGGTGATGATGACTATTCCGTTTTTGAGGGCTTCCTTGACGATGGGCATCCGGGCCACTGCTTTGGCGACGAGCCTTTTGCTTTCGGAGACGGTAAGGACTATTTGCGCCTGGACGATGTTTTGGTCTTTGGCTTTTGCCATTCCGGAGGTCGGGACATACAAAGCCGCACAAAGCAGACTGATAGTTAAGAGAAGCGCTAATCTGACTTTCCCAAATCGTGACATAATGTTCTCCTTCGAATTAAGCTGACATTTCCCGTTTAGATTTTTGCCCAACCGTCGGGATATATTAAGGCCCGGCTTTCTAATAATAGCCGACTTGGCTGTACGGTTCTACTGTCTTTTGCGAGGATTTTGTTTACTCAATACGAAAGCTCGTGACCGTAATGGACGAAGTTTAAAAAATGGTTAGCCACGGAACAGGAAATGCAGTATAATCATCGGCTGTTAGTGGTAAGTGTTTAGTCAGGAGTAGTTATGTCAGGTCATTCACACTGGGCTGGAATAAGATATAAGAAGGCGGCGGTTGACGCCAAGCGCGGCAAGATATGGAGCAAGGTGGCCCGAATGATAATAGTGGCGGCTAAGAACGGTGGTGGAGACCCGGCTGCGAATCTGTCTTTGCGATACGCAATCGACAAGGCCAAGGCCGCCAATATGCCAAAAGATACGATTGAGAAGGCAATAAAGAAGGGGACCGGCGAAGTCGAAGGCGTCCGTTTTGAAGAAGTGGTCTATGAGGGTTATGGGCCTGGCGGAGCGGCGATAATGGTTGAGGCGCTGACGGACAACCGGAACAGGACAACGCCGGAGATTAAGAGGCTGTTCGAGAAGCACGGCGGCTCACTGGGGACAGGAGGATGCGTCAACTGGATGTTCAGCAAGAAGGGACTTATCACAGTGAGCACCGACGAGATTGACGAAGAGCAGCTTCTGGAGATTGCTCTTAATGCGGGCGCAGATGACATGGAAAATACGGGGGAGGTTTACGAGATAACGTGTGACCCCGGCGCCTACGAGAAGCTGAAGGAGACCCTGAAGGAAAAAGAAATACCTACCCAGGTGGCCGAGATATCAATGGTGCCTCAGAATACGGTGCCTGTCGGTGAAGAGGGAACGGCGAGGAAGATAATTTCGCTGATGGAGGGGTTTGAAGACCACGACGACGTGCAAAACACATACGCCAATTTTAATATACCTGATGAGATAATTGCTCGAATATCGTAGTGGGCAGTTCGCGATTTGTGTTAGGGGGTAGTTAGTTTTGAGAGGTCTCTTGTTTTACGTATTGCAAATCGATAGGTTTCTTCGCCTAATCGGCTGAAGATTTCCTCTTCGGGGTACATTTGCCGGAATTGGTCGCGATATTCCTGCTCTATCTCAATGGCTTCCTGGTAATGGTCAACAGCAATATCGACCTTACCCAAACGTTCAGCAATTTTGGCGCGTTTGATATGGAGGCGGCCGGAGCCGGGGTATCGCTTGATTGCCTGGTCGGCAGCCTGGAGAGCTTTGTTTAGCCAGTCGGTCTTTTCTTGTCCGCGTGAGATTTCGGCAAGAACGGCATAAACTTCCGCCAATCGCTCGAAGTTTCTGAAGTAGGCCTTGTCGCGGTCTATTGCCTCAAGGATATTCTCTCTGGCACGGTCAAGCAAACTCCGGTCTTTTCCCGGCGTCACGTTGAAACGATGGAGGTGGAGTTCTGCGTTAGCGGATGAAGCGGCGGGACTTAAAGGGTCATCCCTGGCAGCGGCAGCCAAGAGGCTGTGAGCCCGGTCGAATTGGCCAAGCAAGGCTGCGTGGTTGGCTTGGGAGATTTTGGTCGTACTTTTGACTACGGGGACCAGAGCATAATTAAAACAGGCCCAAATCAATATCAACCCTGCTGCGGTCATTACTATTGTGACTAACGGAGCAGGTTTGCGAAGAATTTGCGGCCGGGGTTTTTGATGGTAATCCATCGCGACCAAACAGGCCATTATTGCCCAAAATGCGGTCGCTACGCCCGGCTCAAAAATGGCGAAGTCTATCAGGTTATGAATTAGGAAGCCGCAGACCGCACAGAAAAGGGCGGCGTGAGTGTATCTGAGGCCGGCGTGTTCGTTCTTGTCCTGGTTTGCCGTTAAGAGCCAAAGGCCAACGGCGAAGGCAACCACGGGCGCGATGTATAGAATAAATATTGCGTAAGTCATTACACCGATAGTGACATCAACGACACCGCCGGTTTTGATAGGTATAAGTACTGGTCTGAAAAGCAGCAGTGAAGCTGATATGGCAACTGCAAAAGGTATGGCAAATTTTCTCAGATTGGGCTGGGGCTGGTGAGCGTTTGTCGAGGACAAAACAGGTCTGTGGAAAATTGCTTTCCATAGCGGTACGAAAATCATCATCAGGAATCCGACAAGGCCGAGCGGGCCATATTGGGTCAGGATGCTGAGCGGAAAATTGTGAGGGTCGGCAACCTCTTCCACGGCAGCGCGGGGCTTGTAGCGCAGATAAGCGTGTGCGAAGTTACCGGGTCCGATACCTGTGAGTGGGCGGTCGGCACACATCCGAGCCGATGCGTGCCAGTACTGCGACCTGACGAGCATTGAACTGCCGCCCGGAAGCCGGCCATGGGCCCGACCGTACTGGACAACAAGAGCGCCGCCGATGAGAGCGAGTAGTAAGCAAGCAATCAATATGGGTTTCTTATGAGCGCTCAGCCAGTTGCCGGATACAAGATAGAGAGCAAACATCACTGCCGTAATTAGTGAGGCAACAATCGCGCCTTTGCTGCGGGTAATGACAAGGCCGAAGATGATGACGGCTGTCCCTACCGCACAGATAATAAGCGGGCGCAGGGACGAGCCAGGTCGGCGGTTCTTAAGTTTTTCCAAGAACAAGGCAATACCGGCAAAAGATGCTAATAGCGCGAACGAACCGGCGGAGTTGCTCGTTGTGAAAAAGCCGCTGACATCTTTTGAATGGAGTCGATGCTCGAACTGCCAGTGCTTTAATGTGTTTGGAGTAATATTCTGCCGGGCGAGTACTTCATCAGGATTCTCCTTATAAAATTCAATTAGCTGCTTGTTGCCGGCGAAAAACTGTGAGCTGCACTGATAGGCGGAAACGACGCCCAAAGCGGCAATAACAACAAGGAGAAGCTTTATCTTTGATTTCGAGTCCAGTATTTGTACCAACAGAACAGCCATAAGGATTGGAGCGAGCAAAGTTGCGGAACCAGTAATAGCGGCCCGTTTATCTGAGGCGGCAAAGCCGGCAATAACGGCAGCTACTGCAAAAAGACACAGGCCGAATTCGATTGGGCCGAAGCGGTACGAGAACCTCCTGCTCCAACAACCACATACAAACCAACAGAAAAATACCAGTATCAGGACGGACGATATCGACAAGCCGTATACAATGTCGCTGAGACTATCCGGCTGACTGCCTGACTGCACGTTTGGGCTTTCAGTGACAGTTGTTCGAAGTGCAATTATGCAAAGGCAAAGGGCAAGCAAGATATATTCAAGAACCGCCTGTCCCCTGCTTTTTGAAGAATCCGAATTAGGCTGGGTCTTTATCATTTCTGACGGTGGTTTCAAAAATTGCGATGATGGCCAATATCATAAACGTCTGCGCAAAGATTAAGATGGCGCCGGTCAGATTGACCTGATAGAGAAAAGTTGCACCCAGGCCGGTGCAGAGGGTAGCAAGGTACAATGTCAGCACCGTCTGGGTAGCGGTCAATCCGCGTTTTTTTAATCTATGGGAGAAATGCTGAGTGTCACCGACGAAGGGACTTTTGCCCTGTATTATTCGCAGCAGCGTTACGCTGACAAAATCATAGAGCGGGACGGCCATCACGATGAGCGGCATAAAGACAGGGTATGCCGGCCCTGATTGTGCTTCGTGATAATATGTAGTGCGGAGGGTCAGCAGGGCGACGAAAAAGCCTATGACAAGGGAGCCGGCGTCACCAGCGAAGATTTTGGCGGGCGGGAAGTTGAATACCAGAAAGCCCATCAATGTCCCGATAAAGACAATCGCGAGGCCTCCGACAAAGACCTGGCCGCTTATAGCGGCGGCGGTGAATAAGATGCAGCTTGCTATTACCGCAATGCCGGCGGTTAGGCCATCCATATTGTCAAGGAAGTTGAACGCATTGATAATCAGGACAATCCAAACGGCCGAGAGCAGGGAGGTAGCTATTTTGCTTTGGATGAAAAGCTCAACGCGAATGTCCCCAAAGAAAGCAGCGATTATTGCCACTGCAAACTGGACAGCCAGTTTAGTAAACGGACCTAAATGCTTCAGGTCGTCCCACAGGCCGAGTAAAAACAGAATAAAAACACTCAGGAGGATAATTCCAAGCTGACCGATTTTGGGCAAGAAATCCTTTGCGTACGTGGCAGCCGATTCGCCGAGAAAATGCAAGTAGGCGGGCGCTACGAGAAACTTCAGCGCCGCAACAGCCACAACGATGATTAGCATAATCGTAGCAAAGATTGAGATACCGCCGCCGAGAGGGACGGGTTTTTGATGGAACCTATCGGCAGCGGGGTGCGCAACGAAGCCACGACGGGCAGCCAGCTTTCTTATAACCGCCGTCAAGATAAGTGACAGCGTAAATGAGCCGACAAGTAAAATGACTGCTGGTACGATTAACGCTGCGATTTTAACTGCTCCAATAATCTTTTTCTGACTTTATCGAAAAAATCGAAGTAGCACTGCTGTCTGTAGTCGGGGTAAGTATGGTCAAATGGTCGCCAAGAGCCTTTATCGAAAATCAGCGTGACTTCGGCATACATTTTTTTACCGATATATATACGATGGGAATAGTTTTTTGTTGTGGCGAGAATCAGCTTCGAAGGTTCGATTATGCCGGGGTCAAGATTGACAGGTCTTGGCAGAGGAAGGGCCAGCTTTGCCGTTAATTTCTGCTCAAGCTTGTTTGTTCTGTGCTTGATTTTGGCCAGTAAAGCCGGGCCAATCAGGCGTTCAAGACTAACAAACTGCCTTAAGATATTTTCGCCGGTTTCGTCTTTGTAATAGTCGGTTTTGTCGAATGGCCATACGTCACTTTCCAAATCGACCTTGCCGAATTTGGCATCTATTGCCTCGACTGCGGCGTGCAAACACTGGCGGTCCGCAGCCAAAATTCCAATTATCAGCTTGACCGGCTTAGGGGCTTTAAGTTGCCACATGTCTGTAAGCTAAACGCTTAGTCTTCCTTTGAGCGAATTGACAACCTCGATTGCCTTATCAACTGCTTTTTCGATTGGCACTTTTTTGCTTTCGGTTTCGGCCCGCAGTTTTATTTCGACTTTGCCTTCAGCGACGGATTTTTTGCCGACGGTGACTCTGACCGGCATTCCGATAAGGTCGGCATCTTTGAATTTCACACCGCCTCGCAAAACCCTGTCATCCAACAGTACATCGATACCCTTGTCGAGTAACTGCTGGTATATGTTTTCGGCGACCTGCGCCACCTTTTCCTCCTCCTGATTGACCGAAGTTATTAGAACCTCGAACGGCGTGATGCTAATGGGCCAGATGATGCCGTTGTCATCGTGGCTGATTTCAATTGCAGAAGCGACAATTCGGTTGATGCCGATGCCGTAGCAACCCATAAGGCAGGGTTTTTCGCGGCCGTGCTCGTCGAGGAATTTTGCGCCGAGTTTTTCGCTGTATTTTGTTCCGAGCTTGAAGACCTGGCCGACCTCGATGCCTTTTTTGAAGAGCAGCTTTTTTCCGTCATGAGTGTCACCCTCTACGGCATAGCGTATGTCAGCAACAGTTATATTGTCACCTTCGAGGGGAAAGTCGCGACCGGGCACAATGTTTTTCGTGTGATAGTCGGTTCTGTTGGCACCAGTGACGCCTACCGCCATTGCTGCGACGGCGTGGTCGACAATCATTTTCGAGACCTTGTCAGCTATACCTATCGGCCCGGCAAACCCGACTTTGGCCCCGGTGACTCTTTCTATAGTCACCTCATCGGAAAGTTCGGCGTGTTTGCCGCCGAGAGCCTGGGTGAACTTTTCGGGGTTGAGGTCGTGGTCGCCTCGTATTAGGGCAGCGACAACCTTATTGTCCGTGGAGTATATGAGGGTCTTGATCATTTCCTTTGGCTGGGTATTTAGAAAAGCACAGACCGCTTCGATGCTGCCGATATTGGGTGTATGAACATCCTGCGTCGGAGAGATTTTTGCGTTGGTTTTTTCTTTTGGCAGCGGGTCGGCAGCCGCCCTTTCGAGGTTTGCGGCGTAAGAGCCGTCTTTGGTGTAAACGATTGTATCTTCGCCGGATTGGCAGGGGATGGTAAACTGGTGTGAGCCGGAGCCGCCCATCTCGCCGACCTCGGCTTCGACGATGACATAATCGAGGCCGCAACGCTTGAAAATTCTGCAATAAGCGTCGTACATAATTTTGTAGGTCTTATCGAGGCAGGCGGGGTCGGCGTGGAAGCTGTATGAGTCCTTCATAATAAATTCGCGTGAGCGCAAGACGCCGAAACGCGGGCGGAATTCATCTCGAAACTTGAAGCTGAGCTGGTAGATGTTCATTGGAAGCTGCTTATATGAGCTTATTTCGCCGGCGGCGAGGCTGGTGACAACTTCTTCGGCGGTTGGTGCGAGCACGTTCAGGCGGCCGTGGCGGTCGGTGAACGTGCCGAGGGTTTGGCCATAGTCGACGTCTCTACCGGTTTGCTGCCATAGTTCTATGGGCTGAACGGCAGGCATTAAGATTTCCTGGGCGCCTGCCCTGTTCATTTCCTCGCGGACTATATTTGTCACTTTTTGCAGACAACGAAAGCCCAAGGGCAGATAAGTGTAGGTACCGCTGGCGAGTTTTCGCATAAGGCCCGCCCGAATCATCAATCTGTGGCTGGTGATTTCGGCATCGGCAGGGACCTCCTTGACGGTTGGTATTAACATCCTGCTATATCTCATATCCTTCCTTTGCTCCTATGGAATGTTTCCGGCAAATATAGCACATATTTATAGCCAAGAATATAAATCATTGCAAGCTTGAGCGAAATATTCATATGTCTTTTGATTCTATGGAAATCACTGCTTGCATAAAAGTTGTTGAAACAATATGATTTGGGATACTCAGAAACGAATATTGAATACTTCAGAACCGGTATCAAACAGGAAGGAAAAGATGGCACATAAGTTCATTAGTGAGATCGAGCCGGGTCAGGCGATTGATGACATCTATATGGTAAGGGAGCCGATTTTGCGAAGCACAACTCGCGGGGATTTATATATAGCGATGTTCCTTTCGGACCGCAGCGGTCAGTTGAACGGGCGGATGTGGCAGGCGACTGAAGCGGCCTATAAGGCGCTGCCGAAGCCCGGCTTTGTTCATATACAGGGTAGAAGTGAGCTTTATCAAAACAATCTTCAAATAGTTATTAATAACGTCAGTGTTGTCGATGCGAGCAAGGTCTGTATCGAGGATTTTCTGGCGAGAACCGACAAAGATACTTCGAAGCTATTCGAGGAGGTAAAAGAAATCTTGGGCCGGATAAAACATCGCCAGTTAAAGGCGCTGGTCGGGGAGTTTTTGGCCGATGCTGATTTGATGGAGAAATTCCGCAATGCTCCGGGTGGTGTGAAGCTGCATCATAACTATCTCGGCGGGCTGTTGGAGCATACGCACAATATGCTGCGAGTTGCCGTTGCGATATTGCCGCTGTATCCGAAGGCGCAGGCTGATTTGGTATTGGCGGGGATTTTTCTGCATGATATGGGCAAAACCGAAGAGCTCTCGTACGATATGGCCTTTTCATATACTGATTCGGGCCAGTTGATTGGGCATATTGCGCAAACTCTGCTTATGGTAAATCAAAAGGCTGACGCACTCGCGGCGAAGGGGACAGTGATTGAGGAGCCAATTTTAGATTCTCTTGGACACATAATCTTATCGCACCATGGCGAATACGAATTTGGCTCGCCGAAGCTGCCGGCGACACCTGAAGCGTTTATGGTTTATTATATTGATGATTTGGATGCCAAGATGAGCCAGGTGACAAGGGCAATTGGGAATGAGCTGAGCGATTCAAACTGGACGGCGTGGCAAAACGCGCTGCAGACCCGGCTTTACAGAAAACGCATAGAAGAAATGTGATGCGTTATGCGTATTGAGTATTGTGTAAGATGCACACAATATGCAATTTGGAGTGAGTAAGTAACTTGCGGAGTACAGTGGGGAGTTGAAAATTAGGCCAGCCGGGCTTCCCCCCTAAAACAGCCCGGCTGGTTTTTCTGCGTGGGTGCGGATGTTTGTGGCCTTGAAGCAGCCTTTTTCACGGCGTCAAGCATACCTTCAACGCATACGGTTTCGCCATATATTCTGTTGCGGTGTGACAGCGTTATGGCACACCTTGTGAAAAAAGAGCGCGAATCAGGGGACACTCGCGATTCCTTTTTTTGAAAAGCAGCTTTTCGAAGCGATTTAGTGTGTCAAGAAGTGAAAACACATTAGCGGTTGTCAGAGGCTTTTGGGGGTCTAACCCTTATAAACCGGTATTAGATGCTCTGCGCCGACTCGCGTTTGAGGACGATGCCGGAGAATCGCCAGATCTTTTCGAAGTGCTTGCGAGGTAACGATACTTTGCCAGCGACGGGGTCACCAACGGTGACCGTATAGTCTGAGACATCGAGGACTACGACGCAATGGTCGGTGAGAAATGTGTTCCTTACCACAGCTAATGTGATGCCTGCATCTGCGAGTTCAGCGAGGGAATTGAAGCGACGGTAGCGGCATTTTAGACCGTCGCCGCTGTAGTGATTCTGAAGGGCGGCATAAAGACAACGTGGGAGAGTGCCTGTGATAGGACTTGAGTGAGAAAGTACAGCTATTTCTCCCTCGTTTGCGGGTAGGCCCAGCTTTCCAAGGGCCGTCACCGCCGCAGCCGGGCCGCAGGTGTAATCGGTAGTTTGAAAGCAAATTCCCTCAGAATCAAGCCTTGTCTTAAGATTTAGAAGGCGGCCCCTAACTAAAGCGGGGACAAGAAAAGGCAGGACGGAAAACCACGTTACAACGACAGCCATCAGGACGCAAATCATAAGCTTTTCGCATTTTCGAGGCAGGCGCGAGAGGGGTGTTGTCAAGCCCATTGTAACCGCCAGGCATAAGATGACGAATTTTATCCGTCCCATAAGCCAGTAGAAGGGCGGCACAAAGGCGAGTGAATTGGCAAATCTGGGGACCACGAGGGTCACCATGAGCACGAGCGGTACAAAATAACCCAGTATCCAACAGGGCCTGCGAAGACGTGAAAACGCCCTGCCAAGTACGATGCCCAACAGGGCCACGAGAACAACCGCTATAGTTTCAAGCCAAGGGTCCATGTTTTTTCCTTACATTTGGCTGTATCCGAAAGCCGAGCCCATACAGCCTCTCATTTTCTTGCAGCCTTTTGTCAATCTGCTGAAGCTTTTGGCCATGGCAACAATAGCGTTAGACTGAAACTTCAGTCGCATATAGGAAACGCCAATAGATGTGGAAGCGGAGACCCCCCTCTTTCCACATCTTTTCACTCTTGTAATATATCAGATTTGAGCCCGAAAATCAAGAAAAATCCTGCAGCACTCAAACCCGGACCTGACGGAATCGAGCTGGAGCCGAGCGTAATACCGATAATGTCCGGCATCGCTGTATAGAAACGCCGGATGCGTTTGGCTATGGAACGTCAGTGAGCCAGAATTGATGACTGCGCGATTTGTTTTTTTCGTGTCTATCGTAAGCAAGATGTGCTTTATCTAAGGCGGCGTCCTATAATTGTTTCCGCTTTTAACTTGACAACGCGATAGACTTTGGTATTATATATTTAATATATTTATGATTTTCGCGAAGAGGCACAGGTTAGATACTTCGGATGTTGACTCCAGCCTCTGATTTGCCGATTTACAAGTCAATGAGGCATTTAAACAAAACACATTTTTAAGGAGGATTTAATATGAGGAGATTAAGTCTAAAATTCGTGATTGTGTGTGTGCTGGCAGTCTGGCTGGTCGGCCTGACAAATTCGGCGGCCAGCGAAAGCTGTGTGGAGGCTGACAACAGCTCTGGCACTATCACGCTGCCGCCGGACTGCAATTATACGTGCCCCGGTGAGCCTTTCAAGATAATCGATGGTCTGCCGTCCGGAACGACGATAGAATTGGATGGCATCCTGATGGACTTTGTTTGCTGCGACGGTCCTTCCAAGTGCTCGTTATGCTCGCTGTCCCTCGGCGCAGCCCAGTGCGAGACAACCGGGGGCAGCCTCGGTGGTCACGGCCACTGCTTCACGGCAACGCTGGATTTGACTGTCAGCGGCACCGGTGACCTGACCGGCTTCAACCGCCATCTCGCGGTTCCGGTTTTTGGCGAAGTCCATACCGGGCCGCGAAACGCAGGCGAACCCGTACAGGACTTTAACAGCGTTTTCTTCCGTCTTTTTGGCGAGCTCTTTGGCGACCCCGATTTTTGTACGTTTCGTATTAGGTGGGGGACGGATTATAATCTGCCGAGTCCGGGCCATACAACATTAACGCAATTGCCCAGCGGAGATTTTGCGGTGGACAGCTTTTTTGACATTACATACGAGATTGAGTTTGAGGGTTGTCCAGACAGTAATGCTTTAAGCGACTTGTCGGGAACAACGACAGAAACACTGCGTATGGAAACCGGTTTCGCGGAGTGTAAACCAACGCCGGACGGCACAGCTTGTGACCCGGCGGCATGTTTGGATACGGACGAGGAATGTCACCCGGTGTGCGTGAACTTTGATATGGCCACGGGTGAGGTCACCATCCTCGACTGCAATTGCGGCGAGCCTAACGACTGCCGTGTGTATATACCCAGTGCATCCGGCCAGCCTTGTATGTTGCCCGATAACGGTACGGGCACGCCCAATCTGCCGCCGATAGGCTGCGAGTACAACAGCCCCAACGATGTTTTCAAAATCATCGATGGTCTGCCAATCGGGACTACGATAGAGATGGACGGTACGTTAATGAACTTTGTTTGTTGCGGCGACTCCTGCACGAACTGCTCGATGTCCCTGGGCGGGGGCCAGTGCGAGATGGCCGGCGGAAGTCTCGGAGGCGATGGTCATTGCTTCACAGCGACGCTGGACCTGGACGTTAACGGGACCGGAGACCTGGCGGGTTTCAATCGCCATTTGGCTGTTCCTGTCCATGGTGAGGTCCACACAGGGCCTCGCAAACCCGGCGAGCCGGTACAGGATTTTAACAGCGTTTTCTTCCGTCTTGATGGTGAACTGTTTGGCGACCCTGATTTCTGTGAGTTTATCGTCACATGGGGTACTGACTACGGTTTGGCGAGTCCGGGCCACACTACGCTGACGCAATTGCCAACAGGCGATTTCGCGGTGGACAGCTTTTTTGACATCACATACCAGATTGAGTTCGAAGGCTGTCCCAGCAGCGTGCTGAAAGATTGCTCCGGTATAACCACCGCCGCCACGCCGCTGCGGATGGTAGCCGGCGGCCCGGTGCCCAGTTGTATCGGCGATTGCCCGCCCGGGATGGTCTGTGACAGAACTATGACGGTAGACTGCGACGATGGGACGCTTAAAATCTGCTGCAAGCCGAGGGAGCCAAGTGCAGACTTGAACAGGGACGGCATAGTTAACTTCAAGGATTTCGCTTTTATGGCGAACCAGTGGCTGAGAAACATCCCGTAGTTTACCCAAGTGCCTGTTAACTCGTATGATGTCAAAGGGCTGTGGGCATTAAGCTTGCAGCCCTTCTTGTTGTATTGACATTGATAATTGGGGCTTGGGGCTTATAATTGCCGCAGAGATGCAAAAAAACAGAACCAAAGTATATACGGTCAGCCAGGTCAATACGCTAATCAAAGTAGTGCTCGAAGAGAGTTTGCCGCCGCGGCTGATAGTTCGAGGCGAAATAAGTGACTGGAAACACCATACGAGCGGGCACTGTTATTTTTCGCTCAAAGATGAAAACGCAATCCTGCCGTGCGTTATGTGGGCGAGCAAGTTCAAGAGTGTTAAGTTTTCGCCTGAGGATGGGATGGCGGTTCTGGCGACGGGTCATATCGATGTTTATACCGTTGGGGGGAAGTATCAACTCTATGTCAACAAGTTAGAGCCGGAAGGCGTCGGCGCTTTACAGTTGGCATTTGAGCAGATGTATAAACGGCTTAGAGCGGAAGGTCTGTTTGAGGACAAATACAAAAAGCCGCTGCCGAAGTATCCGATGCAAATAGGGATATTGACCAGCGAATCGGGAGCGGCGGTGCACGATATAAAAGACAGCATTTTCAACCGCTGGCCCTGCGCGAGGCTGTTTCTATATCCTGTGCCGGTGCAGGGTGAGGGGGCAGCGGAGGAAATTGCAGATGCGATAAGAGAGGTAAACAAACGCAACGAGGAGCTAAGGCTTGATGTACTGATTGTCGGTCGGGGCGGCGGGTCGTTAGAAGATTTGTGGGCTTTCAATGAAGAAGTTTTGGCGCGGGCGATTTTCGATTCGAAAATACCCGTCATTAGCGCGGTGGGTCACGAGGTTGATACAACAATAGCAGATTTGGTCGCGGACGCGCGGGCATCGACGCCGACGAAAGCGGGTGTGACGGCGGTGCCGGATATGCAGGAAGTTCTGGGGCAGTTAGCTTACATTGAAAAAAGCTTGGGTTCAAAAGCAAGGGCGATTCTGGAAGTGTGTGAGGGAAATTTGCAGATTATTTTAGCCAGTGCTGTATTTAGAAATCCGCTATTGCCGGTTCGCAACGCTGAACAGCAATTGGATGAGCTCGGTATAAGGTTAGCGGATTTGATAAGAGAGCTCTTGTTCGAAGCACGAGCCAGGCTGCAGGCAAGCTATGAGCAAATTGTCAAAATCGAGCCGCATCGGCTATTAGGCAGGAAAACGGTTGATTTGAATAATTTGTTGAACAGGGCAAAGGTAGCGGTAGAAACAGTGGTCAATCGCCGCCGAATGGAGCTTACGGCGCAGGAGAATCGGCTGGCGGGACTGAATCCGAAATCGGTTTTGCAGCGGGGATACAGTATTACCAGCAGCAAAAAAACCGGTCTTTTAGTGAGGAAGCCCGATGATGTCCGAATTGGAGATTTGTTGATTACCGAGCTTACGGACGAGAAATTGATTGAAAGTAAGGTGGTAAAAAAGTAAGAAGGAAAAAGAACTAAGCAAGGATTCCACAGATTAACACGGATTAAACAAAAGTAAAAGAAAATGAATTCCGACTTCCGCCGGGATGACAACTGGTGTGAAGTCAGCAACCTGTGTGGTAAAAAAATCGTTGGAATTCAGAAGCTGTTGTCGCTTCGTCAGAAAAGGTCCAGATGATTCAGAAGAGAATATTGCGACGCGCTCGCCGCCGTAAAGGAAAGAAGAAAGAGTTTACTACTCTTAAGCGGTCTAACCCCAAAAACAACCTGCCCCAGTTCGTTGTCAGAGCCCATGCTGCTATTGAAGCCGGTCAAGTTAGAGAGGCAAATCGTCTTTTCAAAGAAAATGCCGCCAAGGTCACCGAAGAAGTGACGGGGGAAAACCCTTTAAGAACGAACGTTATGTTCGTACTTGCAGAGGTACTCTGTCTAAACGGGCGATACAAAATGGCGGAAGAAGTATGCAGGAATATTCTAAAGATAGGTCCGCAGGCCTTAATATACAATCCTGCTTTAGTGTACAACATGTTAGGAGGCATCTGCGAGTATACCGGTCGTCTGTCAGAAGCGATAATAAATCTAAGGAAAACTACAGAGCTGGTCCCTGATTTTGCAGGTGCCTGGAGCAACCTTGGGATGGCTTTGGTACGTATGGGTGAAACACAGGAAGGGGTCAACCTATTACGAAAAGCGGTTGAGAAGACACCTAAGCTCGCCACATTACGATCCAATTTTTTGCTTTACCTGAATTATCTGCCAAACGTCGACCCTCAAGAGCTTCTTAATGAGCATAAGCAGTGGGGCCGGATTCACGCTCGCACAAGTTTGGCCAAGGTATCTCACAACAATGTTCCCGAACCTGAGCGCAGGCTTCGGATTGGTTACATCTCGCCCGATTTTCGCAATAGTTCGGCAGCATATTTTTTCGAATCACTTCTTGATGGACACGATAATGAAGCGGTGGAAGTTTATGGATATGGCAGTGTCAAATTGCCGGACCAAACCACCGAACGCCTTAAACAGAAGTTTGATTGCTACCGAGATATCTGTGGTGTGGGTAGTGAAACGACCGCCCATATGATTGAACAGGACAGAATAGATATCCTGGTGGACCTTGCAGGGCACACGAACAATAATCGTCTGACTGTGCTGACATACAAGCCAGCTCCCATCCAGGTTACCTACTTAGGATATCCCAATACAACCGGAATGCAGGCTATCGATTATCGTTTTACGGACATCCTGGCAGAGGCGCCGGAATCACAAGAATTCTACACCGAAGAATTAATTTTTTTGCCGGGGGGGTTTCTTTGTTATAGGCCGCCCGATTTTGCCCCTCCTGTGTCGCCGCCGCCCGCCATTCGAAAAGGTCACGTTACCTTTGGGTCGTTTAACAATAACTGCAAAGTTAGTCCGCTCATCATGGAACTTTGGGCGAAAATCCTGAAGGCTAATGGTAATTTTCGTTTTCTGTTGAAGTTCCAAGGAGGTGACGACCAGGCGCTCAAGGACCATTACCTCCGGGATTTTGAGCGACTGGGAACCGCTCAGGAGAGGGTGGGCATCTATGGCTGGAAACCTCCCGTTGAGCACTTGCAAGCGTACGGGGAAGTGGATATTGCACTGGATACGTATCCTTATCATGGTACGACAACGACCTGTGAAGCGCTGTGGATGGGCGTGCCTACCGTTTCTCTGGTGGGAAAATGTCATGCGTCCCGAGTCGGACTAAGCATACTGAGCCATGTAGGGCTGGAATCTTTTGCAACCTCTACTCCCGAAGAGTACGTCGCCAAAGCTATCCGGCTTGCTGAGAACCAGGAGACCCTGGCAAAGATGCGTGCTTCGATGAGGGAGCGGATGGCTGCCAGTGTGCTGTGCGACGCAAAAGGGTTTGCTCGCAGTGTGGAAGCGGCCTATCGAAAAATGTGGCACCGGTGGTGCGGATGCCGTGAGGAGGTATTTAGATGACGTCCGAATCGCAGATTTGTTAATTACCGAACTCGCGGACGAAAATTTAATTGAAAGTAAGGTAACAAAAAAGTAAAAAGAATTAAGCCACAGATGAACACAGATTGGCACAGATTCAATGAAAGTAAAAAGTGAAAGTTAGAAAGATGGCAAAGGGCAAACAGAAAAACGATATCGAGAAGCTGACGTTTGAAGAGGCAATCAAAGAGCTTACAAACATCGTAGGCAAGATAGAGCAGGGCCAAATCCCGCTGCAGGACAGTCTCGAACAATATGAAAAAGGAATGGCTTTGATCAAGCACTGCAGGACTATATTGCAGAAGGCTGAGAAACGGATTGAGAAGATAACCAAAGAAGAGAAATCAGCAGACAGTAGTCAGGAGCAGGAATAGTTGGCTTTCGCGAGCGTGGCGGAATTGGCAGACGCGCAAGGTTTAGGTCCTTGTGTCCTTAGGGACGTGGAGGTTCGAATCCTCTCGCTCGCAGTTTTATTGAAAGAGGACTTTAATCAATGACGGCAAGAATAGGTTTTGACAATGAAAAGTATTTACAGCAACAGACGGAGGCTATCCTTGAGAGAGTTGATCAGTTCAACAACAAACTGTATCTGGAATTCGGCGGAAAACTTCTGTTTGATTATCATGCAGCACGAGTGCTCCCGGGCTTTGATCCGAACGTGAAAATGCGCCTCCTGCAGAAAATACATGACAACATAGACGTTTTGCTATGTATTTATGCCGGAGACATTGAGAGAAAAAAAGTGCGGGCTGACTTCGGTATTACCTATGATTCGGACGCGCTTAAGACAATCGATGACTTTAGGGAATGGGGCATCGATGTCACCGCCGTGGTCATTACACGCTATGATAACCAGCCCTCAGCCAAAACATTTAAGAACAAGCTTGAGCGGAGGGGAATAAGCGTTTATACGCACAAATTTACCAAGGGTTACCCTACGGATGTCGACGCCATTGTAAGCGACGAAGGTTACGGTGCAAACGAACCGATACATACCAAAAATCCAATCGTAGTTGTGACCGGTCCGGGACCGGGTAGCGGTAAACTCGCCACCTGCCTTTGCCATTTGTACCATGAATACCGAAACGGCAACGAGGCCGGCTATGCCAAGTTCGAAACCTTTCCCATCTGGAACCTGCCTTTGAAACATAAAGTAAACATTGCCTACGAGGCCGCAACGGTCGACCTCAAGGATGTAAACGGCATTGACTATCACCATCTGGAAGCCTACAACGAAACAGCAGTCAACTACAATCGTGATATCGAAGCTTTTGCACTGCTGAAAAGAATAATGGAAAAAATCACAGGCAAGGAACCCTTCTACAAATCTCCGACTGATATGGGAGTCAACCGTGCAGGTTTCGGAATCGTCGATGATGAGGTTGTTCAGGAAGCCGCCCACCAGGAGATCATCAGGCGGTATTTCAGGTGTGCGTGCGAATACGCAATGGGATTCGTGGAAAGAGAAATACTGGAGAGGTCGGAACTTATCATGAAAAACGTTGGTGCAAAGGTGGAAGACAGATGCGTCGTACTACCGGCTCGACAAGCTGCACGAAGAGCACGGGAACTCGGCAAGGGCAATGAGGGCATTTTTTGCGGCGCTGCCATCGAGCTCCGGGACGGAACCATAATCACGGGCGAGAATTCTCCGTTTATGCACGCGGCCTCGAGCCTCGTTATCAACGCCACGAAATACCTTTCTGGTTTGCCGAAGAAAATGCATCTTTTGCCGCAGAATATTACTGATTCTGTACGATTCCTGAAAAAGGAAATCATGAACGGAAAAATGATTAGCCTTGACCTTGAAGAAACATTAATCGCCCTGAGCATTAGTGCTATATCGAATCCCGCCGCCCAGATGGCTGTCGAGCATTTGAAAGAGCTAAGGGGCTGCGAAGTCCATATTACTCATATTCCCACTACTGGGGACGAGGCTGGGTTAAGAAAGCTGGGTGTTAATCTTACCTCAGATCCTGACTTTTCTTCGAAAAGTCTTTTCATTAACTGAACGCCGTCAAGGCGGTGTTTTTATGGAGTACGACCTCGTTACAGGTATCCCACGCAGACTACGGAAGTTTCTGTTCAACCAAATTTTGGGGGTACTAAAAATCACATTTCAAAGGAGGAATACGGGCAGGCTCGTCAGAATGCCAAACATTATTGGCAGACGCGCCAGGTTTAGGTCCTGGTGGGCCATTTAGCCTGTGGAGGTTCGAATCCTCCCGCTCGCATTCTTATCGGCCGTAAATAAAATAAGGGGATTTCAAATAATTTCTGTGTTTGGGCTTGACAAAAATCAAAGAATCTGGTATAATTGTTTTATCATGAGGCAGATTAACCGCAAAAATACTGGTTGTTGGTGGTGGCCTGTGGGATAAATTCCAGCAGGCATGCGGTGATTTGCTGTAAAAAAATGTTGAGATTTGTTAGATGGCAGCCTGTTGGAAAAGCAGGCTGCTTTTTTTGTTTGTATTTGTGTTAACTTGAGGATAAAAATTACGATTAAAGGCTGAAACTATGGAAGATTACAGACAAATAATACACGGTGCCAAGCCGGGGCAGATTATACCCATCGTTAAACAAATGGATATGGACGAGCCGGTGGACTTTTTTGCCAAGCTCAGCGACTACGGCCGGGCCAAAAACTGTTGCTTGTTCGAGTCCAAAGAGCACCTTGCGGAAAATGCTTTGAGTTTCGGCACGGCGAGGCCGGCACTTTACCTTACCGGCACGGGGTCTGAATTTGCTATCAAGGCCTTGAGTAGGACAGGCGGGCGAATGATAGAGTATTTGTCCACCGAGGGCAAGACAAGGTTCGGTTTTTGCGAATCGGTCGAGTTCGGTTCGGAGGCAATTACCGGTCGAATCAAACAGGACGAAAAAACAGTTGATGAACAGACCCGGCTGCAAAGCACAAATCAAATGGACGTATTGCGGGCGGTGGCGTTTGCGTTCAGCCTGGCGAGTAAGCCGTTCCGCGTGACCTGTGGATTGCTTGGGGCGATAAGCTACGATTTTATTGACCAGTTTGAGAAGCTTCCTCCAAATAAAGAAGACATGCTCGGCAATCCCGATTACGAACTTTACTTTGCTGACAATATCTTTCTGATGGACCACGCAGCAGGCAAGGGTTATGTAATTGTGAACGTGATAATAACAAACGGTGACCGTGAAGCTGTGGTAGCTGAGGCACAGGATTGTTTCGACTACTATTCCAACATTGCGAGATTCGATGCACCCAAAGGACAGCGATTTACGGGCTCGCTGCCTGTTGCTTCAACAGATATGAACCAGGATGAGTATGAAAAAATAGCTCGTGACGCCAAACAGCATATTATCGACGGTGACATCCTTCAGGTCGTGCTGAGCAGGACGAAAATGGAGCCTTGTCCGGATGAGCCGTTGGATGTTTATAAGCGGCTGAGGGAATTAAATCCTTCGCCCTATATGTTCTATCTCAATACCCCCAACACGATATTGTTAGGCTCGAGTCCGGAACTTAATTTGCGTGTCAGCCCCGTTAGAAGTCCGCAGCGAGATTCCGGCAGGCGCCCGGAGGGCCTTACTTCTAACGGGGTCAGCGGGACCTTGGGCCCAAGGACCGAGAGGCGCGACGTTGAGATTCGGCCGATAGCCGGCACAAAACCCAGGGGCAAGGTCGGCAATACAATCGATGCCGATACCGATTTTAGATATGAGGCCGAACTAAAACTCGACCGCAAGGAACTGACTGAGCATATAATGTTGGTTGATTTGGCCAGAAACGATATTGCTCACGTGGCTGAGCCGGGCAGCAGAGTTGTTACAGAGCTGCTGACGGTTGAAAAATATGCTTCGGTCCAGCATTTAGTAAGTAATGTCAAGGGTACACTCGCAAAAAATCTTGATGCGTTGAGTGCTTATCTTGCCACAATGAATATGGGGACATTAACGGGGGCGCCGAAGATTGAAGCGATGAAAATAATCCGCCAGCTTGAGAAGACCAAGCGCGGCTACTACGGCGGAGCTGTTATGTACCTGACCGTGGACGGTCAATTCGACAGTTGTATTACCATAAGGAGTCTGCAGGTAAAGAATCACACCGCTTATATTCGGGTCGGTGCCGGCATTGTGCACGACAGTATTCCAAAAAGTGAATTTGAGGAAACCGAACACAAAGCAAGGTCGTGTATGCGCGCGATTCAAGGAAAGTAAGGGACAAAAACTTATGGAAGAAAAGATTAGAAAAGTTTTGTTCATCGATAATTTCGATTCGTTCACGTACAATCTGGTAGATGACTTCTGCAAGCGCAATTGCGAGGCCAAGGTTTATCGTGCCGACACGGAGCTTAAAGAGCTAAAGGTCATAGCTGACGAATTTGGTCCTGACCTGCTTGTGATTTCCCCCGGGCCGGGCACTCCTGACACAGCGGGTGTTTCGCTTTCAGCGGTAGGTTATTTCAAAGACAAACTGCCGATATTCGGCGTGTGTCTGGGTCATCAGGTAATAGTACAGTATTTCGGCGGCAAAATCAGTCATGCCCCGGAGCCGATGCACGGCAAACCGTCACGAGTGACACACAACCAAAAAGGCGTATTCGCGGGGGTTGAGAACCCGCTGCAGGCAGGGCGGTATCACAGCCTTTGTGTTGTGGAACTTCCTGATTGCCTGGAAAGAACCGCTGAGTTCGAGGGAGTTGTTATGGGCGTCGAGCATAAGGAACTGCTCATATTCGGCGTGCAGTTTCATCCGGAGAGCATTTTGACCCCGGCGGGCGGTAAAATAATCGAGAACGTTTTGTCAATTGCAGCTACAAGAAGCAAAAAGCAGGGGGGCGGCGATGGCAACAATAACTGAATACCTGGAAATTATTTTAGAAGGTAACGACCTTACATTCGAGCAGGCAAAGGGTCTTTTGGATACCGTATTCGAAGGCAGTGTTGCGGATGTTCAGATTGCCGCTTTTCTGGCGGCAATGAGGGTCAAGCATGCCAGCCCGATGGAGATTGCCGGTCTTGCTAAATCGCTTCGTGAGCATGCAGTGCCTGTAAAGGTTGACATCGATAATCTTATCGACACCTGCGGCACGGGCGGAGCGGCGACAAAGACGTTCAATGTTTCTACCGCTGCGGCACTTGTGGCTGCGGGAGCGGGTGCTTACGTAGCCAAGCACGGCAACAGGGGTATAACCAGTCGTTGTGGCTCGGCAGATGTTTTAGCGGAGCTTGGCGTAAAAATCGATGCTGCTGCGGACGTTGTCGCGGCGTGCATTGAACAGGCCCATATTGGTTTTATGTTTGCTCCCAAGTTTCATCCGGCGATGAAATTTGTCCAGCCCATCCGAAAGAGTCTTGATTTCCAAACTGCCTTTAATATTCTCGGTCCGTTGGCCAATCCGGCCGGGGCCGGCGCACAGGTGATGGGTGTTTATAGTGAACATTTGCTTGACAGCATAATCGAGACCCATAAGATTCTCGGCGCCCGACGAGCTATGGTGGTTCACAGTGAAGGTCTGGACGAAATCAGCACTATGCACCCCACGAAAATTCGTCAGTTAATAGACGGTAACATAAGTTCTACAGAACTCAACCCTGCCGATTTTGATATTCCCAGGGCATCTATCGACGAGCTGAGGGGCGGTGACGCAAAGACCAATGCGCGAATTGTACACGACATACTCAGCGGCAAAGAGCACGGCTCCAAGAAAAACATTGTCATTCTAAATGCAGCCGCTGCAATAATCGTCGGCGAGTTAGCTGATGATTTCGAATCGGCCATTAAGATGGCAGAGGGTTCGGTCAGCGATGGCAAAGTATTGGCCTGTCTGGAGAAGTTAATCGAGATTTCAAACAAGGCATAAGATATGGTCGAGAGCACGGGCCGGCAATATGTTGATAGTGAAAGTTAAAATTTGTGGTATTACGAATTTTGAGGATGCTGCCGCAGCAGTCGACGCAGGTGCGGATTTGCTGGGTTTTAACTTTTACCCTAAAAGCCCAAGATTTATAGCTCCGGAGAAAGCAGCGGAAATAATAAACAAGCTGCCTAGCTTTATAGATGTAGCCGGCGTGTTTGTGAATGAATTGATTGAGCAAATCCACAAGACGAGGAACTTGTGTGCGTTAGACTGGGTTCAGTTACACGGCGACGAAAGCCCGGAGTCATGCAGGGAGTTTCTCTCTTATAATGTAAAAACGATGAAGGCGGTACGGGTGAGGGACCAAAGCGATATTCAAAAGGCAGAGGATTATTTCACAGATGCGATATTGCTGGATGCTTTCGACCCTGAAAAGTACGGCGGGACGGGAATAGCGTTTGACTGGAATATCATCGGGCATATAAACAAACGCGTTTTTTTAGCAGGTGGAATAAATCCCGATAACGCAGTGAGGGCGGTTGAGCTTGGTGTTTATGGGATTGATATCTGCAGTGGTATCGAAGCTGAGCCCGGCAAGAAAGACCATAAGAAGATGAAAAAGTTGTTTGAGAATATCAGGCATTTGAGAGCTTAGAAGAAAAAGGAAATTCGCTATGAAATACAGAGGCAGATTCGGCGATTACGGCGGCTTCTACGTTCCGGAGGTTCTGATGCCGGTACTGGAAGAATTGGAGGAAGCGTTTTATCGCTTTTACAAGGACGAGCGGTTTGTGACTGAGCTGGCGCAGCTTTCGAAGGACTATGCCGGCCGACCCTCGCCACTTTATTATGCAAAGAGATTCAGTGAGCATGTCGGTTTTAAGGTGTATCTAAAACGCGAAGACCTTCTGCACGGCGGAGCACACAAAGTCAACAATACGCTCGGACAAGGCCTTTTAGCAAAGTATATGGGCAAAACTAAACTCATCGCCGAGACCGGCGCCGGTCAGCACGGTTTGGCCACGGCGATGATTGGGGCCTTGTTTGGTATGGAGACGAAAATCTTTATGGGCGTAATCGACATCGACCGGCAGAGCGTTAATGTCCATAAAATGAAACTGTGCGGCGCAGAAGTTATTCCTGTTGAAGGTGGTACGGGAACTCTCAAAGATGCCATCAATGATGCCCTTCGCTACTGGACTGCTCATGTGACTGACACATTTTATCTTTTCGGCTCAGCCTGCGGCCCGCATCCATATCCGACGGTAGTAAAACATTTCCAAATCTGTATCGGCGAAGAGACAAGGCGGCAGTGCCTTGAACAAATCGGCAGATTGCCTGATATGATTGTCGCCTGCGTCGGCGGCGGCAGCAATGCGATAGGTATCTTTTCAGCGTTCTTAGATGACAAAGATGTCAAACTGATTGGAGTTGAAGCCGGCGGCAGGAGCCTGGCAAGCGGAAAGCATGCTGCGACATTAGTTGCCGGGCGGGTGGGCATCTTACACGGCGCAAAAGCTTATCTGCTGCAGGATGAGGAAGGGCAGGTTTATGAGACCGAATCGGTAAGCGCCGGGCTGGATTACCCGGCTGTTGGGCCGGAACACTGTCTGTTGAAGGACACCGGCAGGGCCGAATATGTCGCCGCAGAGGACACCGAAGTGCTTGATACCTTTGAGCTGCTGAGCAAAAAGGAGGGAATAATGCCGGCTTTGGAAAGTGCACACGCATTAGCGTTTCTTTGCAGCCAAAAGGGCAAGTTAGCCGCTGATACAGTAGCAGTGGTGAGTCTTTCCGGCCGAGGTGATAAAGACGTCGGAATTGTGGAAAAGCATCGACCTTTACAATATTGATTATTGACCCGGATTTCACAGATGAACCCCGTAAGGCCAACGGTCTCTTACGGGGTGAAGTTGTGCAAGTCGTAGGGGCGGCCCTATGTGGCTGCCCAAATTCGTAAATAGAAAATAGACAGCAATCGATTGAAACGCCCCGCACTCAGCGTTGTGCAAAGGAAATAAAATTTGTTAGCCCAACTGCGAAAGTTGGGTTAGCTATGACAAAGTAAGTGTGATATGCCATATATGAAGTTTAATCTATCGTAGGTAAAGCGTTATCCGTAATAAATAAGGCTTAATATGTCGCAGATGAAGGGTGATTTGCCACAGATGATATAGAGCATTACCACAAAATCGTTGTTGCTATCAATGAGACGATAAAAATCATGGCTAAAATTGACGAAGTAATCGACACCCACGGCGGCTGACCTATAAAAAAATATATAATGAGGGAAATCCCAGATATACTGATTGAATAAAGAGGCAGAACATGAATGAAAGAGAAAAAGCAATTAATGCGTTAATAAAGAATGCACGTGATGTGTCCACAAGTAGGAAAAGTGAGGTCTTAGGCTGGCCAAATATTGTAACTGCTGTTGGAAAGGGGGACGGGTACATTCCTGGTTATATTCCTTATATTGGCAAGGATTTCTTTTCAAAGAAACTCGAAGGGGCAAGAATAATTATTTATGCATTGAGCCAAAATCTTAAAAGTGATATGGATCTAGCAAAAGATTGGGCTACAAGTTGGCATGAACCAGACAAAGATGAGAAGGCATTGAACCGTCAAAATTGCAGTTGTGAGAAAGAAGGTAAGGGTATTATGATGCACCCTTTCGATACGGGGCATTTACCTGTTATAGCGGCTATGTTGCTTGAGCAATTAGGCAAAAACCCAAATAGTTTGGCGAGTATTTACGATGTTGTAGCAGCGACAAATCTTTCAAAATACTCTTTCAGAAATGCTTCTGGAAGAACAACGGATTGCAATGAAAGTTTGAATAAATGTCTTGAATGGTTTACTCAATACGAGATTGAGATATTAAAACCAGATTATATAATCTGTGCAGGAAATGCGGTATGGGGAATGCTCAATAAAAATAAATTCGAAGGTGTTAAAATTGTAAAGGTTGCATTTCCAAGTTTGCAAGTAATTAATAGATGGCATAAGAAATATAAAGCTTGTAAAAAATATAAACCTGATGAAATTTTAAGTATGCTCCCCAAGAATGACCATGAAAAGGATGTGGATTATAAAGGGAAAAATTTGCGATATATAATAGAAAGGGATTTTGTGTATTTCTCAAATATGTATTCAGAGATAGACAAGCGATTAAAGTGTATCCCTTAACGGTCATCTATAAAGAGCTATGATTGTGCTCAAATGCCTATCCGTCTGATATTGAAGCCTTCCTGAATGCGGCTCAAAAGTTGACCGGCGGCAGGAAATTTGTATGAGTTGTAAGATGTATCAAAGAAAGTTACATAGGAGGCAATCTGGAAATCGGCCAGGGCGGCTGGCCAATAGAATAGAGGAGTAAGATGGTTTCTGATTTTGACAAGCATGTGGCAAAGCAGCAGATAGAATGGCGTAAGAGCAATATTTCTACCGAGGAGATGGGCGTTCAGAACGGTTTGAAGAGGCCATGGATATTGCCCGAAAATCTCTGGAAGGAAGGATTATGGGAGAGAATAAAAGACTCTCTGCCTGAATATCTTAAAAAAGAAGAAGTCCAGAGACACAAAGGTTGCCATAACCTTAAGAGTTCCTGGATGCTCTGTGCAAATCTGTACTTCTCTTTCCGAAAGGACAAAGACCTGCTGGCAGGCTTTCTGAATAAATTTGTAAGCAATAAAATCAAAACTGTAGATCGAATCGAGCTGGAGTATGCCGAAGGTGGCAAGTTGAATCCGGCGGAGCTTCTTGGCGAGCCACAGGGGACGAGAGGGGCAAATCAGACCTCTCCTGATGTTGCATTTGTTGTCAATGGAGGCAAGGGACTTATTTTGACTGAGAATAAATACACTGAGCATTCGTTCTATCCTTGCTCTGGTCGGAAGCCTGATTTTGGTAATCCAAATATAAAGCGATGTTTGGACTTTGGCTTTATCCACGATGATATTAAAAATAACTGTCACCTGCTTAATTGGGAAAATGAATCGAGAAAGAATCGCAAATATTGGGATTACATCAGGATTAGCGATAAGGGTCGGCAAATTTTAAAGCGGTGCCCAGCAGCGACTTCAGGATACCAGCTTTTCAGACAACAGGCGTTGGCAGAGGGTATTGCGGAAAGTGGCAAGTATGAGTTCGTAATTTCATGTGTGGCTTATGACCAGGATAACCAGACCCTTATAAGTAGCTTAGAACCGACCGGAATAGATGACTTCACGACTGGATGGGGTAGCCTCTTTGAAGGCAAGGCTGGGTTTAAAAGCTTCTCGCATCAACAATGGGTTGATTGGGTACGGCAGCATGATACTCAAGGCCAATGGAAAGAGTGGCTAAACTATATTGGGCAACGTTATGGCTATTAATTCTAACAAGGTAATTAAAGGTGTCCGGTACTTTTTCCCGTTGAATCGCTCCTGCCTCGCCGTGGCTCTCGCCGCGATGCGACCGCGTCGCAGCGGGCCGGCACGGCGGGTCGGATTCTCTCCAGCCCGTTAGAAATCCCCGCCCGGTTAGAAGTCTGCAAGACTTTACTTCTAACGGGGCTGGCATCCCATTTCTAACGGGCTCCAGAATTTCCATCCGCGGGATGCCCCACAACGGCATTACCGACACAAGTTTGTCGATTTTTGACCCGCCATCCAGGATTGGACCCCATACACAAAAACTTATGCCACTGAAGCACTCCATAAGTATATACGCATATACTTATATGCTCAAGCTGAGAATAAAAGGGGTCGGGAGCCTTTTTTTTAACCTTCGTTCTTTTCACGTTGAATCGCTCCTGCCTCGCCGTGGCTCTCGCCGCGATGCGACCGCGTCGCAGCGGGCCGGCACGGCGGGTCGGATTCTCTCCGGAGTTTCTCAAGCTCAGAATGAGCGCAAATCCCGCACTTACTTTCTTTCAAAAGTTAGTGCGGGGTAAATTTGGTGCGTGGACAATCTTCGAAACTTGTGCCCGCGCAGGCGGGTATCCCTCTTCCATGAGATCTTCTGTTTTGAATTTCT
>Ga0114922_10000827_pt1 | contig 29731 bp, 20 predicted proteins | sample AartaG_FD_100975 | JGI IMG/M metagenome (GOLD analysis project Ga0114922, IMG submission 100975) | Deep subsurface microbial communities from Aarhus Bay to uncover new lineages of life (NeLLi) - Aarhus_00045 metaG | ecosystem: Environmental > Aquatic > Marine > Oceanic > Sediment | place... | reverse complement strand
GGTTCAAGCCCTGGTCTCGTCGTCTGTACTGGGGGAAACCTTTCTGAAGAAAGGCTTTCCCCCAGACCCCCTTCCAAAGACTTTTGCCTGCCCTGCCGGCAAGAGCCGGCAGGGCTGTAAAAGCCGAGAAGTTTCTGAAGGGGGGTGTGGGGGGAAACTCTTTTCAAAGAGTTTCCCCCCACACTATCGTTGCTTGAAAACGCCTCAAACAGGCGCTGTGATGCCATCTACGCACAGCTACTCAACCGTCAAAACATAACAAAGACCAAGAGATTTTATTGCACCCCCGGCGCAGGGCCGCCTCTGGGAGTGAGGGCTGTGGTGATTATCTGCTGTCGGCCTGCGATTTGACGCATAGGAGGGCGTTGTGTGCGGCCTCGAGGAAGCGGGCGCCGTTGTGCTTGTCTTGCTATTCCGCTACTTCTTGGTCGCCTTGGCTTGCCAGTCGACGCGTGGTGCATCGCCCCAGAGGAGTTCGAGATCGTAAAACTCGCGGAATTCGCCGAGGAAGATATGGACGACAACATCGTTGTAGTCGACGAGCACCCACTTGTCGCTGTCGGTTTCCTCTCCGAGAGGCAGCAGCTTCTGTTTCTTGAAATGGTGGCGAATACGGGTCCAGAGCGCACGAAGCTGCCGGGGATTGTCGACCGTGGAGATGACGAAGTATTCCGTAACTTCGCTGATCTCTCGGAGGTCAAGGATCGTAATGTACCTGGACTTCATGTCGTCGGCTATCCGTGCGCACGTTATGGCCTTTTCCTTGCCTTCGATCACTATCCCCCTGAAGAACCTGCCCGAGCGGGCGGCCTGATGTTGAGCCGCCCGCCCGAGCCGGTCATTGCTTGTCAATCGGCCTGCAGCAGCCTGGCGATTTGATCTCCGTACTTGACGATGACGCCCGCGCAAATGACGGACACCATCGACATCAGTTTGATCAGGATGTTGAGCGACGGGCCGGAGGTGTCTTTGAACGGGTCACCGACGGTGTCGCCTACCACGCTGGCCTTGTGGGCGGATGAGCCCTTGCCGCCGTGTGCGCCGGCCTCGATGTACTTCTTGGCGTTGTCCCACGATCCGCCTGCGTTTGCCATCATCACGGCCAGTGCAAAGCCGGTGGTGAGGCCGGCGGTCAGCAGTCCTACAACTCCCGCCACGCCAAGAACGATGCCTATGGCTACCGGCACAACAAGTGCGAGCAGCGACGGCACGATCATCTCGGCCTGCGCGGCCCTTGTGGAGATGTCAACGCACGAAGCATAGTCGGGGTCGGCTGTTCCCTCGAGGATCCCGGCGATTTCTCTGAACTGTCGCCGCACTTCCTCGACCATTTTGAAGGCCGCCCGGCCTACGGCTCTCATCGTGAGAGCGCAAAACACAAACGCAAGCATCGACCCGATCAGCATGCCTCCCAGCACCTTGGGATTGAGCAGGGTGAGGTCGAAGTATTGCGCGATCTGCGTGTACGTGGCATCGGCCGTGGCCACTGTCTCGCCGCCTACGGTGATAGTCTCCTTTACATCGGCGAGGGTGATGCGTACCTGCATGACAAAAGACGCCACAAGAGCCAGAGCAGTGAGCGCGGCCGACCCGATGGCGAATCCCTTACCTGTAGCCGCGGTGGTGTTGCCCAGCGAGTCGAGGGCGTCGGTCCGTTCGCGAACTTCAGGGCCCAAGCCGCTCATTTCGGCGTTGCCTCCGGCGTTATCGGCGATCGGGCCATAGGCGTCGGTGCTGAGCACGATCCCGAGCGTAGAAAGCATGCCCACCGCAGCGATGGCGATACCGTAGAGCCCTACGGGCAGGCTGGCAAAGCCACCGGCAAAAGCAAAGCTCAAGATGATGCCCACCACAATGGTTATCACGGGTATCCAGGTCGACATCATTCCGACGGCCAGCCCCTCGATGATGACCGTTGCGGGGCTGGTGAGGGCGTTCTCGGCCACGCCTTTTGTCGGCTTGAAGTCGGCAGAAGTGTAGTACTCTGTTGATTTTCCGATCACAACGCCGGCCACGAGGCCGGTAACTATCGCCAGCCATATTCCCCAGAAGCTGAAACTGTCGGCCTCAATCCGGCCGAACAGCAGATAGCAGGCGAGGAGCGATACGCCGACGATCAGCACCGAGCTCAACGACACGCCGCGGCCCATGGCCTTGAGCAACTGCTTTTGAGAAGCGCCTTCTTTAGTCCTGACGGCAAACACACCGAGAACCGACAGGATGATGCCCGCCCCGGCGATGACCATTGGAAGGAAGATGAAGCGAAGCTGATTGAGCTTGCTGACCTCCGCACCAAAGAGCGCCACCACGGCCGCGAGGCCCAGGAGCATCGCCGCGAGGATGGAATTGCTGTACGACTCGAAGAGGTCGGCGCCCATGCCCGCGACGTCGCCGACGTTATCGCCCACGTTATCGGCGATGGTGGCCGGGTTGCGGGGATCGTCTTCAGGAATGCCCGCCTCGATCTTGCCCACGAGGTCGGCGCCGACGTCGGCGGCCTTGGTGAAGATGCCGCCGCCCACCCTTGCAAACAGGGCCTGCGTACTGGCGCCGATGCCGGACGCAAGCAGCGTTGTAACGAGGGCCTGCAGCTTGTTGAGGTTGTCTCCCCAGCCGGTATAGTAAAGCGCAATGAACCAGATGCTGATATTCAACAGTGCGAATCCTACAACCACGAGGCCCATTACGGCGCCGCTTCTGAAGGCGACCTGCAGGCCGGAGTTGAGGCTGTCGCGCGCGGCGTTGGCGGTGCGGGCGCCCGCGTTGGTCGCCGTTTTCATTCCGAGGTATCCGGTCAGCCCGCTGGAAAAGGCCCCGGTGAGGAAGGCAAAGGGCGCCAGCTCCGGCAGGAGTTTCAGCCAGAACGCCATCAGGCAGAAAACACCGAACAGAAGTGCGACTACGATGCCGACCACCTTGTATTGGCGGCGGAGGTAGGTCATGGCCCCCTCGCGCACGTGGCGGGCGATCTTTTTCATCAGGTCGGTGCCTTCTGAATGTTTCATTATTTCTTTGTAAAAGATCAGGGCGAAGATCAAGCCGATAACGGCCCCTGCGGGAGCAATGAGCCACAACGCCCACAGCATCAGCGGGGTGTCCGACGCAGTTTCTGGCGCCCCGGCTGCCTCCTCGGCGAATGCAGGGCAGCACATAAACAACAGCACGACCGCCGCCAAAACCAATCCAGTTCCCAGTTGCGATTTCGTCACGCAGTTCTCCTTTCTTTCGGCCCTGAAAGAATGCTCTACCCTCTACCGCACCGTATGGTTTTCTGCTTGCGAGGAATCAGTTTGAGGGATTATTCTAAAGGCTTCGTCCATTCGGTTCAAGTTATCTTTTGCCTGAGGGTCGTTGGGATGGCGCTGTCTTATCCTCTGCCAGATGCCCAAAGAGCGCCGATGGTAGGCGACCGATGCCTTGGAATCTCGCTGCTCGACCGCCGCGATGAGCGCTCTGGTGTAATGCTCGCCGACTTCCCTCAGATGGTCTTCGGCCCAGTCGCGTTGGATATCCTCGCCGTAGAACAGGAAAAGGAGCTCGAGGGCCTCCTGCCGCAGTCGCTCCGACTGCACGTCGTCGGCTTTGCCTATTTGCCGCCGGATTGTTTCGATCCTGCCCTTCAGCCGGTCGATTCCCGCCTCTGCGCCTTTCTTGTGGCCGAAGTTCAGCAGATCGTGCCACGCATTCCGGGCGGCCAGCTCAATCAGCGCTTGGTTTTCACCGGCCATACGGTCCGACAACTTCTCGCAGATTTCGGCTATCTCACGCATTGAGTTTGCGCACTTCTCGTGCAATGGATCCTTGGAGAAAAGCTGCCGGCGCAAACGGAGCACATTGTCGATCTCGGCAATGATCCGGGCCTTATCATTCGCCGTCATGGCCTGGTGCAGCCGGTCGGTGTATTCGGTGTCGAGTTGCTCGCATTCTTCGACATAAGCTTCGGTGTACTCGGGAGAGGCGATCAGCCGCAGTCGGATATCCAGGCGCAGGGCTTCGATTCTGCTCTTGAGATCACCGGCGGCTTGCGGGATCATTTCGTCGAACCTCGCGGCCAGCATCTCGAGATGCCGCGCCTGTTCGCTTACATACGGATTGCCTTTGAACGCTTCCATCCAGAACGTGCCGGCCTCGTGCAACAGCTCGAATTCCTCGTCGAGCTTGTTCTCGTTGCGCCGCTCTTGGGCGCGTTGTTCCAGTTCGTGGACCTCCACCCGGCGCTGCAGGTCTCGGATCTCGCCCTTGGCGTAACGTGTGAACGAGGGGTTGCCCGGGTACCTCTCCATGATTCTCCTGAGCCATTGGATAGCCTCGAGGCGATTCTGCTTCATCGCCTCCGTGTCGCCCTTTTCTTCAGCCTCGTAGGCGATTTTCCTGTGCGTGGCCGATACCATGCCCAGCCAATTGGGATTCGCCCCGAGCCCGGCGACCTCGTAGGATTTGCTGAACCAGTAGAGGGCGTGCTGCCAGTTGGTCTGGCCCGTTTCTTCGAACAGCCACTTCTGATATTTATCTGTCCGGCGATCCTTGATCGACCCGCACCTGTGGAAGTAATGATAGCCGATATGCCAGGCGAGCTTCCAGCTACCGGGATTCCGCTCGAATCCCTCCTTGCCGGACTCCACACCCCTTTTCACCCATTCCCAGCCTTCTCTGTCGGTGGGCGCGGTGAGAGACAAGTTGTAGGCCATTTTCCACATGTTGAAGGTCCAGACCTCCACGAAGCGAGGCTGCAGTGAAGCGATGAGCCGATTGAGCAGCAGGTAACGGTGCCAATCCTGGCTCTTTTCGGCATCCTTGGCCTTGAGCCAGATGAGGTCTACGGCTATGGCGCGGAAGCCGCCCAGCAGAACCGTCCCGAAGAACTCGCCCGCCGGGAGTTCTTCGAGCGGATTGGCCGTGAGAAGACCGTGGGCTTTGCGTGTTCTTTCTATTCGATCCTGCAGGGGATGCATCGCGGCCATTATGAGTACGATGATGCCGATGCTGATCAGCCTGCGTCGTTTCGCAGAGGCGTTTCTCGCCATCATCCAAGCTCCTTGCGTCGGAAGACAACGTGCGCGATCAGCATGAAGACCGTCGCGTAGACCAAAACCCTTCCCACACCGGCCAGGACGTTCCAAACGGGCACGTCCAGCCCTTGCAGGATGAAGGTCTTGGCGTCGAGCTTGCTTACATCGGGCATCATTGTCACAAAGATCTTCAGCAGGGGCTCGACCACTGTCCATGACCGATGGGCACCTTCTGTCGCGGCTGCGGGGCCGTGATGATGCCCCGCAAGCGCCTCGGGGCCGATTTCGAGGATATGGCTCATCGAGTTCACCGCCAGCCCGCAAAAATAGGTGAAGAACCCTACAAGCGCAGCCACGCCCCCCGACAGAAACGTCGACGCGGCAACAGTGGCCGAACCTACCAGCATCAACTGGCAGAAGATGAGCGCAACCGCCTTGAAGTAGCTTCGCTCAAAACTCACCGGCTTCTCGAGAAGCTTTACGGTCACATCTCTAGCGGGTATGCCAAGTTGGAACGATTCCGGCACCTTGTGAATGCTGACATCAACGTTGCCTTCGGCGTCTATCAGTTTGCGGTCGAACTCAAATTCTGCCTGTATTCTGTTCCTGATCGGAACCGTAACTATCTCGCTGAGCTCACCGGAGGGCGGGGCTATCTTGAATTCCACGTGAGCCACGCGGCCGCCGTCGGCGGGCAGGTCGCCCTGCCGCAGTTCGAATTGCATCTCGCCGTTGATCTTGCCCCCCGCCCCGAAGCGGCGCATCTTCAGGCCTCGAAAATGCCACGCGGCACCTCGGCTTCCTGAGAAGAAGTCCGTGGACAGGTCAATAAACCTGGGATTTGTGCCGGTCATTGCCACTTCGATGCCGCCGCCATCGAGAGCTTCGCGCGGCAGGTCGAAGCTCATCGTAAAGAAGCGGCCGCCCCAGATGGCCTTGGCCTCCACCGTTTCGACGACCCTGCTTTTTTTCAGGTTTGTTATTTGCAGTACGGCGTCGAACTCTTTGATTGTGGCCTGCTCGAAACGCCCCGCGGCATCTGTTCCCACGGCCACCCCGTAAATGCCGGGCACCCTCAGCATCAGGCGCACATCAGGCCCGGGGGGAAGCTTGTTGGGCTCTATTCCCCGGAAGCGCCAGGCCTCGCCTATCTTGCTCACGGATGTGTCGAGGACAAGGGCGTCGGTTTCGTACCTCACCGTGCCCTCATTGCTGTACACGAGGTCGACGGGGTCCACAATTCGCTTGGATTGAATCAGCGACCGTCGCGGCGGCGAGGCATGCGACGCAGCCAGCAGGGCTCTGGTTATGCGCAGGCCTTCGGGCAGATGAACTACATAGGCGCCGTTGAGCGTCCTCTTTATTGCAAGCTCGGTGCCTTCGGAAACCCGCGCCACCTCCACGCCGTTGTGGGTCAGCGCGGCCTCTGCCGATGTGACGCGCACCTGCCCGGCCGTCTTGTCCTCTTCGACATCGGATGACGCGACCTCCGCTTCCTTCACGGCGAGATCATCGGGCAGCACAACTTGGTAATAATCGCCCTTTGTGCCTGTTACGCGGAGGTCCGTGCCTTTGTCTACCGTGCCTATCGCCACGCCCTCCACAAGGATGGGGGCCTGTGCGGCGGTGACTTCAATCCGCGAGAACGTCGATACGCTGCGGATGACCACGTCGCTGAGTATTCCCATCACTGCGAGGATGGCTGCAAAGACCATCAGGAAGCCGCAAAGCTTGCCGACGAGGATCTGGTAGCGGGAAACAGGCTTGGAAGCGATGGTGAAGATGCGCTTTTCTTCGATGTCTGACGGCAGCGAGTAGGCGGAGATGAAAATCGCGACGATCACACCCAGAAACGTCATCGCCGTCAGGGAGATATCCTTGACCAACTTAACGCGGTCGGCGTCGGTCATGACCGGCCAGAACGGAGCGCTGCCTATCAGGGCCAGCGCAAAGATGCCTGCGACCAGCAACACGCGTTTTCTGATCGCTTCTCTGAAGGAGTGTAATGCTATTATCCAGATGGCCATTGTTGCGAATGAAGTGAGATTACGGCAGGGGCCGCGACCATGCCGGAATCTTAGTCTTTCTGATCTTCCCTTGCGTCTTGCCGAACGACGTTAAGAAACAGTTCCTCGAGCGTTTCTACGGGATTCTGCACGCCGTCGAGCGTGGCGCCCATTTCGGCGACCAGCTTCTCAACGCGCTGCCTTGCATCCGCCGGCGGTTTCTTCACCGTAAACTGGAGGGCGTCCTTATCTGCGAGGAGTTCCTTCACGTCGCCGAGCTCTCTGAGATTGCCTCTTACAAGAAGGGCGATACGGTCGCACACTTCCTCAACGTCCGCGAGCAGATGAGAGCACAAAAGAACGGTCTTGCCCCTTTTGCCCAGCTCGATGATCAGGTTCTTCACTTCGCGGGTACCGATGGGATCAAGGCCGCTGGTGGGCTCGTCGAGGAAAACGACGTCCGGGTCATTGATAAGCGCCTGTGCGAGGCCGATGCGGCGGGCCATTCCTTTCGAGTATTCTTTAAGCGGCCGCTTTCGAGCGTCGGCGAGGCCGACCATCTCGATGAGCTCATCGATCTTTTTCCGGCGCTGCTTTCTGGGAATCTTGAAGAGGCGCCCGTAGAAATCGAGCGTCTCCTCGGCGTTGAGAAACTTGTAGAGATATGACTCTTCCGGCAGGAAGCCGACCCTCGATTTCGTGGCGACGTCGCCGGCAGGCTTGCCCAATACATAAGCCTCGCCGGAAGTGGGGAAGATGAGGCCGAGAAGGAGCTTGGTAGTGGTAGTCTTTCCTGAGCCGTTGGGACCCAACAACCCGAATACTTCTCCCTGGGCGACCGTCAGGCTCAGTGAATCCAGGGCCTTTACTCTGGGTCGGCCCCAGAAGTTCTTGTAAACCTTCGACAGGTTCTTTGTTTCGAGTGCATGCAACGCGCCAAAAACTCCCAAAGGTGCAGGATCGTCAGTCACATCCGCCCGCCCCTTTCCCGGGGCGCTGCGCCGCGTTCCTTCTACTCAGCCCTGCCGGCGGCACTCGGGCCGCTGCTTTGCGGAGTAGAAAGCTCCTACCAAAGCCAACCGCCCACCGGGCAGCCTGCCCTACGGTCGGCCCCGATCTGTAAGTGCTGCCTCACCATATTATATGGCAGGAACGTTCCCCTTTCAAGCATGAAAGATCGCGTTCAAGCGCAACGGCGCGACAACGAAATATGGTTTTGGGTTGGTGCGCGACATTTCCTCGTAGAGTCGGGATGTGGCGCGGTGGTGTAGGCGCGGCATATCCGTTTACCGGCCCTTTCGTCTGCCGGTGCCTCGCTGGCCCGGCCGTGCTCCGTTCCCACATCTCGCGCGGCCCGACCTGTCCCTCGCGGGCTGTCGGTTGGAGGTCACGCCCCCTGCGGGGGCTCTGCGGTTGTATGCCGATCGTTTTCCACGGGGCTGAAGCCCGAGGCTACAGAACTGCCGCCCTTTGGGCTGAGAAACCGCCAAAGCAGCCCGGAATCGCTCGCCCCACACGTTTTGCACTTGACATCTGCGGCAGGGGCGCTAAGATATCGACCGTGCCATGATCAATGCAGTAGGATCAGAACAGGAGCTGAGGAATGGATGATTTTGATAAAGCACGCGATTTGCTGCGCGAGTTCAAGGGCGATGCGTATCTGTTCGGCCCCGGAGCTTTGCCCGGGGTGGGCAAGGTGGCGGCTGCTCAGGGCCGGAGGGCCGCCCTTGTGCGGGGCACATTCCCGGGCAGCGATGATTACGTTGAAGTCATCCGCAAGTCGCTGTCGGAGTCGGGAGTGGAACTCGCGGCCGTTACAAAAGGTGCGCGTCCCAACGCCCCGCGCGAAGACCTCATCCGTATGACCGATGAGCTGAAGGCCGCCGATCCCGACGTGATCATCAGTTTCGGCGGCGGCAGCACGATCGACGCCACCAAGGCGGCGGAGGTGCTCAGGACGCTGGGCGGCGACATCGATGCCTATTTCGGATCCGGGCTGGTCACGAAGGCGGCGGAAGAAGCGGGAAAATCCCTGACGCCGCACGTGGCAATTCAAACCGTCCCGAGTTCGGCCGCTCACCTCACCAAGTATTCCAACATCACTGACCTTTCGACGGGCCAGAAGAAGCTGATCGTTGACGACGCGATCGTTCCCGCCCGCGCGCTCTTTGACTTTGAAGTTACGTACGGCATGCCAAAAGACCTGACAGCCGATGGGGCGATGGATGGGGTAGCGCATTCTCTTGAGGTGTTGTACGGTGCCGTCGGGAAGCCGCACTACGGCAAGGCGGCCGAAATCGCCGGCACGTCAATCGGTCTGGTCGTCAACTACCTGCCGCGGATTATGGAGGATCTTCAGAACACAGAAGCCCGCGAGGCCCTCTGCCTTGCCACCGATCTCGGCGGATATTCAATAATGGTGGGCGGCACGAACGGCGGCCACCTCACGAGCTTCTCCCTCGTCGACGTGCTGAGCCACGGCCGGGCCTGTGCGATCATGAATCCTTACTACACGGTCTTCTTCGCGCCGGCCATCGAGGAGCCTCTCAGGCTTGTCGGCAGTATCTGCCGGGAAGCGGGATTGACCGCCGCCGATACGGATAGTCTGGCAGGCCGGGAGCTTGGCGTTGCCGTCGCCGACGCGATGTTCGAATTGGCCCGCAGAATCGGCTTCCCGACGACGCTGGGCGAGGTCGAAGGCTTTGGGCAGGAGCACATCGATCGCGCGCTGGCGGCTGCGAAGAATCCGCAGCTCAGGATGAAGCTGCAGAGCATGCCCACCCCCCTCACCGCGGAGATGGTGAACGAATACATGGGGCCTGTGCTGGAGGCAGCACGAAATGGCGACCTCACGCTCATCAAGAACGTGTAGGCCGCAAATGGTCACGAGCCATCCATTTGCGCCTCGCTAATAGCGTATAAGAGGCGCTGATGCTGGTGCCGCGCAGGCTGTGATTGACATGCGGCTTTGTAAGTCCATACCTATCAATGACTTACGTTCCTCCCTGGTGCCCGGCACCGGGGAGGAACGTAAACCTTGCGGTACCAAGCACTTACAACGCGGCTTGACATTTACGTTTTGAGGCTGCGTATAATACCGTCAGGGGATCGCGGCCTGAGTTGGGAAAACGCCCATATGTATTAGTAAAATACGAATTGCCCTTCGGCGGGAAACGGTGTATAATTATCCGGACGTTGTGCGTTGAGCGCTCAGAGATACGGCGACATCCGGCTGGCGTGCGCGGCAGGCCTATCCACACGATGACGGCGGTGGCTGTTTCCGAGCTTATGCCGCTCCCCACACTTCCGGAACATCACCAAATCGTGATCAGCGCCAGGCATGTTACTTGTCGTCCACTTTCACCACCACGTACGGCGTTTCGCGCTCCAGGTCCGGATAGATTGTCCCATTGCCCCTGGCGTCCATCGCTTCGATGAAATACATCAGTCCCCATTCCGGGCTGATGTGATCTGCGGGGATCTCGGCCCCGTACTCGCCGTTTCGGCCGGTCGGCAGCATGGGCAGCGTGCGGAAGTCCTGATGCTGATTCAGGCCGCGATAACGCAACCGTACCCACTTCACCCCGGATGGGTCCGTCACCTCGGCTGTGATGGCCAGGGGCTTGTCGGCAGTGCAATCTTTGACCGGTATATGAGATACCACCGGCGGCTGGTCGTCGTCCGTCACGGCAACGCAGATGGGCCGCAGGCCGCCGTCCGGAGGGAATGCCGCCGAGGCACCGTCCTCGTCAACGGCCTCGATGAAATACGCCATCCCATCGGCCACGGCGGACGCCGGGATCGTTGCGCGGTATGTGCACGGCCCGGTCGCCTCCATGGTTGCGTACGCCCAGCCCTCCTTCTCGCTGCCGTATCCCACCCGCACGACTCTGATAGGAGCCGATCCGCTGACCGTGGCGCGGACCACCAGCTCGCCGCCCGGTGCGGCCCTTCTGACCGGCACGTGCGAGACGACAGGGCCGATGCGTTCGACGGTCATGCTGTTGACGATCCATTGGCCGCTGGAAACGGCATTGAAGACCACGTTCAGGCGGCCGTCCGTGACGGTTGTTCTCAGCGTCTTCTCCACGCGCCGGCGGGCGGGGACGGCAAATCGCTCGGTCGAGTCCATCCCGTTGGCGGCGATCCACATTGGCCCGTGATCCTGTGCATCTTCCGAGCTGTCGAGCATGGAGAATGCCAGCTCATAGCGACCGTTGGGCACGTCGACCGTGAAGGCGCTGTATGTGTATGACATCGGCGGCGCGCCGTGGAGGAAGTCGCGGTCCGTGTCGCTGTCAACCGAACCCGCCTGCGGCGCAGGGCTGGGCGAGGCGTGTATGTGCCACCACCCGTAGCCGCCCTTTATGCGGTCGTACCGCGTCCGGGCGCTCACGGGCAGGTATCCCTCTGCCGCGGGGCCTTCTCCGAAGTCGAATTTTGCCACCATCTGCCGGCACTGCGGCTGAAAATCACGCGCCATCTGCTCGAGCTCTTCGAGGCCCTTCTTAAGCTCTTCGAGCTCGGTCTTCCAGCTTCCCGTCAGGCGCGGCTCCGGACCCATGATGAGGTTATCGTGATACACGCCGTCGGTCAGCTTCACGATCTCCTCCCAGGTTGCGATGGCCTCGCGCTCGTGGCGGATGGCATCGTGGAGGGCGTTGAGGTCTCGCGCGTAATCGAAGAACGCGTATTGAAGCCCTGCGTGATTGCGTTGCGCGTGGTAGCGCGCGATGTGAGCCAGCACCTTCAGGTCAATGACCATTGAGGCGAATTCCTTGCTCGGGTTCGGGCCGATCCGGCTTTCGGCCTGGTTGACCATATCAAGGATTTCGTTCGCCACGGCGCCGAACCACCGGGCGACCTGCTGGGGCCATATCCTGGCTGAGTCTTCGCCCTGCAGGTGGTGGCGGGCCGCCTCGTTGATGGGCAGGAACTGCGCCGTATCGCTGGGCTCGGACCTGGCATACACGGGCAGCTCATTCCAGCGCTGTTTCTCCGGCCATGCGTAGCCGGCGCTCAGGTCGGTAAGGTTGTAGGCGATGACCCGCGGCACAACTCTACTGGCCGCGTGGAGGGCCTGCTCGACGTAAGGGGCGGCGTCTTCCCCGAATCGCTTCTCGAATTCCGTCCTCCAGACTTCCGGCGGCGCGTCGGGATTGTACCCCACCCGCCCAAACACCTGGAAGAAGTGCCAGTACCGCTCGAACTCCCATTCATAATACTGATGCTCAGGCTTCAGCAGGTCGTAGGTTTCGCCGCCGTGGTCGCCCATCTTGAAAGCAAGCGGCTCGTGAACTTCGTAACCGTCGCCGTCCCACAGGTGGGTGGTGTCGGCGAATCGCCTCACGTACTCCGGGTCGCCCCATTGCAGGATGCGCGTGGTGCCGTGGTTCCACAGCCGGTAGTGCATTTTGTATCTGGGCGGATTCTTGAGCATATCAGCATACGTGTGGCGACGCTTGAACTGGTTGCGACCCGTGATGTGCGTGGGGTGGAAGGGCAGGCCCATCTGCTCGCCCCAGTATTTCGTGGTCAGCCTCATGTTCATGCCGTGGGCCAGGGCCGCGTCGATCATGTCGTCGGTGAACCCTTTCACGCGCATGTCGACACGGATATCTTGCCCCGAGGCCTTGATGACGCCGAGGACCGTATCCCAGAAGGGGATCTGCTGCGGCAAGGTGACCGATGCCTCGACGTGAAGCCGAAACTGAAGGGCGTCGAGGTCGGGCACGAGCTCCAGGAACTTCGCGAACGCTGCCTTCGTATAGGGGATGAGGTTGTCGTCGGTCAGTCCCCATATCAGGCCGGGCGTTGGCTCCTTAACACGGCGGTAGATGTGTGTCCACAACGCCAGGGTGAAGTCCAGCCCCCGGTCGTGGGTCATCCGAACGACCCTGTTCAGCACATCGAGGTTGCGCTGTTGTTGCTCAGCAGTGATATCCACCACTCGGACCTCGGGATATCCCTCCACGTCGAACATGAAAGGATACGGCGGCTCGAAGTAGCCTTCGGACCCGTAGCCATACATCAACACAAACGTGTCGAACCGGTTGGCGGCCAGCATGTCGAGATACTTGGTCCAATACTCCTCGGAGAAGCAGTAGCGTTCGAACTCCGATTTGTTAATGACGAGCTTCGAGAGGGCGCGCTCCGGCACAAACGGCTTCTCGGCGGCGTTCTTCACCTCGCGCAGCGGGTCCTCGGGATCGTCAGACCAACCTATGCGATCCGCGACGTCGAGCTCGGCATACATCAGGCCCCTGTCATCGGACCCGCACACGGCCAGCGCCGTCTTGCCTTCGAATTCAGAGCGGCGGATCACCAGTGCCTCGGCGCCGTCGGGCAGGGGAGCGCCCGCCGCCTTCAGCAGATCCGCCGCGACCGAGTCGGGTGCGGAGCCGATGACGATCAAGACCTTGCCGCGGGCCGCGTCGAGGGATTGCACCTTCTCGGCAGCGATGCCCTTCGCACGCAACGCCGACTCGATCTTCGATAAGCCGTGTGCGGCGCCGGGGCCGGGCAGTTGGTCGGCGACGATTGAAACCATCACTTCCGCCACGTCATTACTCCTTTCCGAATCCCCTTGCGAGATGGATGTCGCGTTCAACGCAATCGGTGTAGAGCGGCCAGCCGAAGGTGAGCTTTGTTCGCGTCATCAGATACGCCTTGTAGTGCTGAGCCCACACGGCCGAAAGCTTGAGCCACCAGTTGCGGGCGCGTCCGAGCGATTCGACCGCTTCGGTCTTCTTCGCCGCGTCGCCCGTTTCCGAGAATTGTGCCAGGCAGATCGCCGCCTTGAACTTCTCTTCATAGTAACCGCCCAGGCAGGCCCATGCCTCGAGGTCCAGCAGAAGGCATTCCAGATCGCCATCGATCTCTTCGGGCGTCAGCCTGCCTTTGACGCTGTCGCATACTGCCGTGGTCTTTTCGACCGACTCCCTCAGCTCGTCGACGATGTCCTGCGGCGTGATGCCCTCAAGCTTGCGTCCCTCACTGAGCGCCTTGGCGTATTCCCGTATGCTTATCACACTGCTGCCGGGCATCGGCTTGCCGTCGACGAAATGCTCGATGGTCCTGAAGCCGCGCCCAGACAGGCAACCTTCGGGAAACCATTCAAAGTCGTAATTCACCCAGAACAACCGGCTGACGGCAGGGACGACCTTCGAGGCGGCCTTGAGCCCTGCGCAAAGCTCATCGCCGGCCTCCCCGTATCGCCCGAGGAAATGCGCCCGCCAGGTATCTTCCGAAAGGTCGGGGTTATAGCTGACCCGGCCCCACAGGGCAAACTGATACCAGTGCCGCTCGAAGTCGTAGGTCCACCGTTTGTGGCCGCTTTCAGCGTGCTGAAAGTCAATGCCCCAGATGTAGCCGTCGGCTCCCCAGTAGAATCCGTGCACGTAAGGTTTCTTCATCTGCATGACGTACTCGCGCACGAATTCGGGGTCGCCCCAGCGCAGCGTGTGGATGTCGTCGTTGCGGACGGTGTAGGTGACCTTGATCTCGTCCAGGTTCACGCCTTTCCACGCTCCCCACAACTCGTCGAAGATCGGCTTCGGATGCGAATACATGTGGGCGTTGGAATACTTCCAACTGATGTATGTCTGGCCGGGGTAGTTGTCGGCGAACAACTCCTTCACCGGCTTGCCGCTCTGCATATTGGTGCGATGGATGAACGGCACCGTTCGGCCCGACATCTTCACGCCCTCCAGGTACGTGTCGACCACCCATTGCTCGCGCAACATGACGTCGCCGACCATCTCCTCGCTGGCCGAAGTGCCGATGCCGGTCAGGTCGCGATACGTGAGCAGGAGCGTCTTGATGCATTCGCGAAAATAATCCTTTATCGGCTCCGACTCCTGCCGCACGGCGTGGCTGGTCCGCGGGTCCGCGAAGTGCGGCGGCAGGCCCAGCCCCTCGATGACCGGCGGTATGATGTCTACGCACCACGTGATTATGTACGTATCTACGCCGCGGTCGCTGGCGTGGCGGAACAGTTGCCGGAAGAAGCGCATATTCCGTTCGAGCTCGGCGTCCGACAGCGGCGTTGTGTCGGGATATTTGGCGAGGCGGAACATCAGATGAAACGGATGCCGCGACCACAGCGTGAGGCAGTTGTAGCGGTTCTCTGCGAGCATGTCTATGTAGCGCCGCCAGAAATCGATGCCCCAGCAGACCTGCTCGTTCTTGACGAACACGTCGCCGGAATCGTACGGCTCCCACGGCAGGTTGAATTTTATGCCCCGCATGTCCAGGAAAGGCTTTTCGCTTTTTTCGGAGACGCCTTCGACGCCGCCGACGGAGATCTGCTCGGCTACGTCGAGCGCACCGTACATGGCGCCTCGTGAATCGGAGCCGGTCACGTGGATCGCCGGGCCCGATTTCGTGATGGCGAAAGCTTCCGCTTCCTCAGGCGCTGCACCGATACCCTTCTCGGCGGCCACGACGACAGACTCCACCCCGACCTGCCCGGTCAGGGCCGAAAGCTGCCGCTCGAGCACATGCGCCCCCCGCCCTTGCAGCGCCTCGATGAGCTTCGACACGCCAAAAGCAATCCGCGGGTCCTTCTCGTCATAGTAGATGTTCATCTTTTCTCCTCATCCGTTGAGATGCCGGGCGGCCACGGCGATCATGCCCAGAAAGCGGCGGACCGTTGGTCTGATTCCGTTTCCAGCATTTCCTCCGCCTTGTCGGCGAAGCGCTCGCTTACTTGGATCAGCGCCCGATTGCTTCTCGCGGCGGCGTCGAGAAAATCCTTTTGGGAAGGCGACAGACCCGGCCGGGCGGCACTCTCTTCGATTCTGCGGAGAATGCCGTTCACACCAACACGCAGCAGTTCGGTGAAATTGAGCGAATTGTGGTCGCAGTCAAAGCCCCTCGCGGGGTACCACAGTCCGGTGGACTGGCCGAATACCCGGGAGTCTTGCGCGGCTTGTGTCTGAAGCGACAGCGTCTTTTCACGCCTGTTGATCAGCCAGGCCCCCGCCACCAAGCCAAGGCCGGGGATGCCCCAGGTCTCGGAGGCCCTCAATTCCATTTCGAAAAAGAACGGGCTGTGAGGAAAGATCACGGGCTCAAACTGCCGGGCGATCTCCTCATGCAACTGCGCCTTGAGGGTCACCCCGGAGCAGTTCGAGTGCTCCGCCGCAAACCGGTCCATCGTTTCCCAGATCGCCTCCACGCAATCGGCGTAGGAGCCGCGTTCTTGGACAATGCGGGAGGCCCGAGTGTAGAATTCCGCCATTTCATCGTGCAGAGCTTTCATTGCGGCTCACAATCTGATCAGGGCGATTTGAGTGAGGGTCGTTCCGCGTCGGGCCATTCGTCTACGATCGCCTGACTCATTCTCCGCCTCCGACCTCTGACTGCAACCGATGACAGCTCGGCGACGCCCTGCCATTTGCCGGGCAATAAGTATACCATATCCGGTACGGCTTGGCAAGCGCTTCTTGCGGCGCGACGACTGTAGAAAAGATACACCGGATGGTGGGGGGATCGGGACAGGCAGCGGGAAAAGAGGCGCAGGCTACGAGAAGGCGCTGGGTCGAGAACAAGGTGCTATCGCAGCCTGAGGGTGCGTTCAAGATAGCGTCCAGCTCGGGTCTCCTCCGGCGATACGTCGAGCGCGATTGAGAACGCATAGATCGCTTCATGGAACCGCCTGCGTGTTGCGAAGCTGGCCGCGTTGATTCGACTGACGGCATCAGCGAGTTTCGAGAGAACGGCGTCTTGGCCTTGGGCTTCTGCAAACGCGACGACCTTGTCTGCATGTTCTTTGCCAACCAACTGTACCAGAGCCTTCCGTTCGCGACGGTCGATCACGTCATCATCCAAGACCATTGCCGCCCCGGCCCACACGAGCGCGAGGCTGTACACTCGCGACTCCATCTCCGAAAGCCGCCCTTCGCCCATCTGGGCAAAGCGACGCGAGATTTCCTCGTCTATCGCGGACAATTCGAGGCCCGCGCAGCTCTGCTCTGCGAGCGCCGCGTAGGCATCCGAGTGGCTGAAACGAACGAGAGCCCACAGGCGGAAAGGTAGCGATGGATGCGACTGTTCGAGTTCCCACGAGCGGCTTACCTCACCCGAATCGCTTTCGATCTGTCGGACGAACGCTTCGATGTCGAGGCCCAAAGCGTTCGTCGGAAGACCGCTAGTGTCGTGTCCCGCAAATGCCTTTGTATTGTCATAGGAGCCTCCCGGAGGTCAAATCGGCTCTGGCAGCCGACATTGCCTGTATGACTTATGGCAGGTATCTTCGGGACGGGACACTAGCCAGTTTGACCATAACGTGAGCTGCGCCGAAAACGCTTCTTGTCGCGATGAGCGCGATGCGATCAGCGGATATTTCTGCATAGCGTTGCAGGGAACGCTTCTGCAACGCCTCGAACTCGCTCTGCGGCTGCACACTTGGCAAGCGCTGGGAGTGGCGAAGGCCCAAATGCCCAAGCTCATGGGCTATCGCGAAAGCAAGCTCATTGGAATTCAGCAGTGTGACGAGCCCGCTGTTCAGCACGAGAATTGGTCGATTGCCGCTCGCGAAAGCAGGTGCAAAGGCATTAGCAGACACATCATTGACCACGTAGACTTCCGGCTCGACGGGAACACCAAGCGCTTCCTTGACGCGGCTGACTGCGCGGTAGACCTCAGGGACGGTTGCGCGGGTCACCTGCAGGCCTGTGGAGCGAACACGGGCGACGAAGTCTGCAAGAAAGCTGTTGGCTTCGCCCAGATCGGACGATGCTTCATCAAGGCAGAATCGGACCCGCCTGCACAGATTCTGAAAGCGTGATATCTCACACATCGCTCAACTGCCCTCGAAGCTTGGCGATACGCCGCAGCCTCAACGAAGCTTCTGCCGCGATCTTGGGATCGCTGTGCGTGACACGAGCTCGCCACTTGCGGTATTCCTGGCTCAGAAACTCTCGCTTTTCGCTGTCGGAGAGCCCGACCGGCATTCCGACGAGTTGTTCATCGCCGACTTCTTCGTACATCGTGAGGCGGACGTTGCGGTCCTGCACCTCCCGAACGAACTTCTCGGGAAGTCCAAGACGTTGGGCAATAAACGCGAGGGTGCGCTGTTCCCGCTTGTTGACGGCTTCATCAGCAGCCACAATCTGCACGCAAAGCTCGTAGGCAGCTTGAGTAACCGCCGGGTCGCCGTCCTCACGCAGCTCATTACACAAGCGGGTGACCAATTTGCTCGGCTTCTCTTGTCCGCTGCGGAGTCGATTAAGAGTTTCTTGGAGGGTCTGCGTTATCTTTTCCCGTCCATGCTCGGCATCGTGGCGGCCAGTAAATCTCTCGGCGAAGAAGCGGCGGATCACCGCGGTCTCTCGTTTGTCGATGCGGCCGTCGGCAGCCGACACACCAAGGGCGAGTGTCGCTATCTGGCGCTCTCGGGCTTTTGTCCGCTCCTTGATCTCGATGTAACCGATGGCCTCTTGTGTAAACGTGAATGTCGTAGAGCCGGTGGCAAAGACCGGCTCCATTCCGTAGTCAGGGGTGATGGCGACCGTGACGCGGATGCGCCTCAGACCCTTCTTCGGCCCGGCAAGCGCGAACAGCGGTATCGCCGTAATCGGCATGTCGTCCACTTGGGAAAACTGGTACGGTATTTCAGTGGGCTCGTTAAATGCATAGACTCCATCTTCATCGGCAATGTCAGGGATCATGCAGAAGACGGGATAGGGGTCGTCAGAGGAGTCGTTAACGTCGCTGATGCGGACACGAAACCGGACGGGCTCCTTCGGCCTCGGGACGATAATGGCACCGGAGATCGAGACACGCATGAGCGGCAGCGAAGGCCCCCCGTCTTCTGGCCGGAAAGAATCAGGGATACAGCGAACGGTGAGGCCCTTGTCGCGGGAGAGCCGAGATGGACGATGGCCCCCGACCCTACCTTGGAACGCTCCTACGTTGGCTATCTGTGCCAGGTAGCCTATAAGTAGAGGAAGCCCTAGAAAGATGGCAATGAAAAAGACCAGCCCAAGGATGGTGTCCACGAGATGATCCTCCGTTACTCGATGACGAGGTCATCGAAGGCGGCTTCCTCAATCGCTGGAACGGCTGGCGTCTTTCCTGACTTCATCGCAAGATCAAGGTTGCACTGCTTCTTGCGGCCGGATTCCACATCAAGGAATTCAGAAGACATGCGCCCGTTAGCGTCGTACGCGTAGGTTACACGCACTTCACGACCGGCTGGGCGACCGGGCGGGAGTTCAAGGCTATCCTCCCAGAGGACGTTCACGAACTCCGGATCCTCATCCTCACCCTGCGTGATCTTGCAGCTAAGCTTCCGCTGGTCTGGGGAAAGGGTATAAAAGATCTCGGTGTTGGAGCATGGGATGGGAGTGTTCTTCAGGATCACAAATATATTGCGCAGCTTTTCACGACCGTGGGCCTCACTCACGGCGATCGTTCCGTAGCTGTAGTTGGTGACGTCCTGGAGATTGGTGCACCGGAGGGCGGCTGCGGCCGCGTCGGGCAGGTCGATAAGCCCACGCTCTTGCATGAGCATGCCCGCCTGGATCGCGGCCCCCAGGGCGACCGCTTCGTCGGGGCTTACACGCCGTACTGGCTCTTGACGAAACTTCTTCTTGAGCATCTCCTGAACCGCTGGGATACGGGTGGACCCGCCGACAAGGAGGACAGCATCGATATCGCCAACGGAGAGATGGGCCTGGGACAGGGCATCCTCGACAAGCATTTCCGTGCGGACGATGTAGTCCTCGATTAGCCCTTCGAACACTGGCCGCTCAACCGAGACGCGCGACGAGTGGCTCTTCCAGTTCAACGTGGCTGTCGCAGTTGGCGACCTCGATAGCGTGCGCTTGGCCTTCTCCGCCTCGGTCAGGGCGACGTGCTCCGCCAGCTTGTCGGCGCCAGTCATGAGGTGAACGTTGTATCGGGAGTGAAAGTGACGGTCGAAACGCGCCGCGAGCGCTTTGTCGAGGTCCAGTCCGCCGAGTTTGTCGCCTTCCGAAGCGATGACGGCGATCTTCTCGGGTGACTCGATATTGACGATCGAGACATCAAAGGTACCGCCCCCAAAGTCGTAAACGAGGACCTTCCCACGGACAAGGCCGCCCGCCGCGTAAGCAAGGGCTGCGGCTGTAGGCTCGTTTATAATCCGGAGGACCTCAAGCCCTGCCATGGCCGCAGCGTCCATCGTGGCCTTGCGGCGCACCTCGTCGAAGTTCGCGGGGACTGTGACCACCGCGTGTTTAATCGGCCCCAGCACCGCTTCTGCGTCCTGGCGTACTTTCTTGAGAATCATCGCGCTGATATCGACGGCGCTGTAAGCCTCTCCGTCGAGCTCGAAGCGCCAAGCGGGGTCGCCCATCTGACCCTTCACCCAGCGGGCGACGCGATCTGGGTAGCCCCCGGCCGCGTCTACGCCGGGCTGCCCAACTAGGATTGTACCATCCTTCTGGAAGAGTACAGCAGATGCTGTGACACGCTCCCCGTGTTCGTTGGGTACGATCTCGGGCTTTCCGGCAGGGTTGATCACCGCGAGGCCCGAGTACGTCGTGCCAAGGTCGATTCCAACAGCAGGTTGTGACATGAGTGGGTCCTCTATTATCGTCGGTACACTGTGACCTCGGCCTTCCGCAGTACGCGGTGATCGGCCTGGGTTCTGAGGACGAATCCGCATCTGCTGACCTGTGCAACCCTGTCGGGCTTGCGCCAGAACGGGCAAGACACCGTGCCGATCGTGGTCATGACGTCGAAGTTGACACTATCACCTGGATGCGGCGTGACGACTTCAACACCGTGCGTGCCAAGCTCGGCTTCAAGCACCTGGAAAAGGTTGATCATGAATTCGTCAGGCCGGACATTGCCTCCTTCCATGGCGGTCACTTGCCGGTAGATCAGTTCATGGAGGCGCATCAACGATTCCACAACAGCCTGCATGCCCTCCCATCGGTACTCGTCAGCTTGACGAAGAAGCTTATCCTTACATAGACGGACGAAAGACCCGACCTCGTCCATTTCGTCGCGGAGGGCATGGACGGCAGCGCTCAACTCCGCAAAAGCTTCCACTGGCGAGCGTGTCGAAGCCTGGGCTTCGGGCGGAGGTGCCGCGCTTTCAGCTTCGGCCGTCGCGCCAGAAGTCTTTCCGGCGGCGTCACACTGCGGCTTCGTCTGCCCGGGAGCGCCCTCTTCGTGGGGCGCGGCCGCATTTCTCTGAGAGGTACCCCGGACTGAATCAGATGCGAGTTCGCTAGGCCCCGCAACAGGTTGGTGTGGGGCAGCGCCTTCGGTCTCCTCACCGTCTGAGACAGCCTTTGCGGCTTCGTCATCTGCTTTGCTCTCGTTGCTCATTGCACACCTTTCGGTCAGTATTCATTCCGTTGAGTAATGTGGGGCCTTTTCAATGATGCTCTCGCAGCTACATCCCCACTGTCCTCATCAAGCATTATTGTAAAGAGAATGCGAACGAATGTCAAGTTTTTATTCTCCGGACCGCTGAAGGGTCAGCCAACGAAGTATGGTCCTCAGTTGGCGCGGGAGGAGTTGCGCAGATCCCGCAAATTCCGCAGATTTCGCAGATTATGAGAGAGGGATCCTTTCTTGGTGCCATTTCCCCCGGTATGAGGCCGCCGTGAGCGCATTTTCTTCCAAGGGCTCACGAGCGATGCTTTTGTCGCGCGGTGATGATGCAACCTTCGTTGAGTTGAGGCCGCAAGCCTGCCGCTCCCGGGCTGTTCCAGCAATGCCCGCGAATGACCAAACGCTCCGGGTGCTCGCCATTGACATCCTATACGCCGACAGCAGGATGATGCAGGGGAAGAATCGCGAGAACAAATTACTTGCAACTTACGGTGGATCGGCTATAGTTAGTTACCGGATCGCAAGATCTTTGGCTGGCGGGGGAATGCCGCCGGCAAGCGGGAGGAGTGTGTCTGCTCGATCCGGGCTTGTGACAAGGCGCAAGGCGGGAAAAGCGGGCCCGACATGCTTGACATGCGTCGCTGCTATAGGTATAATACAGCGTACGACGTGAGGGTAGAGCAGTACGGCAGCTCGTGTGGCCTATAACCTGCACGTCGCAGATTGGAGGGGGTGCAATAGGTATCCTTGCTGAAAGAAAGGCCTTCGGCTTGATCCCCGGGGGCTTTAATCGTTTGTCGATGAGAGGGCCCTCTGGCGGCAACTCAATATGGCCGCTTCAGGACACAGTCGCTTGTGCTACCGGAGCCTGTCTTGGTCGGTTGCCACGGCTTCGCATCAGAGCAGCTTCCGGCAAAGATCTGCATTGGCGAGGCGGCGCGGAACAGCGCCCGCGAGGATTGACACCACTTGTGCGACTCCGGTTGGGGGGATGGGACAAGGTTGATCGCGCGGTGGGCCTTGGCTTTCTCCCACCGTCCCGACGCAATACTACTGGTCTGGGCGGTCCGTACCAGTGATGATATGAGAGGTTCCGGCGCATACGCCGGACCTGCTTTTGGCATCGGTAACGTCGAGGAGGCCTTTGCTTCCCGGCACGGGCATCAGAGGCATGAAAGGTAAGTGTGATGAAGAGCGACATACTGATTGTGGGCGGGAGCGCGGCGGGTGTGGCCGCGGCGATCACCGCGAGGCGGTTTCATCCGGACCTGAAGATTACCATCGTTCGTCGCGAGGAAAAGACCCTTGTGCCTTGCGGTATCCCCTACATCTTCGGCACGCTCAAATCGGTCGACGAGAACATCCTCCCCGACGCTGTGCTCACAAGGAACAAGATCGATCTGATCGTGGATGAAGTTACGTCGATAGACAGGGAATCACGAAGAGCCATCACTGCTGGGGCGGACAAACTTGAGTACGGAAAGATGATCCTTGCAACGGGGTCAGAGGCGCTCGTCCCGCCAGTGCCAGGCGTCGACTTGGGCAACGTTTTCACGGCCAAGAAAGATGCCACATACCTGCAAGGTCTGCAAGAAGCGCTCAAGCAGGCCAGGAACGTTGTGATCGTCGGCGGCGGCTTCATCGGGCTGGAGTTTGCCGATGAGCTCTCGAAGCTCGGCAATCTAAGCAGTGTTTCCGTCGTGGAAGCCCTTCCTCATTGTCTTCTTCTGGCGTGCGACGGCGAGCTGTGTATGAAGGTGGAGGAACAACTCAACAATGAAGGAGTCACCATCCTGGCGAACAAAAAAGTGATCGCCATTCGCGGCAAGGGTAAAGTCGAGTCTTTGCAGCTTGAAGACGGCCAACAGCTCGAGGCAGACCTCGTCATCCTGGGAATAGGTGTCACCCCCAACGTTACACTTGCCCGCCATGCGGGACTCAGCGTGGATCAAAAGGCGGGGATCGATGTGGATGACTACATGAGAACGAGCGATCCTCATATCTTTGCAGCAGGGGACTGTACGCGGAAGAGGTGCTTCCTCACGGGCAAGACATCCATGGTGCGGTTGGCTTCCATCGCAACGATGGAGGCGAGGGTAGCGGCTATGAACCTGTTCGTGCGCAAGCAACGTGCGCCGTGTCCTATCGGCGTTTTCGGTACGGTCGTAGGAGATCTCGCAATCGGCTCGGCGGGTTTCACGGAAAGGACGGCCAAACAGGAAGGGATCGAAATCATCGTCGGTCAAGCCACCTCTCTGGACAAACATCCCGGAACACTGCCCGGAGCGCAGGAACTGACCGTGAAGCTGATCTTCATGAAGGACAGCAAAAAGCTCATAGGCGGGCAGGCTTACGGAAGCGACAAGGCCGGCTACGTCGTCAACTGCATTGGTTCTCTCATACAGCACGGGATGCGAGCGGATGAAATAGCGGTGTTCCAAATGGGGACACACCCCAAGCTCACCCCTTCGCCCATCGCGCACCAAATTGAGAACGCCGCTGAGCTGGCGCTGGCGAAGAGCCTGCTGGGGTAGGTCTTGGATGTAGAGACGGGATTCATTTGTCCAGAGCAAGCTCCACCAAGGCGCAGAGGGTCGCCAGAGCTCGACGACAAAGGCGGAAGCGGATAGCGGAATGAAACCGCGGCTCCTCCCGGCCCGCGATTGCAAGTATCGCGCAAAGGTGGGTATTGGTGCCTGGGTGGGGTATTGGTGCCTGGGTATTGGTGCCTGACACTGGGTATTGGTGCCTGACACCATTAGGGTGTACAACTCCTTGCGTACCCAGGGCTTACAAAGCCGTCGCGTATTGGCGGCGTTGCTGTAACGTGAAAACCAAGCCGCGGAGAGGCCAAAGACTCCCACCATTTCGGACGGACAACAAGCCCATTTGGGCGCTCTTGGCACCCGACACGTTTCGTCCGCATTGAAACGCGCTGCTCGGCAGGTGAGTCAGAAGAGGTCGAATATGCCATCCGCCCCTCGTATAATAGGTAAAAGATGGAATCGAGGCGAAATGGCCCCGGTGGTCCTTGGAGCGCATCGAAAAACGCAGCCGCGCTCATCAGGCCCGCGTGCGGCGAAAACGGCAGCAGGAAAGGTGCCCTGAACGATGAGCAAGAAAGAGTCTACGGCATTGTCGCGTCCGAACATTGTTTTTGTCATGGCCGACCAGTTGGCGGCCGCCTTTGTCGGCTGTTACGGGAGCGGCGTCGACTCGACGCCGACACTCGACAGGCTGGCCGGCGAGGGCATTCGTTTCGGGCGCTGTTACGCACACGTGCCGGTGTGCGCTCCCAATCGCGCGACGATCTTCACCGGACGGTCGGCGGATCAACACGGCATCGTCACCAACAACCTCCTGCTGACCACGGATAACCTCACCTTCCCTCAAGTGCTTCAGCGCAATGGTTACCGAACGGGCGGGTTCGGCAAGTTTCATTTCACCTCCATGCTGCAGCCGCTTCCCGGCAGCTTCGACTACCTCGGGTTCGACGAGTCTGTCCCTACGGAAGATCCGAAGCTGGGCCCGTGGCTCGACTGGATCGAGCGGGAGCATCCGGAGCACTACGAGACTGCCCTCGCCGTAACCTGGCCAATGCCGTATGCACAGGCCTACGGCAAGGACAGAAGAGATCTCACGGAAGCGATGAAGAAGGCGAGGGAAAAGATCCTCAAGCCGCTCACCGATGCTTCGGAATGGTACTGCATGTACCCCTCACCGCTCCCCAGCGAATTGCACCAGACAACTTACATCACGGACCTGAGCCTCGACTTCATGCGAAGGCACCTCGACGAGCATGCCGGCAGGCCGTTCTGCACCTTTGTGTCGTACGTCGACCCGCACGATCCATACGACCCTCCCAAGCCGTATGACACCATGTTCGACCCCGATGCCATGCCCGACCCGATCCCGATGAACGGACCGGAACATGAGAGTTCGATCCTGGAGCGGTCGCGCGACTTCCCGGGCTTTCGCGAGATCTCCCGCAACAAGGAGGTATTGAAGAAGCTGCGCGCGTTGTACCACGGTTCGATCCGATTCATCGATGATCAGATCGCACGGCTCGTGACGTTCCTGCAAGAGCAGGGGCAGCTCGACAACACGATCATCGTGTTCACCACCGATCACGGCGACATGATGGGCGACCACGGACTGATCACGAAGGGCGTGAAGCATTACGACAAGGGCATTCGCTGCCCCCTGATCGTTCGGGGACCGGAGATCCGACGCGGCGCAACGGATCGGCTGACAAGTTCGCTGGACTTCTTCCCGACCATCTGCGAATGGGCAGAGGCGGAGTGCAAGCCACCGTTGGAAGGAAAATCATTCGCCGGATCCTGTCGTGCGGAAGGAGCCGACGATGGCTGGGAGACCGTAACCGTTAACGCGCCGCTCGGCCCGCCGGAAGGATCCGTCCGCAGCATTATCACCAGCGACGGATGGCGGTTCACGATCTACGACGAAGACGGCCAGGGCGAGATGTTTGACCTGCGGGAGGATCCCGAGGAGCGAAGCAACCTCTATCATATTGCGCAATGGCGCGACAAACGCCTCGAGCTTCACGAACGCCACGCTCGGGCGTACATGCAGAGCTCGCACGTTTACCAGCATCGCAACCTGCCGCCTCGGGAGTTGTGAATTCTGCCGGGCCTGACAATCTTTTGCTTGACACCGCCGCCGATCCGTGTTAGACTGTGCGCATTCCATGGATCCTGCAAAGCGGGAGATACCCTCAGAGCGCCTGTGGCCGCGGCGCTTAACTCGGTAAACAGAGGCCACGTTAGGTTGTCGAGGGAACATTCCACGGAATACGAGGCGTGTCGGACATGGACGAAATCCAGAACACCGGCGATGCCGCGCTTGGCAAGTGTTGCTACAAGCTCGATGGCCCCCCCTGTCAGATGGACGCTGCGACGTGGGCGGCTATCGCGGATTGCTTGTAGATCCAGTGCACGCCGCCACCGTCACAGGCGCAACGGAGGCTCCCGCTTCTGTGTATTGAGGTCTTTTGTGTAAGGAGTTAAGAATGAAGAGTGAAACATTTCTTGGATCCAGGTTCGTGGCTAAGTCGTTTTGTATGTTGATCCTTCTGGCCTCGCTGTTTTCAGCGACCGTAGCGGAGCAGGCCCCAGAAGAGAACGTACGAGCCGAACGGACGCGTCGATACAAGGAGCTTTACAAGTTTGAGGAATGGGCGGGCAAGGTGAAGAAACCTGGAAAAAGCTTCGGTGACTTGAGCAAAGCGGGGATGACAATCGTCAGGACGTTACCGAACTACCTACGTCTTGAAATGTCGGCCGGGCCCGACAAGCCTCGTCTTACTGTTGAAGTTCATCGAACCGAAAGCCCATCAGCAGCCGCCGAAGCTCTCATTGGAATGCTCGAAAACTTCACGTTTCCCCCCCCTGTGTTCAAGCCGTCGACTGACGAGGGGGTGGGAGACGTGTGTTTCTTGCCGATAAACCTCTGGCACCCTGAGGGATTTGAAGAAGCAGTTATGCCCTATATGTTCTTCATTCGTAACAATATCATCGTGGATGTTGATCAGATGCAGGAAGGCAAGACGAGCCCCTGGGACCTCGTCGAAGTAGCCCGTGCAATCGACAGTTTGTTCATGGTCTTCTTGCCGTTGGAAGACGAACCTCAAGAGCAAGAGAACGAAGCAGCCAAAGAATAAACGGCACCTCGTCGGAGAGATGCCACCCTGGCCTTTGCGCTGACCTAAAAGTGCCAGGCACCAAAGAAGCGCAGCGGAAGTAGCGCCGGCGGAAAAACGGAGGCCCGAAATGACTCACACGATCATAGACGAATGGCCGGAGGTGGAGGTCCCGCCGCCGCCGGAACTGAAGCCGGTGGAAGTCGACCCCGACGTGACGGCACTCCTGGTCCTGGACATTCAGAACCGCAACTGCAACTGCGAAAAAAGGCCGCGGTGCGTCGATACTCTCCCCGGGATCCAAAGCTTGCTCACCGAGGCAAGGAGCAAAGGGCTGACGGTCGCTTACAGCGTCACGAGCCAGGCGAGCAAGGCCGACATCAGGGAAGAGGTGTCGCCGCTTCCCGAGGAGCCGACAGTCAAGGCCGGGGTGGACAAGTTCTTCGGCACTGAGCTGGAAGAGATCCTGCGGTCGAAGGGCATTCAAGTAGTGATTCTGGTCGGCACGTCGGCGCACGGCGCCGTACTTCACACCGCCACCGGCGCCGCGTTGAGGGGATTTGAAGTGATTGTCCCGGTCGACGGCATGTCCGCCGACACTGCCTATGCCGAGCAATACACCGCCTGGCATCTGGCCAACAGCCCCGGCACCCGCCGCAAGACTACCCTCGCTCAAATCGCCTCGATCAGATTTTGAGGAGGTGGGGAATGGGCGCGACAAGATATCTTGGCCCCCGTGGATGCCATGTGAACTCGCATATTGTGCTTGCACTGCGCGGAACGTCCGTGTTTGGGGTTTTCCGTGTTCGGCGTTTTCTTAGCCCGGAGGGCGATAGTCTGTAGCCACGGGCGTCAGCCCGTGGAAAAGATCGGCTCCATAACCCCAGAGCCCCCGCAGGGGGCCCGCCTAAGAAGGCGGGGCGACGAACGAAGACGTTCGTCGATGTAGACGCGATAACGGCACGGTGTCGGAAAGACGGCGCGACGACGACGAGGACGATGTCTGCCAAGAGGCGGGGCGACGGCGAGGACAAGAGGAAACGTCGCGCGATAACCAAGAACCATGTTCCCTTGGCTCCCCCTTGGATTCACGCGCCTTCGGTTATCCTTGACTTCCATCGAAGCCTTGTGCTACACTTGTTATCAATGTGGGAACATGTGTGGTGATCCGAGTAGCGGAGAAGGCAAACTGATGGCAATAAGGGAAAAGACTCAGTTGGCGGCACTGATAGTCGTGGCCATTATCGGCTGTGGGCGAAGCCCCTCAGATCAGGAAGAAGGCCCTTCCAAGGCATACCCGGTGGACGCAACAGGTGTGCAGCTCCAGTTGGAGACTATACCGCAGAGGATAGTTTCGCTCTCTCCGGCGATAACAGAGTCGCTGTATCTGCTCGATGTGAGTGACCGGCTTGTTGGGGTTACGGTTTACTGCAAGTATCCTCCCGAAGCGCAGGAAAAGGAGCAGGTCGGAACGGTGCTTTCTCCCGGCATTGAAAAGATAGTCCAGCTTTGTCCTGACCTGATCCTCGCAAGTAAAGAGGCCGGAAAAGCCAAGACAGTCAGCAAGTTGCGGTCCCTGGGGCTGAAGGTATTTGTGTTCGGTAACCGCACGACTTTCTCGGACATCTGCCGGGACTTCGTACTCTTGGGCAGGTTGGTGGGCAAAGGCTCTGAAGCAAGCAAGATCACAGAAAGAGCCAGAGAAGATGTTTCAACGATCTGCCAAGCGGCAAGCAAGAAGCCCCGCCGCAAGGTATTCTGGCAGATTGGCGCACGCCCCCTGGTAACCGTGGCCAAGGGGACTTTTATCAATGAGATGATCAACTCGGCCGGAGGTATCAATATCGCGGAAGACAGCCTGGTGCGGTACCCGCGCTATAGCCTGGAGGAGGTGGTCCGGCAGGACCCCGACCTGATCGTAATAGTGACAATGGGCGAGGTGACCGAACAGGAGAAGCTCAGGTGGGAAACGCTCGGAAGCCTGAAGGCTGTGCGGGGCAACAGGATTTACGTGATCGAGGCGCACGATGTGTGTGCTCCATCCCCAGTGTCTTTTGCTGAAGGACTCCGAAAAGTGGCGGCATTTGTCCACCCGAACTGATGCAACTCGCTTCGCCGGCGGGGCACTTCGGCTTTGAGGAAGGATTTTCTAAGTACCGCTCCACAGAGAGAGGTACACAAAAAGGCTGGTAGCCCCGTCCGCCGCCACTGGGTTTATCCCAGTGGAGCGATGACTGCGAACCAGTAGTGGCGGATGGCCCCGTGACTGGGCCGCCACAGCCGAAAGGCTGTGCGGCGGCCACAGAGACTCGGGTGAGCCGACGCGTTCTTGTTGCCAGTTACGCTTCAACCGGGACAAGCCCGGGTATGTGTTTAGCGTGCGCGTACAAGTGGGCCGTCGCCAAGAGCGTAAGCATTCTTGGTCCTCAGCCCCATGAGGGGCGTATTATTGTTAGCCCAGGGTGGAAGCCCCCGTAAGGGGGCGTGAACCCTGGGAACCGGCCACGCCCAAACAAACAAGCCCCAGAGGGGCGTACCTTCTTCACCATCGATTTGCGAGAATCGCCCCTCCGGGGCTCACCTATTATTAGGCACCTGCTACCCAGACGTCTTATGTGTCAGATCAAGGTTTTTTTTCATAGTTATCCACCTTGTTTTCCACATTTTATGTGTTCGATGAGGGGGCTGTCGTGGCGAATGAGGGAGGTCAGATACTTTCC
>Ga0114922_10000826_pt1 | contig 29758 bp, 17 predicted proteins | sample AartaG_FD_100975 | JGI IMG/M metagenome (GOLD analysis project Ga0114922, IMG submission 100975) | Deep subsurface microbial communities from Aarhus Bay to uncover new lineages of life (NeLLi) - Aarhus_00045 metaG | ecosystem: Environmental > Aquatic > Marine > Oceanic > Sediment | place... | reverse complement strand
TCGAACCAGCCGCACCGTCTTGGCCGTCCGGTCGTGCGCCCATACTCGTACCCTTTCTCACGAAGATGCTCGCCTACATCTCCGCCCTGCTCGGTCGGGAAAGGTCCTCGCCCAACGCGCGTCGTGTAAGCCTTCACGACGCCAATCACGCCGTCTATGCGCGTCGGCCCTATTCCGACTCCGGCACACGCTCCTCCCGCGACGGTATTTGACGAAGTCACGTAAGGGTAGGTTCCCATGTCTATATCCAGCATCGCGCCTTGTGCGCCCTCGAACAGCACTATCTTGCCGGCATCGAGCGCCTCGTTGATCATCGTGGAAGCGTCGGCCAGGTATCTCTTGAGCTGCTTCGCGTACCCTTGGTATTTCCCTATGATCTCGTCGCCGTCCAGTGGAGGTCTGTCGAAAACTTTCGTCAGTATCGCGTTCTTTAGTCCGAGAACCGACTCGAGCTTGGCGCGAAACACGGTCTCGTCCAGCAAGTCGCCCGCCCGGATACCCAGCCGGTCAATTTTGTCCGCGTACGCCGGACCGATCCCGCGTCCCGTGGTACCGACCTTGTCCGCTCCCTTGAACGCCTCCTGCGCTTCATCCAACACCTTGTGGTACGGCATAATGAGATGGGCGTTCTCGCTCATGAACAGCCGGCCCTCAACCGCGATTTCTCGCCGCTCGAGTTCCGCTACCTCCTGCGCAAGGACTTCCGGGTCTATCACGGTGCCGTTGCCTATTACGCAGACCTTGTCCGGATGCAGAATGCCGCTCGGTACAAGGTGGACCACATACTCCTCACCTTCTATCACCACCGTATGGCCGGCGTTGTTACCGCCCTGGTAACGTGCGATAACATCCGCTCGTTCGGTAAGGAAATCGACAATCTTCCCCTTACCTTCGTCACCCCACTGAGTTCCGACTACAATATAGGCTGGCATTGTCGAGCCTCTATTACCCGGTTTTCTTTACGCTTGACAATGGCGGGCAAGATGCCCGCCCTACCCTTCTTGTTGACCATCAGGAGACACTTTGCGAACGTATCTCATCCTGAGACCATAGACCGCCTCTTCCATGCCGGCAGCCTCTTCCTGGGTCAGATTACCCTTCGTTTTCTCCTGCAACATCGCGATGATGTCAATCAGGTACTTTGCTTCCGCAAGGTTCTCGCGTGTCAGGCCGGTGTTGGGGTCCGGCATCTCGCCCATACACATCATCGCCTGCATGGCAAGACCGCTGACGAAAGCAATAAATCCCGTCTGCTGCGGCCCACCAGCACCAGCATCAGCACGCGGTTCCGGCTGCGGCTTCGCCTCCGCTTCGTCCTTACTATCCTTCTCACGCTCGACCTGCTTCTTCCAGTTCTCGTCGACCTTCTTGTGAGTTCCGCTCGGTTCCCGGCTTGCGCTATTTGACTCGTTCACTGTCCTGTGACTCCTCTTTGGAAATGATTCCCAGCATATTCTTACGAAACCCGCGTTAGGAGGAAACGACCTATCTTATCACCTTGTTCAGCGGATACTCGACTATACCCTCCGCACCTGCTTGAAGCAGCTTCGGGATGATCTCACGCACCACACGTTCCTCGATCACGCTGTCCAGGGCCACCCACCCCGTGTCGCTAAGTGGCGTCACGGTAGGATTTCTCATCGCCGGAAGAATGCTCAGCACCTTGTCCAGGTTCTCTTTCGCGACGTTCATCTTCAGCCCCACAGTATCGCGCGCATCGAGCGCTCCTCTCAACAGCAGCGCCACATTCTCGATCTTTGTCCTTTTCGCCTCGTCCTGCCACGATTGCTTGTTGGCTATCAAGCGCGGTGTGCTCTCCAGAATCGTCTCCACGATTCTCAGACCGTTCGCGCGAAGCGACGTGCCCGTCTCCGTCGCCTCAACAATGGCGTCGACGAGAAACGGCGGTTTGACCTCAGTGGCGCCCCACGAGAACTCCACTTCCGCGTCCACTCTGTTGTCCGCCAGATACTTTTTCGTGACTTGGACCAATTCGGTAGCCACGCGTTTCCCCTGGAGATCCTTCACTGACTGTATGTCCGATTCAATCGGTGCGGCCAGGACCCAGCGAACGGCGTTTCGCGTCGCCTTGCTGTACCGCAGTTCCGTGACTTCGACCACGGTGCAGCCGCTCTCCTGTATCCAGTCGTACCCCGTTATACCGGCGTCCAGGATGCCGTCTGCGACGTAGCGAGCCATCTCCTGAGGCCTCAGGAGCATCGGCTCGATCTCCGGATCGTCTACGCGGGGGAAATACGAGCGCTCCCCGCTGTCGAGAACGAACCCGGCCTTGCCAAACAGCTCCATAGTCGCTGCTTCCAGACTTCCCTTGGGCAATCCAAGTTTAATCACCATTTTCGCACGGTCCCTCGCGACAAGAGACACCCGTCCCGTCGCTGAACATCGTTTACTCTACTCATACTGCCGCAACACACAAGTAGTGCCATCGGACTATCTCTTCTTTTTCTTGTGCCGATCCGCTCTTCGTTTCTTCTTGCGCTTGTGTTTCGCGATCTTCGCTTTCTTTCTCTTCTTTCCACTCGGCATATTGCCACACCTCTATCTAATGTCGCTAAACCCACGACTACAAACTGAGCGTGTCGAGCTGCCCCTACTGCGTACGAGCAACGCCGACCAGCTCATCCTCCGAGAAGAACAGCGCGATCTCCCTCTGCGCCGTCTCCGGCGAATCCGACCCGTGCACCATGTTACGCCTCTGCCCGAGACCGAAATCACCGCGTATCGTTCCCGGTTCAGCGTCAGTGCAAAATGTGGCCCCCATCATTCTGCGGACCACATTAACTGCCTCGTTACCTTCAAGAACCATCAGCACGACCGGGCCCGACGTAGTGAACTCGATGAGAGGTTCGTAGAACGGTTCGCCCTTATAAACCTCATAGAGCCTCTCGGCCGTCTGCCGGTCCAGTCTTGCCAGTTTCAACCCCTTTATCGCGAAGTCTCGATTCTCAAACCTCGCTATGATCTGCCCGATAAGCCCCCTCTCGACAGCATCCGGTTTAATGATTACCAACGTTCGCTCCAACGTACCTCCATAAGCGCTCATTATTGCGCCGTTTAAGCCACTTGCCAAAAGAAAATCGCCCCACCCCTCGCGGATTATAACAAATCGGCACTATAGTTGGCAACAACACCTCTCTGGACGGTTCCCGGACCGCCCCTACCCTTCCCACACGTGCAGCCGCCACACACCTGGTGGGGCAGACATTCCTGTTTACTCGCCTGTGGAGAGTCTGCCTCCTGTCGTTGATCCCATTGAGCGGATGTACCCGACCCCCCTACCCTTTTGGCGCGGCTGCGCTGTCACCGTTTCCGCATTCATTCGTCTATACCTTATGGAAGGGGTTGGAAGAGGGCGGGACGAGGGTGTATCATTGCTGTGGAGGGAGCTATGGACAAGAACCGGGAGATCGATCTCGTAAGGAAAGCGCAGGCCGGCGACCGCGACTCGTACGGGCAACTGGCGAACCTTTACGCCGGTGCCGTGCTCGCAGCCGCGTATGGCCGCGTCGGGAACTACGCGGTCTCTCAGGACATCGCACAGGACGCATTTCTCCTGGGCCTGGAAAACCTCTCCAAGCTCCGCCAACCCCGCAGATTCGGTCTATGGTTGAGAACGATCACCAAGAATCTTTGTAGGGATTGGCACAGATCCGAAGCGTATCGCAAGAGACTGCACCAGGATTCGGTCGCGTTGAAGGAACGTCTCGGTTATACCCATTCCCTCGAAGCCGGCGAGAAACTGGAGCAAAAAGAAATGCATAACCTAATTGATGAATCGTTGGGAGACCTGCCTGCGCGGGACCGGGAATCGCTCCTCCTGTACTACTTTGAGGGGAAATCAATCGCCGAAGCGGCGCGGGCGTTCGATATCTCTCCCGCTGCGATGAAGAAGCGGCTCGAAAGAGCAAGAAAACGCCTGCGCGACCAGCTCAGCGCACGTGTCGAAGCCGGCCTCACGGAAGCGGCCAAACGCCGCAAGATGTCGAGCAGAGTTCTCGCCGCGATTCCGCTTGGCGCATCATACGCCAGGATCGCACCCGTGACCGCCGTGCTACCTGCTGCCCCCGTCCTCCATCTCACTGGGCTCTTGGCGAAGACCGGAGGGATGATTGCGGGGGTCAACAAGACTGCCGCCGTTGTCATAGCGCTCGCTGCTGTCGGAGGGACATTGCTCATAACAACCGACAACCGTCCCGCTAAGCATGCCGCCAGTCCTCCAGCAAAGGTGGAGCAGTCAGTTTCCCCACAGCGGGAACGACAGCTTTCAACGGACGCGCCACAACAGAACATGGCGGGGCGCAATGAAGAGAGCGCATCAGAAGAGGCGCGGTTTGGCGGCTTGACGGCAGGTGCGCTCGAACAACCTGAGGCACCCTCGATATCGGGAACGATCCGGGATACAAATGGAAATCCGTTGGCGGGCGCTCGCATCGAAGCGCGCTTGGACCTGGATCTGTTCGAAGCCTTCTCCGCAGCTCCTAAGATTGCCTGCGCGACCAAGAGTGCTGATGATGGCAGCTACGTGCTCACGCCGTTGCCCGTTAAGAAGGATATGGTGATACTGATAACCCATCCGGATTGGGCGATCGGTGGAGGACGCGCGGAAGCCCTTGCAGAGAATGAACAGCGAGGCGATGGCGATTTTAAGCTTGATCATACGGAAACCGCATCCGGGATCGTCGTGGACGAGGACGGTCACCCGATCGAGGGAGCGCTTGTCACTGTGGGCGGAGCAGCCGACTCAGCTTACTATGACCCTCGGAGATATCCTCGCGCGCGGGCTCCCAGGCCGACATTCATTTTCGCGCGGTTCTGTGGTGGCCTTGCGAGCGTTGCCACGGATGCCGACGGCCGGTTCACGTTTACTCACCTGCCGAAAGGCAGCGTGATAACGTGGGTAACAGCACAGAAAACAGGTTACGGGCTGAACTATGCGTGGAGCAAGGAGAGCTGTGAGAAAGCGGAGCGTATCTTGAGAGCGGGGAAGGGAACATCTTGGCTCGGGCTGGAGTTCCCGATACCGTGTGACAATATCAACATTGCGCTGAAAAGGGCTGGGAGCATTACTGGACGTGTCGTCGAGGCCGCCACAGGACAGCCGATCGAGGATGTCCTGGTAACGCTGGAAGGCGACTTCCATTGTCCCCATCAGCCTTACATCTCTCCCTCGTTTGTGTTCTCCGCGCGCACAGATCCTTCCGGTTTCTATCGAATCGACAGTATTCCACCTACTACGGTAATTGCGAGGGCGAAACGGGGCAGCTCGGCCGGCGAGGCTCGCGAAGTATTCATACGTTCTGGCAAGGTCTCCGAAGAGATCGATTTCGAACTGGCACTCGCCGGCGCAATAGAAGGGATTGTTTACGACGCAGAATCGGGTCGTCCGATTCCTGATCAGATAATCCAGTCTTCCAAGAAGGGAGTCTGGGGCCGACTCCCCTCAGGACGTACCGACGCGACGGGCAAGTATCGCGTTGACGGTCTAGAGCAAGGAGAGTGGCAAGTGCGCCCCGGTTCTCATGAGTTGCACCTCGCAGAGTTCTATCATCCTGACGCCGACGAACGTTACGGCACTACCGTGACGGTTCGTGCAGGCCAGCTAACCCGTGACGTTGATCTCTATCTTGAAACGGTTGTGGAGGAAGTAGGCAAGGTAGCAGGCAAAGTGACGGATTTCGCTCGGCGACCAGTAGCCGGAGCGACGGTGTTGATCAGAGGAGGGTTGTCGCGTGCCGTCACCGATGAACGAGGCGAGTATAGTATTGCACGCATGAAACCAGGTCTGCACGAGCTCATCGCACTGGACCCCAAGAGCATGACATACGGCAGAGCGTTCTTGAACCTTGCGGCGGACGAGGAGGCGGCAGTCGATATTGAGGTGCAGGACAAAGCGGCAAGCATAAGTGGAACGGTTCTGGACCAGCAAGGACGGCCGGTGGACATTCTCTTCAAGATCAGCTTCGAGACAAAAATGGAAGGTGGTGAAGAGGTTAGATTTGAAACCCAGCCTGAAGAGAACGGCAGTTACAGCAGTGGGCCTTTGCCGCCCGGACATCACATGATCCGGGGTTTCACCAGCGGAGATGGATACAAGAGCGAGCCGCGCGAGGGGGTACGCGTCACGCTGTATGAGGGTGATCATGTGAGTGGCCCAGACTTTTTGGTCATGCCCATGACCGGTTTCCTCGCGGGAACGGTACTCTATCCTGATGGAACTCCGGTGTCAGGAAAGTACGTCTACGTCGGAGGGCGCGAAGGGGCAGCTCGAGACGTGACGGACGAGAACGGGCGTTTTCGTGTTGAGAAGATTGACGGTGACGACCTCTACGTCCAGGTTGGCCAGCCGGGCAGACGAGGCCGCGAGGGTGACCCCGAATGGCTCTTCATTACAGGATACACGGCAGGCACAGACAACGTGAGGGTTATTCTTCAGCCCCTTGGGATCCTGACGGGCCGAGTGATCGCTTCCGAAGATCAGGTCGTTGGGTCCGCGATAGACGTCGAGGGTGACCTTGGGTACCACGACTCAATACGGGCGAACGACGCTGCGTTCGAGTTACAGCTTCAGCCTGACGTGTACCGGATCACGATTCCGTACCTGTCTGAGCTTGGGCGCGACATTGCATACAATGTTATTGAGGATGTTGCTGTCGAGTCAGACATGGTTACAGACCTCGGCGAGATCGAAGTGGCATCCGAGGTTCCTGTCGACTGAATCCCTGCTCTCTCCCGCATCCTAAGATGAAGCTGGGGCGGTTCGCGAACCGCCCCTACCCTTTCCACCATCACCCCCCGTGGTGGGGCAGACATTCCTGTCTGCCACGTAGGGGCGGGTCTTAGACCCGCCCGCGGCCGACACGCAGGTCGGCCCTCCCAAAGACAGCCGCCCAAATCCTTGCATAATCTCCCGTCAAGTGCTAATATCACCGATGGGCAGCGGGAATGCGCGAGGTGGCTGTGGGGAATTGAACTAGCTGGAAAGGGCCTGATGCTCTCTCATCTGTTTCAGCCGAAGTCGGTAGCGGTCGTCGGCGCGTCGCGCGACGAGGAGAAAGCCGGCCACGCCGTTTTCAAGAACATCGTTCAGTACTCGTATCCCGGAACTGTTTACCCCGTCAACCCAAAAGCGGACGAGATTCTCGACGTTCGGTGTTATCCTTCGCTACCCGATGTTCCGGGCGACATCGACCTGGTTGTTTTCGTTATCCCTGCCAAGCTGATCGCCTCTATGATCGACCAATGCGTGCAGAAGAACGTCGGCGCTATCATTGTAATATCGGCCGGGTTTAAGGAGAGCGGCAGGGACGGCGCCAAACTCGAACGCGAACTCACCCAGAAGGTCACGGATGCGGGAATAACCATGCTCGGCCCGAACTGTCTCGGTCTGATAGACACAGCGTCGCAACTTAACGCATCGTTCGCGCGAGGGATGCCCGAACCGGGCAGCATCGGGTTCTTCTCGCAGTCCGGCGCGTTGTGCACGGCCATACTCGACTGGGCGCTGGGCGAGGGAATAGGTTTCTCGAAGTTCATCAGTCTCGGCAACAAGGCAGACATAGACGAGGTGGCGCTGCTCCAGTACCTCGGCGACGATCCGGCTACGAACGTCATTCTCGGCTATATCGAAGGTGTCAAGGACGGGCACGAGTTTATGCGCGTTGCGACAGAGGTCTCGAAGAAGAAACCTGTCGTACTCACGAAATCCGGCGGGACGGAAGCCGGAGCCCGAGCGGCCTCATCCCACACCGGTACGCTCGCGGGATCCGATAAGGCGATAAGCGCCGCGTTCTCCCAATCCGGCATCATCCGCGCCAAGACCATCGAGGAACTCTTCGATCTCGCAGTCGTGTTCACTACGGGACGCGTTCCGAAAGGACCCCGCCTGGCAATAGTCACCAACGCGGGCGGGCCGGGCATTATCGCGGCGGACGCCGTTGAACGGTCCGAGGTGCGCATGGCATCATTCGCGAAGGGCACGATCGACGAGCTGCGCGCGCACCTGCCGCCGGCCGCTGCGTTTTACAACCCGGTGGACGTCATCGGCGATGCAAACGCCGAGCGATACGGCAAAGGTCTCGAGGTCGTGCTCAAAGACCCGAACGTAGACGGCGTGCTGGTAATCCTCACCCCTCAAGCCATGAGCGACCCAAAGGAGACTGGACGCACTATAGCGGCGCTCGTAGATTCGGGCAAACCGGTAGTCGCCAGCTTCATGGGAGGAGAAGGTGTCAAGGGCGGTGTCGAGGCTATGAAAGCCGCCAAGATACCGAACTACCATTACCCGGAGCGTGCGGTAGCGGCGTTCGAGGCCCTTGTCAAATACGAGCAGTGGTGCAATGCTCCCGAGAAGAAGGTGAAGAAGTTCAAGGTCAATAAGAAAGTTGTCGAGAAGGCGTTCGCGCGAGCGCTCAAGGAGGGACGCCGCAGCCTCGGCGAAGCGGATACTCGCGACATTATCAGCGCGTACGGGTTCAACATCCCGAGCAACATACTCGCTCCGACGGCCGCCGAGGCGGTTAAAGCCGCCGAGACGGTCGGATTTCCCGTCGTGATGAAGGTCGCGTCGCGAGAGATCCTCCACAAGTCCGACATAGGCGGCGTGAAGGTCGGTGTTGCGAGTTCGGAGGAGGTCGAACGCACGTTCCTCGACATAACCGGCCGCGCGAGAAGGCTGATGCCCGAAGCTCGTATACAAGGCGTGATGGTGCAGGAGATGGTCTCCGGAGGTAAAGAGGTTATCCTTGGAATGACCAAGGACCCTCAGTTCGGCGCGATGCTCATGTTCGGTCTCGGCGGCATATACGTTGAGGTGCTCAAGGACGTCACGTTCCGGATCGCGCCCATCACCAAAGATGACGCGCACGAGATGGTGACCGGGATACGGTCGTACGCGCTGTTGAGCGGCGTCCGCGGCGAAAAACCTGTTGATATTCGGGCAATCGAGGACGGGCTGATGAGGTTGTCGCAGCTCGTTACCGATTTCCCTGAGATAGTTGAACTCGATATTAATCCGCTCGCGGTGTTCCCAAAGGGACGCGATGCTATTGCGATTGACGCCAGACTGACTATTGAGGGAGGAGATTAGAAAATGGTGCCGCTCTTTGTAGGTTCCACATCGGGATTTTCCGGCAAGAACGTCGTTTGCCTGGGTATGGGCAAGCGGTTCATCAACGATGGAGTCAAGATAGGCTACTTCAAGCCGGTTGGAGTCTTCCCTGCACAACACGAAGGCACGTTGACGGACGAGGATGTCGTGTTCTTCAAGGACGCGCTGAATCTGACCGACGCTCTGATTGACATCTGTCCGATAGTGCTCACCGACGGACTGCTGACCCGTGTGCTCACAGGGCAAGCTGTCGGCCTGTGCGAGAAGATGCTTGACGCATTCAACAAGGTGGCGGAAGGCAAGGACATGGTGCTCGTGAACGGCCTCGGGAGCCTGCATCATGGCGAGTTCATGGGGTGTGCGGGATTGAACTTGATAAACGCTACCGGCGCGAAAGTGATCCTGACGGACAGGTTCGAGTACCTGAACCTGTCAGTTGACGGTTTCCTGCAGGCTAAGGAGCTTCTCGGGGACAAGCTGATCGGGGTAATCGTCAACCGGATTGACCCGGGTAAGATTGATAAGGTGCGTGAGTTGGCCGTGCCGTTCCTTAAAGAGCGTGGCATATCGGTGCTCGGCATGATGTCGGAGGACCCGGTGCTCGGAGCTGTCACCGTGGGCGACCTGCGCGAAACGCTTGGCGGCGACCTCGTATGCGGTGAGGATAACCTGGACAGTCTTGTCGAGCGATTCTGTATCGGTGCGATGAATGTCGAGAGCGCGCTGCGCGTTTTCCGGCGCGTGCCCAAAAAGGCTGTCGTGACGGGCGGCGACCGTTCCGACATACAGCTGGCGGCTTTGGAGACGTCGACGCGGTGTCTCGTTCTGACTGGCGACCTCTATCCGAGCCAGCAGATCATCATTCGAGCCGAGGAATGCGGCGTCCCAATCATCGTCGTTCCTCTGGACACGCAGACAACAGTTGAGAAGTTCGAATCGATTCTCGGCGCGATGAGCATCCGCAATGAGAAGAAGGTTGCGCGCGCTGTGGCGCTGGTCGAACAGACGGTCGATTTCAAGACCATCTATTCAGCATTAGGCCTCAAGTAGAGCAGATTGGCGGAGAGTACAAGATGAACAAGAAAATCCTGAGAAAGTATGATATCAGGGGCATCGTCGGCGAGGATATAACCGAGGATGTTGCGCTGGAACTCGGCAAGAGTTTCGGCACTCATATGGTCCGGCAAGGTGCGAAACACGTGACCGCCGGCAGGGACGGGCGGTTAACCTCTGAGGCGTTCGAGGCCGTCATGATTGAAGGCATCCTCTCCACCGGCATCGACGTCACCGACATAGGGCTCTGCCCGGTACCGGTACTGTACTTCTCACTGTTCAACCTCGACGTGGACGGCGGCATTATGGTGACGGCAAGTCACAATCCACCCGAGTTCAACGGGTTTAAGGTGTGCCGGGACAAAAGCACCATCTTCGGCGACGAGATACAGGAGCTCGGGAGGATTGCGGATTCCGGCGAGTTCGCGAAGGGCAAAGGATCGCTCACGACCCACGACCTCGTGAAGGACTACAAGCAGTACCTCGAGGATAACATCCACATCCCCGGCGGGCTCAAAGTAGCGGTGGATGCGGGGAACGGCACGGCGGGGTTCGTCGTGGTGCCCGTGCTGAAAGCCCTCGGATGCGAGGTGACGCCGTTTTTCTGCGACGTGGACGGAAGGTTTCCGAACCACCACCCTGATCCTACCTTGCCGGAGAACCTGACCGAGCTGATCGACGCGGTGACGGGTTCTGATATACCTATCGGGCTGGCGTACGACGGCGATTCCGACCGCCTCGGCGTTATTGACGAGCACGGCGAGATAATCTGGGGCGACAGGTTGATGATCATTTTCTCAAGGGCGCTGCTCGAGGAGCATCCGGGCGCTACTATCATCGGCGAGGTGAAATGTTCCCAGCACATGTACAACGACATTGAGAAGCACGGCGGTAACGGTATCATGTGGAAGACCGGCCACTCGCTGATCAAGAGCAAGATGAAAGAGACGGGCGCGCTTCTCGCCGGCGAGATGAGCGGCCACCTCTTCTTCGCGGACAGGTACTTCGGGTACGACGACGCAATTTACGCCTCGCTCAGGCTGCTGGAAATACTTGCCAAGACCGGTAAGACCCCGTGCGAGCTTCTGGCCGACGTACCCAAGAGTTTCGTCACTCCCGAGATCAGGGCCGAGTGTACCGATGAGAAGAAGTTCGACATTGTCCAACGCGCAACGGACTTCTTCAAGTCCGAGTACGAGGTGAACGATGTTGATGGTGCGCGTGTAAAGTTCCCGCACGGGTGGGGGCTCGTCCGAGCGTCCAACACGCAGCCCGTATTGGTGTTGAGGTTCGAGGCGGATACCGAAGAGCATCTCGAGGAGATCAAGTCCCTGGTCGAATCGAAGGTGGCGGAGCTGAGTAAATGAGCAAAGCACACGACGTTCACGGAGCGATCCTGGCGGGTGGCAGGGGTACGCGGTTCTGGCCCAAGAGCAGGACCGACGTGCCGAAACAACTGTTGCCGATCATCGGCGATAAGGCGCTTATCAGGCAAACCTTCGAGCGCGTCTGCGATAACATCCCGCCGGAAAACATATGGATACTCACCAGCCGAGGTCTTCGCGGAAAGATGATGGCGGCACTGCCGGAGATACCGGCGGACCAGGTCATCGCCGAACCGTATTCGCGCAACACAGCCCCCGCGCTCGGGCTGGCTGCGCTGTTCATAAAGAAGAAGGCCGGGCCGTCGGCCGTTATGGCAAGCTTTCACGCGGACCACGTTATCGGGGACCGAGAGGGATTCCGTCGAACCGTAGCCGCCGCCATAGAAGCTGCGCGACAACCCAACGCCCTGGTCACTATCGGCATCAAACCGTCGTCACCTCATACCGGCTACGGATACATCGAGGTGGAGGGCGCGTTCGACCCCGCACCTTCAGACGAGATCCCCGTGCTCAAGGTGGAACGGTTTGTCGAGAAACCCGACCTCGAACGCGCGAAACAGTTCGTGAAAGAGGGTAATTACCTGTGGAATTCGGGTATATTTTTCTGGCGGATAGACTCGCTTCTCCAGGCGATAGACCGCTACATGCCGCTGCTCTATCGCGACTTGGAGATTATTGAGCAGGAGATCGGCACGCCCCTGGAGTCCGAGACAATAAAGGCGATATTCAACGAGATGGAACCGGTCGCCATAGACACCGGCGTGATGGAGCGCTCCGACACGGTGCTGACCGTCCCGGGCGATTTCGAATGGAACGATGTGGGGAGTTTCGCGACGCTCTATGACTACTGGGAACCGGACGAGAACGGCAACCGCATCCGTGGTAAGGCGATCACGCTGAAAAGCACCGGCCTTCTCGTCGACAGCCCCAAGAAGCTCGTCGCGGCGGTCGGTGTGGACGACCTCATCGTGATAGATACAGACAGCGCGCTCCTGATATGCAGCAAACGCGCCGCCCAGGATGTCGGCAAGATCGTTGACATACTCGAGAAACGCGGCGAGATCGAACACCTGTGAACGGTGGCACCCCTCAGCGCACCTCGGCCTGCCCCCCGAACCGGACTCACAGGGTAACCCGCCTACGGCACTGTGTCAGCACTTTTCATTCTCGAGAACCTGATTGATCAGCTCCCCATTCGTGGGACATAATACTTATAGGAAAACGTGTTGGATTATCCGTACTCGCTGGCGTGATCGCGATTTGTTCCCGAATTCAACGACTGGCGGTGTATTATGAGTAGAAGGTCTTGTGGAGGCAATGCGATGCCGGTCTCGGACGTTGCACTGATGAACAGGTGGATCGAGGAGTCGGACGGCGAGGCGTTTGCCGAGATCGTTTCCCGCCATTCCGCCATGGTCTACGGCACGTGCGTGCGTATCCTCCGCGATGCGGCCGAGGCGGAGGATGTCACCCAGGACTGTTTCATCAAGCTCGCTCGGGCGCGCCACTTCAAAGGCAGTTCGCTGGTAGGCCTGTTACATACAATGGCCACTCACCTCTCGCTGAACAGAGTTCGGGCGCAATCGCGTCGACGTGAACGCGAGATCGCTTTCGCACTGCGAGCCGAAAACCATGCAGAGATCGATTGGGAGGACGTGGGTCACCACATCGACGAGGCGATAGCGGAACTGCCGGAAAAACATCGACATCCGATCATCTGCCATTTCCTCGAGGGTCAAACGCACGAAGCCATAGCACGCTCGCTCGGCGTGGACGAATCTACCGTCAGGTACCGCATCAAGAAAGGCATTGAACAGACTCGGAGGTTCCTGAAGCGCCGAGGCATACCTGTGGGTGCCGCCGCGCTAACCGCCATGTTAGGGGCCCAGATGGCTGAGTCCACGGTTCTCCCTCCGGCCCTGACGACGGCTTTAGGCAAATTGGCACTTGCCGGGAGACCGGACTTCGTAGCGACGGCCACGGCTGGCCTGGTCGGTACATCGAAACTCGCTGTCATTGGAGGGACTATCCTCATGTGGAAGAAGATATCGCTGATAGTCGGAGCCGTTGCCCTCGTAACTGGGACCTCGTACTACGCCCACCGTTCGAGAAAGCAAGCCCCTGCCCCGCTCTCTCAGGTACCGTCCTCTCCTGTGGACAAACCCGGGCAGGGCCAGCAGGCAGCGCCTTCTAGGGATGCCGAAAGTGAAGACGTTCGCTCGCTTGACCGACCGGCCATTCCTCCCGAGCAGTTGGTAGCCGTCCTCAAGAAACTCCTCGATGCCGCCCGGAGCAGACAGGCTACCGCCGGCGAGTCATCTGGAGGCAACGAGTTCCCACCATACACATCGAAGGACATCCCGCCCGAGAACGGCGCCCACTACTTCCTTTTGGCCGCGGAGCTTCTCCCTGACATGGACATGGAAATGTTGCGCGCCAAGTGGGAGAAGCTTCGGGCGAGCGGTTTCCCGTATGACCCGGAGTTTGAAGCGATGCTCGAGAAGTTCCAGGACGCGTTCGATGCCATCCGCACCGGACTGGACGTAGGCAATGCCGAGATGCCGCCTCCCCAAAGCCTCTCTCACATTACAACATTCCCTCTGGCCAAGTTCAGAGAGTTGGCGCGCGTTATGAGCATGGAGGCGCAGTATTATGCCGCGTACGGCGATTATGGGGCCGCATTTGACGATTACACCACCGTGTGCAATTTCGCCAGCGAGTCCTCGCGCGGAGGTGTGCTCATTTCGGGGCTGGTCGGCTTCGCGATGGGCAATGTTGCAACGGAATCGCTCAGAGAGACGCTGACGTGGGGAGGTGTCGAATCTGAGGACTATCGATTCGTTATCGAGCAAATGCAGATGCTGGAAACGCACATGCTCACGACCTGGGAGGTCATGGAAACTGAAGTGAGCCTGGTTACCTCATGGGTAGAGAGGGACTTGGAGGCGGGTGTCGACGTTCGCGGCATGCTTCTGACAGACCACCCGCATCTGCGTGAAGAGTTGGACACCGTGAGCGATGAACAACTTGAATCGATGCTTAGGGATACTTTGCGGGGAGACTACCAAGACCTAGTCGATTATTTTGCATTGTCCTATTACGAAGCCCAGACGCTTGACGCCGCCGCATTCCTGAGCGAGAACCCCCTGAGCCGGGATCTCCTGCCCGCCATGACAGCTATACCCGCGCAGGAGGCCGCGGCGCGCGCACAAGTCCGAGGTACCATGCTCTCCGCCGCCATCGAACTCTACAGCGCGGAGAACACCGCCTACCCTGCGTCGCTCGGCGACCTGGTACCCAACTACTTGTCAGAGATGCCTGAAGATCCGTTCTCGGGCGACCCGTTCGAATATGAGCTCACGGAATGGGGTTACGTACTTTACAGCGTCGGTCCCGATATGCAGGATGACGGCGGCTCGCCTCTCGGGGGCGGCGTATTCGCCGACCGGATGGGCGACATTCTCATCCAGGACGAGTGAGGTCTCTAAGAACGAAACCACTCCAAATTGCAGTTTTCGCGAAAAGAACGCGGGTTGAAACCCGTGCCACCGCGTCTGTCGCGGAATCCGGGGCCGCAAGCCGCCCGGGTTTGCAGCAAGACGTCCGCCCTACCCTAAGTTGGCCGCACTCTCATCAACACTCCATTCAGCAATCGGAAAGGTCCTGCGTTTTTCCCGCGGAAGAACGGGTCAAGCCCCAAATCTGCGCATAGCCTTTACAAGATGGTTGCCGGATGGTATTATTCTGGCGCCGGGGCGGCGGAGATCCATAACAAGGGGGGTACCGATATGTCTCAGTCACCTAAGGCAGGAACGTTCAAGACCAATCCGTCGATCGTGCTTCTCGTTGTAGCTGGTTTCGCTGCTCTGTTGCTCCAGGGCTGCGTCTTAGTGCCTTTCGAGAATGTCACTACGGGCGCAGCTATATACGGCAAGCGCGAGGTGATATCGATCAACCTCGAGAGGACGCCTGATTCATGGGGTGAGCATGAAACTGGTCGGTACGGAGGTGGTGACTCGCCCACCATCGTAACCTACGAACGACATGAAGTGAGGGTCCCTCAGTATTACTATAGTGTCGCGATCCGAAACATGCAGACAAACGAAGAAGTCCGTCTTTGTGGCGGGGATACCAGTTTGGGGTACAGCTCCTCTGTGAGTATCTACCCGTTGGCGCAAAAGCCACCGCCGCCGCCGGACGAGGTGACCTATATTGAGCTGGATCCCCTCGCTGAATGGGGCCCCACACGCTGTTACCACGACGTGCCTCCTGGCTCTTATCTCGTAGTAGTCAGGTGGTCTCGGCCAAACGGCTCCTGGCACGAGGAGCAATGGCCTAGGGGGAATATAATGACAACGACAACCCCGTTCACGGTGGAATGACGAAAACCTGATCATGCTCGGCTGCAACGTGCCGTTATGCGCGCTCAGGCGGCCCTCGAAATTCTTGTCTACCGCGATCACGGAGTACATCCCCTATATTCGCTAACGTGCCTAAGACGGATCGACCCCGTACCCGGCCTGTTTGTGCGGAATTTGTGAAGGTCCACCCGGAGGCCCTTATGCCGCAACGGTCGCGCTGTTTCATCCAGAAATATCGCCCCACCTCATTTTGGCGGCACTCTCATCAGCACTCCATCCGGCAATCGGAAAAACGGCCACTTTTTTGTCTGGAAATATCCGTTGCATTGTGCTAGAATCCGGTTCAATGTGGGGTTTGGATTTCCTCAAAGGGGCGTTCCACTAGCTAGAACTGTGACTGTTCATGGGCAAGAGCAGACCGAATGTGCTTGCGGTTATACCGGCGAGGTACGCGTCTACGCGTCTTCCCGGCAAGGTGCTGATGGAGGTCGCCGGCAAGCCTGTCGTTCAGCACGTGTACGAGAGAACGTGTCAGGCCCGGCTTGTGGACGACTGTGTCGTCGCCACGGACGACGAACGCGTGGTTGAAGCGCTGAAACCGTTCGGGTCGAACGTCGTCATGACAAGGCCGGACCATCCGTCAGGTACAGATAGGATCGCCGAGGTGGCTGCATCGGCGAGCGCAGAGATCATAGTGAACGTCCAGGGAGACGAGGCGACAATCGAGCCTGCAACGATAGACCAGGCGATACAGCCGCTCTTGGATGACCCCGCCGTCGTGATGGCCACGTTGAAACACAGGATCAGCGACCCGGAAGAGATCGACGACCCGAACGTGGTCAAGGTTGTCACCGACAAGAACAACCGCGCCCTGTATTTCTCCCGCGCGCCGATACCGGCGATTCGCGATGCCGCCGATAAGGAAGCGCGCGGGTGGTGCTACTATAAACATATCGGATTGTACGTGTACCGGCGCGAGTTCCTGCTCGCTTACGCCAAGATGGAGCCGACTCCGCTGGAGAAGTTGGAGAAACTCGAACAGTTGCGCGCGTTGGAAAACGGGATCGAGATAGTCGTTGCCGAGACGCAGACCGATTCCATCGGGGTTGACTCGATGGAATCGTTTGAGCGAGTGAAACGTCTGCTCGAAGGATCGTAGGGGCGGTTCGCGAACCGCCCATACAGTGATTGGGAATGTCCAGGAATGCGGAGGGGAGGTATTACATGCCAAAGTTCATATTCGTCACGGGGGGAGTTGTCTCGTCGGTCGGCAAAGGTATAGCCTCGGCGTCGCTTGGATGCCTGCTCGAAAGCAGAGGGCTGAAGATTACGCTCGCCAAGTTCGACCCGTATATCAACGTTGACCCCGGCACGATGAATCCCTATCAGCACGGCGAGGTGTACGTGCTCGACGACGGCGCCGAGACCGACCTCGACCTCGGTCACTACGAACGGTTCACATCGGCGGTGCTATCACAGAAGCATAACGTCACAACCGGCGGCGTCTACGATACGGTGATACGCAAGGAGCGGATGGGCGAGTACCTCGGCGGTACCGTGCAGGTTGTGCCTCATATAACCGACGAGATAAAGTCGCGGATCCACGAGGTTGCCGGCGAGCCGGATCTCGACGTGGTGATAGTGGAAATAGGCGGCACAGTGGGCGACATAGAAGGGCTGCCCTTCCTGGAGGCTATCCGCCAGTTCAGTCGCGACGTCGGCCGCAAGAACGTTATATACATGCACCTTACACTCATCCCATACATAAGGGCCGCACACGAGATCAAGACCAAACCCACCCAGCACAGCGTTCGGGCCCTGCGCGATATAGGTATTCAACCTGATGTGCTGCTCTGCCGCACTGAGCACCGTTTGACCCCGGAACTGAAATCCAAGATATCGCTTTTCTGCGACGTTGAGCTTGACGCCGTAATCGAGGCGCGCGACGTGGATCCGGAGTACAGGATACCGACGATGCTGAGCGAGGGCGGCCTCGACGATATCGTCCTGAAGCTCCTCGACATCAAAGCGCGGAAAAGGGACTTGAAGGCGTGGGAGAAGATGCTCAACCGGATCGAGAACCCCTCGAAAAGCGTCACGGTATGCGCTGTCGGCAAGTACGTTGAACTCAGGTCTGCCTACAAGAGCATTAACGAGGGATTTGTACACGGTGGCGTAGGGAACGACGCGCGCGTGAACGTTCTCTGGGTCGACGCGGAAGACCTGGAAGGCGACGACGGGTACGGTCCGCTTGAAGAAGCCAGCGGCATACTCGTCGCGCCCGGGTTCGGCCAGCGCGGTATCGAGGGCAAGATCAAGGCGGCGAAGTTCGCGCGTGAGACAAAGAGACCTTTCCTCGGCATCTGTCTGGGAATGCAATGCGCGGTGATCGAGTTCGCCAGGAACGTGTGCGGACTCGAGAAAGCCAACAGTACCGAGTTCGAGCCAATGACGCCCCATCCGGTCATATCGCTCTTGACCGAACAGGCCGGTGTCTCGCACGTCGGCGGGACTCTGCGGCGCGGCGCGTACCCGTGCGAGCTTGTCCCCGGGACGTTTGCGGCAAAAGCCTACGGCGAAAAGATGATATCCGAACGGCACAGGCACCGATGGGAGTTCAACGTCAATTACAAAAAGCAGTTCACCGACGCGGGACTTGTGATAAGCGGTGTCCAGCCCGAGCGTGAACTGGTGGAGATCATCGAGCTAGCCGACCATCCGTGGTTCGTCGGATCGCAGTTCCATCCTGAGTTCAAGAGTCGCCCGACACGTCCCCACCCGCTGTTCAGCGGATTCATCCGGGCATCTCTCGAGAACCAGCGCTGACCCTGTCCTGCTCAGCAAGCGGGCTCGCTCCCGTAGAGACGTCCCGCCTGCCCGCCGGAGGCATGGGTAGGGCGTCTCTGTTCTCCTGGTGCGGGCTAAAGCCTTCTTGGGAAGCGACGCTAAAGCGCCCTTCACTTGTTTTTCCCTTCTGTTTCACCCCTGCTGAAGCAGGGTGCAAAGAAGAGCCGGCTGAAGCCCGGCTAACAGCAGACACCGCGGCTTAGTGAAATGATCCGCAGCATACGCATTGGCACCGTAGAGAAGTCCCGTGAAAGAGACACAACCAAAGGTAGGGCGGGCATCCTGCCCGCCATTGGCGAAAACCCGCCTGCCTTGGTTTTGTCGGGCAAGATGCCCGACCTACCGACAAAAAGGTAAGGGGCGGGAATTCCCGTCGAAGCCTCGCCGTGGACAGCCTCTCCTCTAAAGAAGACATTGATTGCGGATGGGCTGCGGCGGAAAAGACAATTGCCAGTGTCCGATTTCCTGTTGACGCCCGCGGCGGCCTGAGTGACCGCCGCCGGCGCTTAGTACTGCACGTAAGGGGAGGAAGCGCTACTTCTCTTTTAGCGCCTGTGCAGTTTTTACCAGGTTGATGAACTCGGCGCGATACCCTTCTCGGTCCGTACCCTTACCGGCCTGTGCCAGTTCGATCACAAGGTCAAACGATGTATCGCCCATGTAGTCGGAATCGCGCAGGAGCATACCGAAACCTGCCACGGCGGCGGCGAACTTGAACTCCGTTGACGCTTGCTCGATGCCGGCTTTGCTATCGCCTACGGGTGATTCAACCATCGTGCTGGTATCCCCATCCGGCGCCTTGTAACGCAATCTGACGTTCATCAGGTCGTCGCTCTTGACCACGGTGTCCGGCAGTTCCGGCGGCTGCTGGTACTTCAGCGTATCGACGCCCGGCAGCATGCCGCCCTTGCCTCTCGGCACAACCTCGTACAGCGCCGTCACAGTGTGGCCGGCGCCTATCTCGCCGGCATCCTTCCGGTCGTCAGCGAAATCGCGGTCGGCAAGTACCCGGTTCTCGTACCCTATGAGCCGGTACGCATCCACTTTGCCCGGGTTAAACTCGATCTGTATCTTGACGTCCTTGGCGATGGTGAAGAAAGTGCCGCCGACCTGCTCCATGAGCACCTTCCGGGCCTCGTTGAACGAGTCGATGTACGCGTAATGCCCGTTACCCTTATCGGCTAGGGCTTCCAGGTTGGCGTCCTTCAGGTTGCCTGTACCGAAACCGAGCACCGTGAGGAACACACCGGTCTTGGCGCGATCCTGGATGAGGTCGATCAGCTCCGACCGTTCCGTAACGCCCACGTTGAAATCGCCGTCGGTGGCCAGGATGACCCGGTTGATGCCGTCCTTGACAAAGTTGTCCGAGGCGATATCGTACGCCATCTCGATGCCCGCCGCACCGTTCGTGGATCCGTCGGCATGAAGACCGCGAATGGCTTTCAGGATGGTCTGCCTCTTCGCAGCCGGCGTCGACTTGAGCACACGCCGCGCGTCGTCCCTGTACGTGACGATCGCCACGTTATCGTTCCTGGCCAGCTTCTTAGTCAGAAGCTCCATGCCGCTCTTGAGCAGCGGCAACTTGTTCTGGTCCTTCATCGACCCGGAAACGTCGAGCAGGAAGACCAGGTTGGCCGCAGGCCGGTCGTCCATCATGATATCTTTGCCCTTGATTCCGACCCGTGCAAGCTTGTGTTCCGCCTTCCACGGACACGCCGCCACCTCGACGTTTACGGAGAACGGCGTCTTGCCGCGCGGTTGCGGATAGTCGTACGCGAAGTAGTTCACCATCTCCTCGATACGCACCGCCTGTTTCGGCGGGAGCTGGCCCCGCGTCAGGAACCGCCGGATATTCGTGTACGACGCCGTATCAACGTCTATGGAGAAGGTCGAGAGAGGCGCGTCGGCAACTCGACGGAACGGGTTGTCCACTATGTACTCGTAGGTCTCCGCGCTGGGCCGTTCCTGCCGACCTCTGTGGACCTGCTCATCTTCCTGCGGTATCTCATAGAAGAACCGCTTTCCCAACTGCTCTTCCTCCGACTCCCTTCGAGCCAGCACCATGGGACGTTCTCCCCAGATGTCTACTTCTTGCTGCTCAATAACTGCTGACACTCCTTCTGACACTCGTTCTCCACCAGCACTAACCAGAAGGTCACCGGGCCTACCGCCCACACCGGCGTCGGGCACTGTTATGCGGAACGGTGCAATACCGTTCACATCGCCGTCTATGGGAATATACCCCTTCTGCCCGGCTTGCCGAACACTGCGTCTGCCACCCGTGCGGCCCATACCGGCGGATCTCCCCTGAGCGTCGAAGAGCTGACCTGTGACCGGAACGTCGCCGACAGAGGCCTGCGGCTCTTTCGCCGAAGCAAGCAGTTCAGCAGGGCGCTCAAAGGTTTCGGCTTTCTTCTCGTTTCCGAGAGCCACCGGCGTGCCGACAAACAGCGGTCTTGACTTCTCGATCTGCACCGGTCCCAGCTCTGGGCCGGGACTTTGAGTTTTAACATCAGGCACGCCAGCTTGAATCCCGTCGGAGTCACCGTCTACCACTGTCTGCAGACGGCTAAAGAAGGCTGCCTGCTCGCTCGGTTCTGCCGGGCGGCTGGGTTGGGCCGGCGCGGACTGGCTCAACAATCTGGTTGTCTCTGTCGTACCACCGCGCGCAGCAGGTGTGTCAACGGCATAGCCGAGATTCCTGAGCTTCTCCCGGTCGAGTTCCCTCACTCCCTCACCCTTCGCTACACTTTCCGGCTCTACCATGGCCAATTCTGTGCGCTCGGCTGCATCCTCCTCGGCCGAATCCACTGCCAGCGGTATCCCCGTGACTACACCATGCGCGGGCGCTCCTCTCGCGTCCGAAGCGTCCGATAGGGCCAGCATGTCCCGGAGCTTCTCGTCGACTTTTTCGGAATCCACAGGCTTTCCCGATGCGGGCTGGAGATCAGCTATCACCGGCGACTGAACCGCAGGCCCGATCTCCTCGCGCGACAGAGGTTTCGTGCGAACATTCAACCGGTCCATCTCCGCGACGCCTCTGGACGCCTCGAGCTTATCCTCTACGGCGGTCCCAACCTCAGGTTTCAGAGACGGCTCTGGCAAAGACACATCTCTGCCCGCCCTCGGTGTATCTTCGGTAAGCATGGCGATCTCGGGGCCGGTCGCGCGCCGCTCCTGTAAGACGTGCGTCCTGTATACCACTCCTGCAAAAGCGAGTAGGCACGCCGTCGCGCTCGCCACCAAGACGAAGAACCGGTTGAACCGGGGCACGGCCCGGCGGCCCGACCATCCCAAAATGGTCGCCCGCTGTTCCGGACTGAGCGCCGGGCTCGGTTCCTGCCCGAGTTCCTCTGTCAGAATGTCCGCCATTTGACGGATCTCCGCCACGACCTTGCGTGCCGCTGCGTTCTTGGCCAGTTCGGCATCGACTTCCGCGCGTTCGCGGTCGCTGAGCTCGCCCAACACGTATGCGGTCAATCTTGGATCGTCCCAATCGTATCCTTTTCTCATGATAGGCTCCCTCCTGCTTCCTGCACCAAATCCGATTCGGTCAGGAGCCGTTGCCTAAGGTTTTTGACTGCAGTGTGGATAAGAAACCCCACGTTCGACACCGAATGGCCCGTAATTCGGCTGATTTCCTTGTACGACATACCGTTCTGGAACCTGAGCCGGATCACCTCCTGCTGGTTGTTGGAGAGGGTTTCGAGCTGGCGCACCACCCGGCCTGTAGTCTCCCGACGCTCGGCCACGGCTGACGGGCTCGGGTCGCGGCTGGCGACCTGCGTTTCCTGAGCTTCGGTTAGTTGGCTCATGCGCCGCTCCTTTCTCACCACGTCCAGAGCGCGGTTACGGCAAACCGTGAAGAGCCACTCGCCCACGTGGTCCTCGAGACGCGCCCGTTCCGCCTTGCACAGGCGGAGGAAGGTGTCCTGCACCACGTCCCGGGCCTGTTCCAGGTCGCCGGTAATCCGCGCGGCGTAGCGAATAAGCGAGCCCTCGTACCGGTCGAGCGCCGTACGGAGCCACTTCTCATAGGCCGCATCAACTGTCGTCATAGCACTTTCCTTGTGGATTCCACGTGCTCTTCACTCTGTATAACGTACAACCCGACGATTTATTAGACATCGTGGCGAATTCTACACCAACAGGGCATAGGGACACAAAGTGAGGGCGGTGAGGTAGAACGGTCGTCATTGCGAGGAGTCCGCCACGCCTTTGGCGCGGACGACGCGGCAATCTCGTCTAGACGCCTCAAATCGGGATCGCCGCGATATGGGTGAACAGGACTTTGTAGGGGCGGGTCTCAGACCCGCCCGCGCGGCAGGGCTGGAAGTACTGGTTATCCGGGGCCAAGTCCCCGCTTTTCACACCACCGCGGTCGACGCGCAATATCGCTCAACGACGGTGCACGAACTGCCCCTACCTCTCACTGACGAACCAGACGTCGACCTCGCGCCGTTCTTTCGTGAACGTCAGCGAGGTTTGCCGGGCCAGGTTCGCGACGACCATGTCGAGCTTTCTCGACCGCTCTGGCTCCAGTAGTTTGCGGAGCCTGCTGGATCGGTGGTTGCCCCAGGAAAGCTCGAAATCATCCGGCATTTCGGTCTCGTTGATAATCGGCATACTCACCCTGTTACCCACCCAACGCAAGAACTTTGTGAGGGTTCCTGTGCCCCCGCCAGCTCCCTCATCCGGGTCGAGCTTGTCCGCGAAAATGTGGACGGAGGTGTCGTTATAGGCGTTTGGCTCGGGGTGGAATTCGTATTTGCCGTCGGCAACGATAACATCTCGTTGGACCGAACGCTCTTCAAATCGGACAGGCAGGCCGAGATCGTTCGCTACGATCTGCTCCAAAGCGCTCAATTTCGCCCTCATCGGAGCGCCTGGCCGCACGATCCAGTCGCCCGGAAGTTGGAGAGAAAGGATTTTCTGGGGCCCCTCATACTCGAAGCTCTCTAGCCCGAGGGTACGATGAAGGACGGCCTGCAGCGATAGATTGTCGGTGAACCCCATCCCCCAATTCGTCAGCTTCTTGTCCCAGTGAAAGGTAAAATAATCAGGTCCTCCCGGAATCACTTCCGCCTGAACGCTATGCTCGTGACGGTAGAAATCCATCCGTTCAGGGATGAAAGGTGGCGGGATTCGGCGAAGCACCTCATCATCTTCCAGACGGTACACCGAATCGAACCTCTTTCTCCAGGGCGGTGGAGGGTAATCACCTTGTTGCGGATCATAAATCTCGCAGTCCGGAAGAGCCGCCCGCAACGCCACAAGCAAATCCTCGTAGACTTGCTCCCCCGAGACGAGTAGCCGCTTCAGGGACTTCATCTTCGTCAACGAAGCGATGCTCGCTTCAGTGATTTTGGCGTCATGAATCTGGACGAATTCTAGCGCGGGTAGACCACTCAGATGGGCGAGTGCTTCGTCGCCAACACCAGTGAGGTACATATGCCAAATGTGTTTCAGCCCTTCCAAGTGAACCATACCAGCATCGGTAATCTGAGTGCGTCCCACGTAGAGTGCCTTGAGGTTGCCAAGATCCGACAGATAGGCCAGTCCCTCATCCGTGATGGGATTATCATTGATCGAGACGATTTCAAGGGAGGCCAGGTTTTGCAGATGCGTGAGACCTTCATCGGTTATGTTATTACCGTCCAGAAGGATGCTCTTGAGTTTAGTAAGACCCTTAAGGTGCGCCAGCCCGTCATCGCTGATTGCCGTTCGGCGCAACTGCAGTCCCTCTAGTCCGGCCATGTTCTTCAGGTACTCCAAGCCATGGTCCGAGATCGCACAGTTGTTCAGCGCGAGAAATGTGAGATTACGGAGATCTTGAAGGTGCTTCAACCCCTCATCACCGATTCCCGTACTCCATAAGGCGAGAGATTTCAGCGAACTCAGTTTCCCTATATGCCGCAAGCTTTCGTCGGTCAACTGGTGGTCACCCAGGCGGAGCACTTCCAGTTTGGTCATCCCCGTCAAGTAGCTGAAATCCTCGCAGTTGAACCTCGCATTCTGCAGGTTCAGCGCTCTCAGACCCGTCAGGTTCGCGAGCGGTGCAAGTGAGCCAACCTTCGTCTTCTTAAACCAGAAGCCGACCATTTGCAGGTCGTCCGGGCGCAACTTTGCGAGTGGCGAAAGATCCTGCGCCGCTTCCTCGCTGACCTCCAGCTTGAGCTCCTTGCCCTTTGGGACGGCAACTCTGCCCCGCGCTTCCCCGAGTTCCTCCACGTCCATGTACCAGTCCTCAGCACCAGGATCGCGAACGTAAAGCGTGCCCATCGACCGAGCCTCGGGGAATTGTACGATTCGGCGGTCCCTCTTGGCCTCCTCGTGGGTCAGCTCATCGCGCCCTCCGCGAGGCGGACCACTCGACGCGTTCTCGCTGCTGCTGTCGGAAACCGTGCGCGTTAGGGACTCCCCGGCCGGCTGAAGGATGATGTCTTCCAACTCCTCGATCCCCGGCTCGGAGAGCAGGCCAAGGCTTACTCCCTCCGACGCATATTCGTCAGCCGACACACCCATGCGGTACTCATATCCGAGAGGGAGTGCCTTAAGAGCGAAGCGCCCGTCGCGATCGGCCGGCGGCCAGACCGTAAGGCCGAAACCTGCACCGTAGGTCTTTGTCCTCACGCTCGCTCTCACACCAGCGCCCGCCATCGGATTGCCCTGCGGGTCGGTCACGCGCCCGGTGACTGTGACTGCTGGAGTAAGGGTGATATCGATTGGCTTGCTGTAGTCGCCCAGTTTCACGGCGGCCGCGAGATTCCGCTCGGGATCCCGAGCGAACAGGTTCAAGATCCAGCGATCCTGGGAGCCTCGAGAAGGGCCGGCGAGCTCGAATTCTCCATTCTCATCGGTCTCAGCCGGATGTCCCCCATGCGGCAACGGCAGAACCAGCGCTCCGACCGCAGGTTTGCCTGACTCGTCACGTACCACTCCGGTGATTGGGATTCCCCAATCTTCCGGCTCAATTCTGACGCCTTCGACGGCGGTGTCGCTCGATCTCGCACCCGTAGGTCTTCCTGCCGCTGCGGTTGCCTCGTAAAGCTGCTTGATCTCCGATGCGGACAACGCCCGGTTGTACATACGGATCTCGTCCATTGCTCCGCTGAAATGCTCGCCGCGGTAGAACTGACCGCCTATTTGGCCGGCAAGGTAAAATTCCGAGTGGCCATCAGTAATGTACCACTCTTCAAATTCGCCATTAACATAGATGGAAGCCCTGTCATCAGCGTCTCTCGTGACAGCGACAAACACCCACTCGCCTGTCCGTACGTCACTAAGCCCTCCTCCACCCTCCATGATGGCCCGCGCCTCCACCTTGCTGACCGGCACGCTGCGAATACGACTGTAGTGAATACGACCGTCGGACGATACGGTTACTGCAAAGGCACTTCTCCCAAAACCCAGGATAGTTTGCGACGCCCTCAAGGGGAAGCTCGTTCTTATCCAGGCCGCCAGTGTGAAAACGTCTGTCTGTACGCTTGGATCGGCGCCGATGTCAATGGAATCGCCAATATCACCATGAACGTCAAAGAACATCGCCCCGCCGATCTTGCCGTCCGGTATATAGGTGCCGCTGTGGACTCTGCCGTGATTGCCTTTGCCGGACAGGTCAGTGACAATGCGACCGTTGTCCGCGTCAAAGGAGTAGTGGAGCACAAGACCCCTTCGTAGATTCGCCGGGACAGCCGCCGGCCTATCGGCAGTGACCAGTTTCAAACACCCGATACCGAACAAGGTGACGCAGCCCAAAAGCACGGAAGCCACGACCCACGGACGCGCCAAAGCGGCGGCTTTGATGCCGCGTTTGAGGTTCTGCAACCGTCGGGTAATCTGTGACGTGCGGATCATCGGAATTCCACCGGCGGCAGGCGCATCGACCACAAGCTCGAGCGCGAGGCGGGCCAGCGTGCGCGAATAGGCCGGAGCGCCGCCCGCATAATCCGCCGCAACCGCGTCGCATACCTGCTCGCAGGCCGTCGCGTGCGCGGCACGCACCTTCCATGCCAGCGGGTGGAACCACAGCAGCACAGACAACCATCTTCCGAGGGTCATCCAGACAAGGTCGCACGAATTCAGGTGCGCCAACTCGTGAGCCAGCACCGCCGGGAGCTCATCCGCATGATCTTCGTCCGCCATACGCTCGGGCAGCACCATCACGGGACGGATCAGTCCTGCAAGAAAGGGCGAACCCAGATCGGGTGACAATCGCAGGTTCACACGGTTGCGGCAACGCGTCTCCTCGGCAACCTTCTCCATGAGGCGGTACATGTGTGTGGGCGCAGATCGCGAGCCTTTTACCATCCGCCGCACATTCTTAACGCCGAAGAGGCACTTCATCGCCATGATCGTGGCGACCAGAGCCCACGCCGCCAAGAGAAGGATCGAGAAGTGTTCCCTCATCCACGCGAACATGCCGGGAGGATCAGGCGCCTCCACAGTCGGCACCGTCGTCATCGGTGCAAACGAAACCTCGGTTGGCGCGGCGAACGCCGGTTCATACGGAATCACCTCGGGTGCCGACTCCACCACCGTGGGAGCAGGCGCGACGGGCACCTCGAGCCTTGGCAAGACGAGTTCCGCTACAGGCAGCAAGAGCAGACCGGCAATCACACCCCGCCATACGAACACCCGCCAGCGTCGGTTCCGGCGAACTAGAGCGAAGTGAAGGACCCATCCGGCACCCAGCAGGACGCTCATCTTCAGTAAGACAATGAGCGTTGTCGGCAGCTCCATCAGGACCTGCAGTAACGTTGTCATGACTACCTACCCCCTCTTCTCCCGGAGCCGCTCTTCGAGCTTTTCCGCGCCGCAAGACGCCGCAGCTCCTTGATCTCCTCCTTCGAGAGCTTCTCGCTTTTGATCAGTTGCGCAATCAGGTCAGCCGCCGACCCGCCCGTGAACACATGCGCCATCCGCCCGGCCACGTTTTTCAGCACGCTGCGGCGCGACGCCTTCGCCCGATAGAAATAAGCCTTACCTTTCTTCCGCCGCGCCACGTAACCCTTATCCATGAGAACGCGCAGCACTGAACGCAACGTCGCGTTCTCGATATCCCATGAGTACCCCTCCTGAATTTCCGCAGGTTTAAGAGTCCCCTTCTCCCAGAGCACGCGCATCGCCTCAAGCTCGTTTCTGTTTAGTTCAGCCATGGTCATAGCCTCCCATTGATTTGCCAGGAATCCCCGAATCCAAGTGTGAATATATCACACTTTGCCTCGAATGTCAAGCAAAAAATGTGAGATTTTCACATATAGACGTGCGGTTCGTAGGGGCAGGTCTCAGACCTGCCCGCGTGGATCTGAGATGATGGCGCAGGCTAGCTCCAATGCTCACCTGCACAATCGGAAATGAGCCTCCCAAGGTAGGCCGGGCATCTTGCCCGGCACCGCGCAGCGTGATATCGGCGGGCAGGATGCCCGCCCTACCTCAAGGCAAGATTGCTTCGCTTCGCTCGCAATGACGGCGCGGGCTAGCTCGAGGGCTCACGCGCACAATCCGAAATCAGTCTTTCAAGGTAGGCCGGGCATCTTGCCCGGCCCCGCCCGGCGTGGTGTCGGCGGGCAGGATGCCCGCCCTACCCCAAGTTGAGATTGCTTCGCTTCGCTCGCAATGACGGCACGGGCGAGTCTGAGACTCGCCCCTACCCTACGCTGGCGTGTACCCTACTACAGATCCAGCGTCATCTGGCCGGTATCGCGGGCGATCTTCCTTAGTTGGGGATACATATCAACAAGAGACTCGGGAATGTCAAACGTATCCCCGGTGAGCTTATTGATAATCTGGAACGCGTTCACGACGGCCTGCCCGCGATAATGGTTGTTGGTGATCACGTAGACGTCCTCGGCTATCTTGCGTATATTCTGGATCTTCTCGACCCACGGATCGAGTTCCTGCTCGCCGTACAGGTAGTCGTACCGGGCGTCCCTGCCGGCATCTTCCTTGAACCAGTTCTCGTAGTTCTGTCCGTGCAGCCTGACGTAGCCGACCTTCGCGGTAACCTGCTCCGAGGGTCTCAGCGACTCTTTGAACAGCGGCTGGTCGATGTTGCAGAACGCCACCTTCTTCTCGGCGAGGTACTCGTACATTTCAGGGACGTTCCAGGATGCGTGTCGTATCTCCAGCGCCAACGGATACTGCGCAAAAGTCTCGAACAGATACTTGAGCCATTTGCGACTATCAGCGGTGTTCTTGAAGGACCAGGGGAACTGCACGAGCAACGCGCCGAGCTTACCGGCATCCATCAGCGGCGCGATACTTTCCTTGAAGAACTTCTCCTCACCCTCGCTCGGCCGCGAGTCGTGCTCGTGCGTGAAACGCCGCCAGAGCTTTACGGTGAACTTGAACCGTTCGTTCTCCTCAACCTTCTTCAACCAGTTGGAACAGTAAGCGGTTTGAGGCGGACGATAGAACGTCGAGTTGATCTCCACCGTGTCGAAAAACCGCGCCATCCACTCGAGAGGATGCTCGCCTCGCGGCATGGTACGCGGGTACACTATGCCCTTCCAGTCGTCGTATGACCAGCCGGCAGTGCCGACTCGTACGGTTCCCTGCTCACCTTTATCCGCCATGAATGTCACCCGCAGTTTGACTCAGCACTGGCTTAACGGTAGAATCTAATTGAGGAAACCTATGCGGAAGGAGCGCGTTGTGCATCATAAGTCGATACACCTCATTGTCTTAGCTGTCGGGCTGGTAACGGGAGTTCTCGCGCCGACCATTTGCTCATATGCTCAGGACGCCTCTCATTATAACACAGAGGGCGCGGAACTCTATAAGTCCGGCGACTACGCCGGCGCGGTCACGATGTTCGAGAGAGCGTACTCCCTCGCGCCGGACAACGTGACGATCCAGTCCAACCTGGCAAACGCGCACATTGGCCTGGCGACGGAGCTCGCTGACGCGAACGATCTTCAGGGTGCGATAGAGGAGCTCGACATCGCTCTCGACCTGAAATACGACGATGCCGGCCTGTACGT
>Ga0114922_10000825_pt1 | contig 29765 bp, 26 predicted proteins | sample AartaG_FD_100975 | JGI IMG/M metagenome (GOLD analysis project Ga0114922, IMG submission 100975) | Deep subsurface microbial communities from Aarhus Bay to uncover new lineages of life (NeLLi) - Aarhus_00045 metaG | ecosystem: Environmental > Aquatic > Marine > Oceanic > Sediment | place... | reverse complement strand
GTATGACTAATAGTTTTTTTGATTGGTTTTACAATCGAGTAATTGGAGACGAAGATATCAATGTACCTCTTAATTTTCTTAAGCTGGAAGGATGGAAAAAAATTCTGAAATTATATGGATTTAATGTAATTGAAAATAAATATGTTGGAATTAGTGAACCCCTTGTTCCAGAACATCAGGTATTAATTATCGCGGACCATAATTATAGTTAATTTATAATGTCAGATTATAAAATTCAATTTGACTATTGTCTATATGTAATGATCAAAACATTTAGTTACAGGTCAACAGAGAGGATGTCCAGACGAATCCAGAATAGTAAATATAAATAAGCATTAATTCCAAATTTACTTTTTTTCAAATGATTGAATAATCTCTACAGGGTTGCTTTCTATATGGTATTTCTTTTGAAAGAAGTTACACACATTTTTAATATCTCTTTCTAAAATTGATCTTGCGTTTGGGTGATCTGATGGAACCCATTGTAGCCAATCGATTATTAATATATTTCCTTTATTATCTACTACTATATTGAATTCTCCTAGATCACCATGGATCATGTTCGCTTCTTGATAAATTACTTTAATTTGTTTGATGATCTTGTTAAAAATCTTACTTGGATTTTTGAGATTTTGATAATAAGCTAATTCTTTTCCTCTTAAGTATGACATTACTATTATATGTCGATTAAATCCTATTGGTTTAGGGGTATCTAATTTAAGTTCGTAGATTTTACCTAAAGCGTCAAATTCTTTTTTAGCGGCAAGTCTGTTAACATACAACCAAGATAAATGTTTTCGATTACCAAGAAAGCTTCTTAACTTCTTAATGTTTTTAAAACTGGTCCTTCCCATCCTATATATTTTTAAAGCGTAAATATTTTCATTATCGTCCATACAACCATAGACATCTGATTCTTTACCTTTACCTATTATAGGTCCCAACTGACTAATTATCTCTTTCTCAACCAAGGTATGAAGACCTAGTACATCGTAACCAATAGAATTAAGTGTATATGCTATATCATTTTTAGAAGAATCTCTTACTATTAAATCTAATTTATGTACCTTTTTAAGACGAAATAAGGTTTCTTCTATTGGATTCCTAGAGTAGAATTTTATGTTATTTACCGTAACGTATTTAGATCTTTTCATTCCGATCTCAATTCCCATTAAAATTCTTAAATCTTCCTTATCCAGTTTTTTTTTCTCCAGTAATTTTGCTGCTTCAGCCATATTGATTATCTTATTATTTCTTTTAATTTAAGACACTTATCTAAAAATTATTAAGTTATTATTTAAAAACATTTCTTTAAAATTGAAACTTAGCAGATCAAAAAATATATTTTCTGTAGGCTATAATGAATGAAGTGAGTTTTTTCACGTTTGGTAACTCAAAAATCATAATGCCTGTAATAATTACAATTAAAAATATAAAGATGTCAGTTTGTTTAATATAGTAAATTGAAGCGGTTGATCCTTCTTGGAATAAAAACAAGAAAACTCCTTGTTGTAGATAAAACGCTATTCCGCTGCAAATTATCACGCCTAATAAGGAAAAAACAATAGCTTGATGTTCGCTCTCAAATATACCAATCGCAGTAATAATAACAAAAGAAATCAAAGAAATTACTATTAATATATACGAAACATTGAGCCAATTACGGTACAGATCCGCACTAACCTCAAAATTATTGCCAATATTCGTCCAAGACAAAGATGAAGCTAAATTTAAAGCAGAAAATATCGGTAAAATCAAAGACACTACTAGAAAAATTAAATATAACCTTATTGTAATAAATCTTGTAAACTTCTGATGCTCTCTTTCGTCTTCTTGTTTTATTTCTTTTAACATTAAATCCAATTTATTTTGAATATAATCTGGAATTTCTTTCTTTAAAATAGATAATTGAAAATGTATGTGAGGATAGTTGGACATTAAATTTTCTATTAATTTATATCCTCTATTAAGTCTTTCTTTAGAGCTTTTTGGTCCGTTCCATAGATAGATTATTTTACGCTCTTCATCCAAAATAGCGCATAAATCGTGGTAAAGTAAGCTTGTGCTTTCCTCGACCCATTTTTTATTAGGTTCGTTGAAAATGTATGTCTTCAGCATAGATAATCAATAATTTTTAACTCTAAATAATTTATATTTTTTTCTATATCTTCGCTATATTGTTAAAATAATAAATTTAGAAAAAATTAAAATAACTAAAAGAAATCTGTTGAAAAAAAGTTATTCTTTTTCAATTCTTTCTTTAATCGCTTCCCATAGATCGCTAATATATCGTCTATAATTCTCAATTTGGCTATCAGAGATCGTCCTAAATCTTTTTTGGATTTTTAAATATTCCTCAATAGGTTTGCGTTTTGATGGGTCTAAAAATCTCTTACTATCTTTTGATAAAATAAACTTACCGTTAATTACTTCATATAACGGCCAGAAACCCGTTTGAACGGCTAATCTCCCGATCTCAATTGAATCTTTTGGATTGTATCCCCATCCCGGAGGGCAAGGAGCAAGAATGTGAATATATTTTGGACCATAAATATTTTGAGCGTTCTTAAATTTATCGTATAGATCAAGCGGATACGACGAAATGGCTGTTGCAACGTAAGGGATGCCATGTGCCTCCATAATTTTAGCCATGTTTTTTTTGTATCCCACTTTACCAGTAGGAGTTGTAGTGCTAAAAGCACCAGGTGGCGTACTTCCACTTCTTTGAACACCTGTATTCATATACGCCTCGTTATCATAACAAGCAAAAATAAAGTTGGTTCCTCTCTCAGCCGCTCCGCTCAAACTCTGAATTCCAATATCTACGGTCCCACCATCTCCCGCAAACGCAACAACATTAACATCGGCTAATCCTTTATCTTCAAGCGAAGCTACAATTCCAGAAGCAGAAGCGCCCGTAGTGGCAAAAGGAGTATGAAGCACAGAAACTTTAGTGGTACAAAACCCTTGCATTCCGTGTAAAACAGTTAAGCACGAAGCGGGTACAGTAATAATTGTTCTTGGCCCAAGGGCTTTTAGAGCAATTCTATATATTAACGCCATTGAACATCCTGCGCACGCTCTAGTACCGGGGTAAATAAATTCTTCTTCAGGTATATCCATTAATTTAACCAATATATTTTAACCTCCTTTGAAATATTCTGATTCGTCATAATCTCCTAAATCTTCCAATCTTAAACCAATAAAATCAGTTTCATGTGATATTATTCCTATTTCGGATTCTTCGATTGCTTTATACACGCCCTTTATAATATGTTGATCAGTAATATCTCTACCCCCTAACCCTACTATAAATCCTTTAATAAAGGGGCTATTTTTCAAACCATATAAAGCAGCTTTCAACTCGTATGATAACACGCCTTCGTATCCATAACCAACATCCCTATCAAAAACGACGATTTGCTTTTTATTTTTGAAGAACTCTCTTAAATACGAGACGGGAAACGGTCTAAATAGCTTCAAGCTCACTAAACCAACTTTTAACCCGTCTTTTCGAAGTTTTTTAATAACATTTCGAGCTTGAGAAGCTACTGAGCCCATTGCAAAAATAATGGTATCAGCGTCCTCAGTTAAATGCGTCTTGTAAATTCCATTTCCGTAAGATCGCCCAAATTTGTCGGCAAATTCGTTATGAATCTCTTTGATCACTTCAATTGAATTTTCAAGAGCTTTTTGCATCGCATATCTATACTCAAAATACCCGGGAGCGACTCCTTCTTCACCCCGATCTCTTAAATGAGGTGTGGTGACAGGACCAATACCCTTCACTTGAGACATATCTGATAAATTAATATGATGCTTTAGGGGAGGTAGAAAACCATCAATATCTTCTTGATTTTCTAGGATTACTGGCATCATAGTATGGGACAATATATAACCATCATAGGCTACAACTGTTGGAAGATAAACTCTTGGATCTTCCGCGATTCTAAAAGCTTGAATATTAGTATCGTAAATTTCTTGATTGTCCATACAAAACATTTGAATCCAACCAACATCGCGCATAGTAATAAAGTCTTGGTGATCCGTCCAAACCGACCAAGGGGCCCCTGTTGCTCTAGTTGCCAAATTTATTATTATCGGCAATCTGTTGCCCGCAGCCCACGGTAGCATTTCATACATGTACATCAATCCGTGAGACGATGTTGCCGTGCCCACTCTTGATCCTGTAGCCGAAGCTGCACAACATACCGCTAATGCGGAATGCTCTGATTCCACTTTAACAAAACGGGCATTCATTTTACCTTTCGAAACAAATTCTGCTACTTTTTCTACAACTGGACTTTGTGGAGTTATTGGGTACGCCGCAACGACGCCAACTTTAACTTGTCTGAGAGCTTGAGCTGCTGCATGGTTTCCTGTCAAAATCTTAATTTTATGACTAATTTTTTCAGATTTATTTTCTGTAATTGTCATTCAATTTTCACCTCTACCATTTTAATTGCATTTACAGGACATTCTTCCATACAAATTCCACATCCTTTACAATATTCTAAATCAATTATAGGAGGAATAGTCCTAGATACTACTGCTTCTGGACAATATAGCCAACAATTAAAGCAGCTAGGTTTTCCCGATTTTGCCGGAATACATTTTTCTAAATCAATTACGGGTTTTTTAGGGCTCCATGTGCCCGTTTTCCCAGCTTCCCCCTTTACGGGTTTTTGAACGGAACCTAAGATTTTTTGATAATCCTTTTTCGTATTAGCCATAGATATCACACAAATTAATGAATAAAAGCCAATATAAAAATTAATAACTATTGAAATAAAACTCTTCCGATTAATTAAAATAGGGCTATTTAATAGAGCTAAAAGAAATTATCTAAGAAAAGGCGATTAATCTATTCATACAATATTATTTTAAAAAAAATGTTAGTCTTTCGAAAAAGAAAGAAATTTATATTCAACAATTTCATTATCTCTTTAGAAAAAAACATACATTATGAATAAGAATCACTTTTTTTGGTGATGGATATAGATTATAATAAAGAAGAAGTTAGAGAAAAATTCAAGGATTTATTTGAACACTCTTTGGATTTAATTTATGTAAATGATTTATACGGCAATTTTCTCGATGCAAATGAATTGACTTTAATTTCTCTCGGTTACGAGAGGAAGGACATTCCTAATTTGACTTTTACTGATATACTTGACAGAGATAATTTGATTAAGGCATATAACACATTAAAGGAAGTAAAAAAAACGGGGAAACAATCTGCTCAGATGGAATACAAGCTTAAAACAAAAACGGGCGATTATATATTTATCGAAACATACAGCATTCCCTTAAAAAAAAATGATAGATTGTACGGAATATTAGGAATAGCCAAAAACATCACCAAACGGAAAAAAACAGCGCAAAAATTAAAAGAATCAGCAGAAATGTTCATAGCTTTATTTAAGGAAGGTCCAATTCCTACTTATACTTGGAGAAAAATTGGAGATGATTTTGCTCTCATTGACTTTAATAATGCCGCAGATAAAATAACTCACGGGCATGTCGAAACTTTTTTAGGAACTAACGCGTCCGAGATGTACAAAGATCGTCCAGATATTTTGAACGATTTACATCTTTGTATAAACGAAAAAACTCATATTACGCGAGAAATGAAGTATAAATATAATTTCTCAAAGGAAGAAAAATATTTACTAGTAAATTACGGTTATGTAGGTCCTGATTTAATAATTGTGAGCACAGAAGATATAACGGAAAGAAAAAAGGCAGGAGAGAAATTAAAGGAATCTGAACTTAAGTATCGCAATATGATTAATAACCTAGATGTTGGTTTTTACCAAGTATCTCTAGATGGTACGATGATAAACCATAATCCAGCCCATAATAAGATTCTAGAATATGATCAAACAGAGAGCCTCATAGGTAAAAGAGTAACAGATTTTTGGCAAGTTCCAGAAGATCGAGACGATTATTTAAAGCAGATATTAGAAAATAGTTATGCTAAGAATTACATCTGCCCATCCCTAACTAAAGAAGGTAAAAAAGTTGTTGTCCAATTAAATTCTCATTTAATGCGGAATAACGAAGGAAGTCCAATTGGTATTGAAGGAACTTTTATCGACATTACAGAAAAATACAATTTGGAGCATGAATTGAGAGAATCTGAAGAGAAATTCAGATCTATAGCCGAACAATCGTTATTGGGCATATGTGTAATACAAGATGATTTAGTTAAATTCATTAATAAACAATTTGCTGATCTATTAGGATATACAGTCGAAGAAGTAAAGGATTGGGAACCAGGTTGGTTTGCAAACGTTATTCATCCAGATGATAGGGATTGGGTAATAGATCAAGCTACAAAGAAACAGTTGGGTTCAAACGATATAAGAAATTATTATCAATATCGCCTAATAAATAAATCTAAAAAAATTATTTGGTTAGATAATTTCTCTAAATCAATTATATTTAGGGGCCGAAAAGCGAATTTAGTTACTGTTGTAAATATTACGGAAAGAAAAATTACTGAACAAAAATTAAAAGAATCAGAGAGAAAATATCGTAATATCTATGAGAACACTCCTTTTTCAGTAGTATTAATCAATTCACAAGGTGTAGTTGTAGATGCTAATCCAACAACCGAAGTAATTTTTGGTCATAAGATAGACGAAATAATTGGTAAAAAGTTTAAGGATCTTACAATAATACATCCAGATTACTTATCAACAATTTTTGCACTTTTTAAAAAGTTTGTAAAAGGAGAAAAAATGCACCGAATAGATATTCAAATACAAAGAAAGAATGGGACGACTTTTTGGGCAAATCTTCAAGCTGCTCTGATGAAAATCAGGGATGAAACATACGTTCAAGCTTTATTTACAGATATCACTAAAAAAAAAGAAGCTGAGTTCCTTGTTGACGAGGAATTAAAAAAATTGAAGGAACTTGATCAGTTAAGAAAAAATTTAATTTCGAGAGTTTCGCACGAATTAAAAACACCTCTTGTTTCAATTAGTGGAGGTTGTGAACTCCTTTTAACCCTATATGGAGAAAAGCTAAGTAAAGAGGAATTAGAGTTAATAGAACTTATTGAAAAGGGAGGTAAAAGGCTAAAACATCTAGTCGAAAATTTAATTGATATATCTAGAATTGAATATAATAAATTCAAATTACAAAAAGAATCCAACGATCTGTGCGAACTTATTCGGGACGTCTCAAAAGAATTAATGTTTTTATTAAGAGAGAGAAAAACTAATTTAAACCTCACGCTTCCTGAGAGCTTTTTTTTGAAAATGGATAAAATTAGGATTGAACAAGTAATCATGAATTTATTATCCAATGCCATAAAAAATACACCTCCAAAGGGGGACATAAAAATAGTTTTAAAAGAAAAGGAAGATTGGGCTGAAATCTCTATTAGCGATGCAGGGATAGGTCTTACTCAAGAGGAAATGGATTTGATCTTCACTAGGTTTGGTAAAATAGAACGGTATGGGGAGGGTTACGAATATATCGACATCCAAGGCACTGGGTTAGGATTATTTATCTCAAAAGAGATAGTAGATTTGCACGAAGGGGAAATCAGGGCGGAATCAGAAGGAAGAAATAAGGGGAGTACATTTATCGTAAAACTGCCAATATCTTAAAATATGTATTTTCAAAAATGGATCTATAATATTTTTGCCATGTTAAAACCTTGCTCAATTAATTCGTAGTTAAGGCTTCCTAATTTTTCACCCAATTTTTTCAAAATTACGTCTTTAAGATTTTCTAAGTGCAGGTCTGGTAATGCAACAACGAGCAAACCTAAAATTGGTGTATTTATTACAGGATTTCCATCTATAGTTAAATTTTTTTCGAGTGCCAAATTATTAATATCCGCAACAATCACTTTTATGTTGCTGCTAAGATGATACTCTTTAACAAAATATTCTGGTTTTTTATCGGAATTTATTATAAAAATTCCGTTGCTTTCCAAAGACGAGGCCACTTCTTTAGTTAAAACAGTCTCATCGAATACGATTAAAATATTTGGGTTTTCAATTTGAGCGCGATCGTATACTTTTTCTTTTCGGGATAATTTTACGTATGCTTGAACAGGAGCACCTCTTCTCTCAGCACCGAACGAAGGATATGCTTGGACATCAATGAAATTACCACTTAAGTATGCTGCTTCAGCTATTATCTCACAAGCAGTAACGGCACCCATACCCCCTCTTCCGTGTAAAACAATTTTAATCAGTTCCAATTCGCTCATATTAAAAGCCTAATATGGTTAAACATTATAATTATGAATTAATCTTACTATTTAAAGAGTTTATCAAAATTAAAAACTTTTGTCAATTTTAGTTTTAAGGCTATCAGACTTATTAAATGACTTCAAATATGATAAAAAGTTAAAAGATTATAAATCATAATAAGAGTATTCATTTTAAATTTATTCAACGAGCAAGTAATTATGATTAATAAAAAAGGTTATTTTGAAGGTAGAGAGACTAAAAGATTATTTTATCAGTACTGGCTACCAGATTCGAGCGATATTAAAGCATATATAATAGCTCTACATGGTTGGGGGACTCATTCAGATAGAATGGAGGTACCCGCAGAATTTTTAACGGAAAATGGATACGCTGTGTATGCGTTTGATATCAGAGGACATTGGAGAAATGCCGACAACAACCCCGGACATATCGATAGTATGGACCATATACAGAAAGATATTGTTCTTTTTATGGATTTAGTAAAAAAAACCTCTGGAGAAAAAAAAGTCTTTTTAATGGGGCATTCGTTCGGTGCCTTAATTGCCTTAATCTTTGCGGTTAATCATCCAGCATTACATGGTGTATTAGTATCATCCCCTTTACTGAGATTTGCCGTAAACTTGTCGTTTAGTAAAAAATGGGGTAAAAAAATCGCCGGACCGATTTCTAAAATTTCTCCAACAAAAACCGTAGATATGATGATTGAACAAAACCTTTTAACTAGCGACCTCAAAATTTTGCGCAAGCATATTTCAGATGATAAAAAATTGGAAAAAATCTCCCTGAGATCTGCTGCCGAAATGGAAAGAGCTATGAAATGGGCGATGGAAAACGCTTCTAATTTACTATGCCCCACCATGGTTATGCAATCTGGAAAAGATAAAATAGTAGAAATAGGAACGACTAAAGAATTCTTTGAAAAAATAAAAAGTAAAGACAAGACATATAGGGAATACGATGGGTTTCTTCATGAATTATGGAATGAAAAAGGAAGAGCGCAAGTTTTTCGAGATATGTATATATGGTTAGAAAAACACATAAAAAAAATAAAAAAAAAATAACAGAAAAATAGAGTATTATTTATGGATACTTTTTATATAAAGCTTTAATAAAATCGTCTAATTCTTTCATTGTCTTCTTATCGTAAGCTATATTTCCGCACTCATCCTCTAAATCGAACCATTTTTCAATAAATTTGTTATTCATTATCGTTAGCGTTGATTTTATCAAAAACATGAATGAGTCCATCCTTTTACTAAAAGTTTTTACAAATTTTTTAGTTTCAAGCTCTAATTTCTCAAGAGGGAAGACTCTAACTGGAAAGTTCAATCTTTTTAAATCTTCCAACCCAAATTCGTCAGCTGTAAACAAAATATTCTTAGCAAAGGTTAATCCAAACGCTAACAAAGGCAAAATCGTTGCTCCAGTTTGCGGGTATATAGATATAGCAATTTCGGGCATTCTAAAGAACATCTTTTCTTTAGGTCTATCAGCAAATATTCTTAAGTCGCACGCCATTATCAACTCCAAACCATACCCAATTGCGGTACCTTGAACTTGGACAATGATAGGTTTTTTCATTATAAGCATTTTTTGCGTGTTTCTTCTTCCATAATCCTTCACTTCCTCGAAATATTCTTTGTTTTCGTCGAAAGATTTGGATTTGATGTCGATACCTGCGCTAAAAACCCTATTACCTGTGCTCTTTAACAAGATACACTTAACTCTCTCGTCGTTATCAGCTTCTACGAGTTTCTCGTATAATCCTTTCATTAAGGCTAAATTAAAGGAATGGGCTGCTTTCGGTCTATTTAAAGTAATTGTAGCAACTCTACCCTTTACTTCGTATAAAATTATATCTTGACTGTCCATGGTTTAAAAAAAAGATATGTTTAATATAAATTTTCTTACCGGAATTAGAAATTAATTTAAGCACGCCTTCAGTTTAGACGAAAAGGAAATATCAATTACATCGTAAATAATATTTATTACGCTTATAAATTCTTATCACTTTTGCAAAAGTTATTTAAGCACCAATAGTAAATTATTCATCACTAATATAACCTAAAAATTTTGATTAAACATGGTAAAAACTAATAAAAAAACCTCAAAAATTATGGTAATAAGTATTATTGCTTTAATTATTAGCGGAGCATCGCTGTTTCTTATAATGATACCTGCACATGGGCAAGCTGCAAATCAAAAAAATATTTTAGTTATTAGTAAAGGAAACGATAATACTATTATTCAGAGATTAAGAATTGATACGGACAATTTTAACTTTTCAGTTGTTGCGGATACAGAGCCCCTTAATTCTATTGGTTCATGGATTGATAGTGTAATAATTATTGATGCTTTATTAGATTCTACGGAGCAAAATCTTCTGTCAAATTTTGTCGATGGGGGTGGTTCAGTTGTTGTTTTAATGGGTCAGAATTTGTTTAACAATGCAACCCTTTTAGGAAAATTGGATTTAATTAACAATACTTTATTTGAAGCAGAAAAAAAGATAAACCAAGAACAAGCTCTTTTTGTTATAGCAAACACCAATCATCCAATAAGTAAAAATATTGATTGGAATTCTGCACCTGGTTTGAAAATCGATAATATGACCATAATACCCACTGAAAGTTTAAATGCGTCAGTTGAGAGGATTATTGATGTGTTTCCTATTTCAAAAAACTTAGAGATTAACGCTAATAGGCACCCTGTTTTATTAGAAAGAGCAAAGGGGAGCGGAAATATTATATTATTTACTGGTTGGTTGGAAGAAGGAGCAAATCTAGATTTTAAAGTGTGGCCGTACTTTAATTATTTTTTATATACGATGATTTTTGAAAGCTTAAACATAGATTTTCAAACATATTCAGCTTGGCCCTATTCTCCAGTACCTCACCTAACAGAACAAATTATACTACTTATAATCGTTATTGTATTGGCTATTCTGGCTGTAGCGTTATTTGTTGTAATGAAAAGAAAATCATCAATAGAAATGGATCGAACTACAATAGAAGCATTAAAAAAACAAGCTGAAGAAGAAGAACAAAAAAGGTTGAAAGAAGCAGAAGATCTCCAAAAAAAATTAGATGAGCATGTTGACTTAAAAAACGATTGGGAAGTCATTGGAATTCACAGACAGTTAGGAGGTTTTCTCTTTACGCTCTTTATGGCTTTATTATTGATCATTCCGCAGTTATTAATTTCAAATTTTATAATGCCTCAAATAATTCAGCCATATCCACAAGCAGCAGGATGGTACTACTATGCATACAATATTTTCCAAGTAGCGTGGTTAATCTTTGACTTTGGCACATCTTTCGCATTAGCAAAATATTTTTCTCAATATAGGGGAGATAATCCAGAAAAAGCAATTCATTACATTCAGATTTTCGTGTGGTGGCAATTATTTACAGGATTGGCACAAATTACGATTTTCGCATTTATTGGATCAATCGTCTTCCCACAGATTCAATTTGCAGCCCATATGAGTTGGATTTTTATCACTTTTTCTTTAGTACAATATCCTGGTTTCTTCTTAGTATTTATGTTCACATTCCAGGGATTGCAAAGAACAGATTTACATCTTATTACTTATGTTTTATGGGAAGTATTTTGGTTGCTTATTGGACAAATGGTTTTTTGTTATTTAGGACGTATGTGGGGTGCTGCAAATCCCATATTTGGTGAAGCACTTGGTGCGGGGATAGGATATGCATTAGCTAGATACTTTGATTATTGGATGACATTTCTCTTTTCTATGTATTTATTTAAAAAACAAGGCTTTTCACCTAAGACAGTATTCAGAACTGATTTTTCCAAGGAAGAATTTAAAGAATCCATAAAATTTGGATCGAAATTAGCCTTTGGATCCTCATTTGTTCAAATTGGCTGGTTTATTCAAATAATAATAACGAGTGCGTTTATTGCTAACTATTCAAATGAACTTGGGTATTTTAACTTAGCATGGAATGTTGGTCAAATTATTATGATCGTTGCATTATACAGCAATTCTTTATTGGGAGCATATAGTGAGTCTTATTCGCATGGAAAAAATTCTTTGACAAAATTATATGTTTACCAAGGGTTTAGGTGGGCTAATTACTTTGCTTTTTTTCTAATATCAGTCATACTTGCAATTGGAGCTAAATTTATTGTGGGTGCTGCTGGTCCAGAATATGGAACTCCCGCTGTGAGATTCTTATTTCCACTATTAATATTTCATGGCTTTGGAGTCTATTCATGGATAGGAGATGCTATTTTTACAGGAACAGGAAAAACAACTCAATTAGCGCTTATTTGGATACTAGAATTCGTAATAAGAGCAGTTTTACTAGTAGTTTTAGTATTATGGCTTAAAGACATGATAGCAGTGATATTTGCTTATATTCCTGCCGTAATTGTTAAAGACCTTGCTCTCTGGATTGTTGCTAAGTATAAGATTACAGATTATAAGCTATATCCATTTAAATCGTTCCTAACACCTTTTCTTGCCGCTATTGGAAATTATCTAGTCTTATCATTCGTTGGAGACCTTATCTGGAGTATTGAATTAGGGGATAAAATCATAAACACAGCGTTAATATTTATAATTGGAATTTTTCTGTTCATGTATTTCTTTGCTTTTTTAGATGGTTTATTCGGAGGATACGACGATAATTCTTTGAAAGAACTTGAAAGAGCAACAAATCTTACCAAAGGGCGTTTTGGAATCCTTCCAAGAACACTATATAAGGCAGCTAAAGCTGGAAGTAAAATTAGCCCGTTTCATAACAAATTTAAAATTGATATTTATGAAGAAGCTATGCAAGAAGCTTACGAGTTAACGCTTGAGAAAAAAGTCTTAAAAATCTAATATCTCTTTTTTTTTTTATTTATTAAAAAACTAATAATTAGAATTTATTCCAATTAAAAACTAATAATTTTAAACTAAGTTATTTGTTAGTTCTAGGAAAGTAAAGTAATTCACAATAAAATGCCTTTTGAAGATATCAAATTTAAAGAACTCACTCCAATGATGCAACATTGGTATTCCGTTAAAAAGAAATACCCAGATACAATATTGGCATATCGTATGGGAGATTTTTACGAATTTTTCTACGATGATGCCGTTAGAGTATCAAACCTTTTAGGAATAACTTTGACAAAAAGAAAAATTGGATCAGATTCATATCCATTAGCAGGGATACCACATCACGCCGGCTCCTATTTAAATAATTTGATTAACTTAGGAGAAACAGTAGTAATTGTCGAACAATTAGAGGATCCTGCCACAGTAAAGGGGAGAATAGTTAAACGGGGGGTCGTTAGAATATTATCCCCAGGCACTATTATCGAGCCTGAAATGCTTAAATCAAACGAAAACAACTATATTTGTTCTATTGTTAAAGAAAGAAAGGGATTCGGAATCGCTTTCGCTGATCTCTCAACGGGCGAATTCGTTACAACGGAATTTTTTAAGAGTGAACAAGATCCATTAGAAAAAATACTTAGCATTTTCTCTCAATACAACCCAGTTGAAGTTATAGTACCTACGGAATTAAAAAAGGACGAACATCTCTTTCTATTATTAACCGATTTAAACGATGCTTTAATTAAATCTTACGAAGATTATGTATTTAATTATGACGAAGCGCGAGATTTAATTAAGCGGCATTTCAACATTTCCAATTTAAATAGTTTTGATTTAGAAAATTGTGAAATGGCGGTTCAAGCTTCTGGGGGATTATTAGCTTTTTTAAAAGAAACTCAAAGGGATGTAATTCCTAATCTTTTTAAAATAAATCTCATTCGTGAAGAAAAAATTTTACACTTAGATTATATTACACAAAGAAATTTAGAATTAGTTAGCTCACTTTGGGAAAAGGGGAAGGATACAACGTTGTATTCAATTTTTAATCAGACTCATACGCCTATGGGTGCTCGCTTATTAAAAAAAATTATCCTTCAACCTTTAACAGACATAAATGAGATAAATCAAAGAATTAATATAGTTCAAAAGTTTAAAGACGATGTTTTCTTAAGGTCTGAATTGAGGGAAGAATTAAAAGTTGTTGGTGATCTTGAAAGGTTTGTAAACCGAATTAATTACTCTCGAAATTCCAACGCTCGCGACTTAATTAACTTAAAAAATTCTTTGGAAAAAATTCCTAAAATTAAAAAGATCTTAGAAAAATCTAAAATTCAGGAAGTCTCAAAATTCATTGATAAAATTAATGATTTTAGAGAAGCTCGAAGCGTAATAGAAGTCTCTATAAAAGACGACGCGCCACTCACAGTCAAAGAGGGCCACTTGATTAAGACAGGATTTAACGAAAAGATTGATAAATTGAGAGATATTCTCCAAAATGGTAAAAAATACGTTCTTGATTACGAAAAACAGCAGAGAGATAGATGGAAAGTAAATTCAGGTTTTAAAGTTGGACATAATAACATTCTTGGATATTACATACAAATTACTTTAAAAACGCTAAGAGCTATCACAAAAATACCAGATGAATACATTGAACGCCAAACTCTCAAAAACGCGAAAAGATACACCACAAAAGAACTAAAAGAGCTAGAAGAAAAGATCGTTCAAGCGGAAGAACAGATAAACGATTTGGAATACGAAGTATTTTGTATAATTAGAGAAAAGATTGTAAGAGAAACATTAAAAATCTTAGAAACTGCTAAAAAAATAGCTTATATTGATGTTCTTGCTTGTTTTGCAGAAGTTGCAGAAAAATACGACTATTGTCGCCCAAAAATCAATAACGAAGGTAAAATTGTGATTAAGGGGGGAAGACATCCCGTTGTTGAGCAATTAAGATTGTCTGAAAAATTTATTCCTAACGATTGTTATTTAGATACGGATGATGAGCAAATCTTAATGATTACTGGGCCGAATATGGCAGGAAAATCTACATATTTACGACAAATTGCCTTAATTTGTATTATTGCCCAAATGGGGTGCTTTGTCCCGGCCAAATCTGCTACTATAGGTGTTATTGATCAAGTTTTCACGCGTATAGGCGCATCTGATGATCTAGCGAGGAAATTAAGCACATTTATGATAGAAATGACTGAAACGGCGAAGATATTAAATTTTGTGACGAAGAAAAGCCTAGTTATTATAGACGAACTTGGAAGAGGCACGAGCACTAGTGACGGTCAAAGCATCGCTTTAGCAACTCTCGAAAAATTACACGAATTGAAGGCAAAAACGCTATTTAGTACTCACTATCACCAATTAACTGAGATAAATCTACCAAGAATAAAAAATTATCATTTAGACATTATCGAAAATGACGATGGAAGCATTAATTTCATTCGAAAATTACAACCAGGAAGCACTGATAAATCGTATGGAATTCACATTGCGAAACTAGCAGGAATCCCAGATGATGTTATCATAAGAGCGTTTGAAATTTTAAATCAAATCGAGGAAAAAGATCCCTTTAAAGCTACAGTAGAAGAAAACGGTAATGAAAGTTCAACTAATAAATATTACGACAAATTTATTCAAGAGAAAAAGAAAGCGCTAGAACGTTTGAATTTAGACTTAGATGTAAAACAGCGAGAGATGAACGAGTGCGAAGCCGAACTAATTAAAAAGGAGAGAGAATTAGGACAAAAAAAATTTGAAGTTGAGAAAAAGAAAGAACAGCTAACAAACCTTAAGGATCAGTCAGAGATCACTAAAAAACCAGGAATTAAGAAAAAAAAAATAGCTGTCCAAACTTCTTTTTTTAAACCAATTGTATTGAAAGAAAGAGTGGTTAACGAAAATATTGAAGAGTTAATTAAAAAAATTGAGGACATCGATATTAACTCTATGACTCCAATCGACGCCATGAAAAAGTTAATCGAGCTTAAAGAGAAGATGCGGAATATCAGCTAAGGTAAAAATATAGGAAATACCCAAACAACTAACGAATTGTATATGTAATAAGCAATAAAGAGAATTATAATTATTGTTCTAATCTGCTTTTTTCTTTTTCCTTCTGTTAAGCTTTCGAAAAAAATGATATATAAGAAGCTAATAAACATTAAATGAGAAGGCTGTAAAGCTTTCCAAAGAATGGAGTCTACTATTGTTAGGCCTTGAACGTTTGTATCACTACTCAGCCAATTGTTTAACATTTGTGATAGAAAATCTGGAAATATAAGGTAAGGCAGACAGATAATAAAGAATGGAATAATATAATATAGTAAATCTTTAAATTTAATTTTCCTTGTTGCTATAATTACCGGAAGGAACAAAATTGAATTGATCTTAAATGTAGCAAGAGTAAAAAAAATTCCAGCAAACAATTTTTCATCATCTTTCAGAAAAGAATAAGACAAAAACAGGAAAAATAGTATTACAAAATTTACATTATTAAACCACCCATCAATTATATAACCTATTGTTAATAATCCGTAAAAAATAAATAGATCCCTGCGATTTCCAAATATTTTATAAGTTTTTAATACAATATAACTCACAGAAATTAATCTTAAAGCATCCCATATATAAACTCCAATCTCAAAAGGAATTAGCCCCATAGGTAAAAACAAGAAGTACCAAAAATATAGATAATATGGCGGCCAATCAGGAATTCCAGGAGGCATTTCCGCAATTTTATAAAAATCTCTTAAGCCATTATGGAACCCTCTTAATAGAATATTAAAATCGACATCGCGAGAGATTTCTAATAATAGTGGAAAATCAAATAAATTTATAAGAATCCTTAGGGCAATAAATAAAACGGTGATAAAAGCTAAAAGGCATATGAAATATTTATGAAAAGGGTACTCTCTCTCGATTCTCATTTTATTAAAATATTAATGGTAATATTATTAAAATGAATAATCTAAAGTATTTATAACGATTTAAAAGACTTACTTTAGATTTTGAACTTCATTAGAAATGATTAAAAAATCGAATTTATTTAAACTTTAATAGAGTATTATTTTAAATTTGATTTAGATGTGAAAGATATTAACTTCAAAAAATAAAATAAAATTCTCAAAAAATTGAAAAGAAATAAAATTAAGAAAATAGATGACGCTGAAAAGATCGCAGCCGGAGAGGTAGTAGAAAGACCAGCGAATGTCGTGAAGGAATTAATTGAAAATAGTATAGATGCTGGAGCGAAAGAAATTCGAATTATCGTTAAAAAAGCTGGAAAAAGCTTAATCCATATTATTGACGATGGTATTGGTATTCCTCCTGATGAGATTGTAATAGCGTTTGACCGCCATACAAGTAGTAAAATTAACAAATTTGAAGATTTAGAGGTTTTATCTACTTTAGGATTTAGGGGGGAGGCTTTAGCTAGTATTGCAGCCGTTAGTCAACTTGAAATAACTTCAAGGATTAAGGAAAAAGAACGAGGAGTAAAATTAATATTAGAAGATAGAAAAATTATCGATAAAAAAGAAATTTTTTGTCCCATTGGAACAGATATCAAGGTTAAAAATTTGTTTTACAATATTCCGGCTCGACAAAAGTTTCTAAAAAAAGACTTTACTGAACTTGGTCACATTACTGATATCATACAGAGGTATTCTTTAGCTTATCCTCATATTCATTTCATTTATATGCATAACGATTTAAGTATTCTTAATTGTCCCGCTTTAAACGATTTGAAAACGACTGTTTTTCATATTTATGGGAAAAATGTAGCAAAATTTATGGAGCCTATCAATTTCAAGGAAGGAAATTTAAAACTCCATGGGTTACTTGGTCATAGTGAGATTTCAAAAAATAACAGAACGCAGTCAAGTATAATCTTAAATAAGCGGTATGTCATAAGCGACCTTTTATTTAGAGCTATACAAGAAGCGTATAAAGGAACGCTAATGACAGGAAAGTATCCATTTTTCGTCTTGCATTTAGAAATAGATCCCTCTGTAATTGATTTTAACGTACACCCTAAAAAGTTAAATATAAGGTTTGAAAACGAAGATTACATATATAATAAGGTTTATAATATCGTTCGTAAATTTGTTGAAGAAAAGTTTATTGAAAAAGAAGTTACTTACGATTTTCAAGAAATTAGTAAATTTACATCACCTCAAACAGAAGATGATAAAGAAGAACCGAACGATAAGTCTGAAGTTTCAGTAGAAGAGTCTGAAAAAAGTTCAAAACACCAAATAGATAAATCTATTCAATTAAGTTTAACTGATCACGATGTCGATAAAGGGTTGGGAGAAGCCACTTCAGCAGAAACTTTTTTGAGAGAAAAGTATGTCGTAGCAAAAAATTTTCCTAAACTTCGATTAATTTCTCGCACTGGCCAATTAAGCAATAAAACTTACGTTGTTTTAGAAGGAATTAATGAAAATGACGAGGGTGGTGTATATATCTTGGATCAACACGCTGCATCGGAACGCGTAAATAAAGAACTTTTTTACGATCTTTATAACAAATCCGTAAAAAGTAAGCAAAAATTAATTTCGCCGCTTAAAATTGAAGTAAGTCCGAGCGAGAAATTTTTTTTACAGAACAATTTAAAAGAAATTAATCGACTTGGATTTGATTTCGAACATTTTGGAGGTAACACTTTCATTTTAAGATCAATCCCAATAATAATGGGAAAAAACCCGAGTATGCAGATTATTAAAGATATAATTGGCGATATAACAGAAATAGGGAAAGATAAAAGCTTCTCAGAAAAATTAGAAGAAATGATTAATTATTTAGCCTGTCACAAAAGCATCAGAGGGGGCGACGACTTGTCTTTAAAAAATGTTAGAAAACTAATTGTCGATTTAGCTAATTGTAAAGATTCGTATCATTGCGCACATGGAAGACCCACTTTGAAATTTATCTCATTCAAAGAACTAGATAAGCTTTTTAAAAGAATAGTTTAGATGGTTTTTTTACTTATTATGCAATTCTTCAAATAATTAAGATATAAATAACAAGTTTTCAATTAGAATAATAAGAAGAACAAAACAAATTCTATGTATATCTTATGAAAAAAAAAGACAAAAAGCAGAAAGTAAAAAAAGGTAAACTAGATCAAGAAGATAGTTATGTTCCTATTAAGAATCCTCAAATAGAGGCGCTTTCAAAAATAGTAGAATTAAGCGATTTAGCAGAAGGAAGTTTAATGAAAGGTGTTTACGATGATGCTATATCTTATTCAGAACAAGTCATTAGATTAGCAATAGAAAATGGTATGGACCATCATATTAAAAAACAAGAAGAATTTATGAAAATTGTAGCTGAAAAAGTTCAAAAGAATTTTTTTGTTTCAAAAATTAACGAAGCAGCGAGTAAAATAGAAAAGATTTATGATGTTCTAATAAAAGCTGAAAATTTTAATCAAGCTCACGAAGTGTTAGAAGCTTTTAAAATTCATTATAAGGATAAAATAAATTTAGATTCAATTAAGATTTTTCAAGACTTGATAAAGAAAGACTTAAAAGAAGGGATTAAATTTAAGATTGGTTAACAAAATGACAATGGAAACTAAGCTTTTGAAAAAGCGATCCCTTCAATTCCTTGGATTCCCTCAACTTGTCTAAATAATTCTTCGACCTTATCTGTGCCCCCCCATTCTTCAGGGTACCTAACACGGACTCTTGCCTTCTTCAAACCAAATGCAACAGGTTTTATATCATAACTTTCGACAACAGCGTTATCGGTAAGTACATTTCTTAATTTTGAAACGAGTTCTTCAAAATTAACATCTATATCTTCAGGAATAACATCAATTAATGCTACAAATTCTCCCATTTTAAACAATCTCTTTATTTTTTTATCTAATATCGCCGTTCAACCGTTCTATGCCCAACTAAGGCCCCGAAAATGAACATTTAAGACAAGTATACGAATTTCCCATTGTTCTACATCGTTCGCATCTCCAAATAGTTACATCCCCGCATTGGGGACAAGGAAAATGAACTGCACCTTCATAAGGGGCAATCGGTCGTCCACATGAGAAACACATGTTTTTTTTATGACTTGACATCGTTAATCCTAGTAAACTATAATGGATAGTAAAATATCCTCTAACTTTAATTATTTTCGATTTTAAAAACTAATTTAGACCTAAATTTCTATGGATTTATTCATAATCTATATTTATATTAATTCACAACATAATAATTATAATAAAGGTTATTTTATACAAAATTTACATTTTTGGAAAAACGCGATGCCAGAGAATAAAGTAATTAAATACTTCAGCCTTATAGAAGCCTGGGCTTGGTGTGATATATGTTCCGAAATGGTTAATATTCGGGTAAATAAGGACGAAATTAAATCCGGATTAAAAATGGGTATGTATACTAAAGAACATAAACACTTAAATCCTTACCCAGATCAAGAAGATACAGATGATTATTCAGGTCAGGAACATACGATTTATCTTTATATAAATGACAATTACGATATAACGGGAGTGAAATCTTTTTTTGGAGATTCTCCAAGTATGAGTGAAGTTGGAGCTGGAACCATCGAAATAGGTGGAGAAGTAAGGATCCCGATTGTAGTTAAAGAAGTTTCGCCAATGAGCGTTCAATTAGGAATGCTATCATTAGATGAGTTCAAATTGTTAAAAGTGTGTGATGGAATGAATTCAGTACAAGAATGCGCTGATATCTCTCAAAAACCCATTGACAAAGTCGAAAAAATGCTAGATAAACTACGGAAGAAAGGTTTAGTTAAAGTTATCAAGAGAACTTCTGGATAATAATATTTCTAATTAGATAATTTAAATTCAATTAATGGTAAATTATTTCGGTGTTTTCTTAAATTTATAAAATTTCTTTCACCCTCCGGCGTTAAGCAGCTCTGTGTGAGATTTATAGAATGGATTTTCTTAATTAGGTCCTGATATTACACTCTCAATAAATCTTTTCAAGTAAATATTTCAAGTTTCATGAAATTTCTCAAATAAATCTACTAAATAAATAAATATTTAGCCTATTTCTCTATTATCAAATGAAACTAATACAAAAATTAATAAAAAAGAAGGACACTCTCAAGGAAAGTTTCTTTAAAAGCGTTATATATAGGATAATAACTATCTTTCTTGGAATGCTAGTTCTTTTAACAGTTACAGGGGATTTAATTGCTGCTTTTTCCATTGGATTTGCCACAGAAACAGTTCAATTTATTAATTATTTTTTCTATGAAGCGATATGGACTAATTATCACGACAAACGATTAAGACTCAAAATTGAAAGGACAAAGGAGGTTGATATTAAATTAGATTTTGATCTACTAAAAGAGATTTCTTTTGAATTTTCTCAAACAGATGCTTACGTCAAAGAAGCGCATGAGTCTATATTGTCTTTTTTTGAGAAATTATTGCAAAACGAGAATTTAGCAGAAATACACGAAGACATTCAAAGAGACAAGAATTATTTTGAATTAAAACATAAAGATAGGAGTTTTATGCGATAATTACATAATTTTACCTAATAATACACCGCCCAACACAAGCAATCGAGAATAAAAGAAGAGTGTTTCACTTGAAATTAATTTAAAAAAAGTTAGTCTAAAAAATCTTTAGTTGTTTGAACGTACTGTTTAAATTGCTCTCTCCGAATGCTATGACCTGCACCTTCGATTTTCACCCATTTTCCGGTTTTACTCACATCCATTATTTTCTGAGCTAACTTGTCGGATGTTATCCCTTTATCGGCGGTGATGAGTAGAATTGGACAAGAGATTTTATCAATTATTTCCTCCCATTTATATTTATTTTTAAACATTTTAAATATTAAATTAGGATCTTTCTCCCTAAATTGAATTTTTGACTCTGCCCAAGGTTTTAAATCTTCGTCAGACCATAATGGGGTTTGCTTATGCCCTTTCTTTATAAGTTCTTCATATGTGCCATTTAAAAATCGAGGTAATATTATTTTCATCGCAATTTTTAAGGAAGATTTTTTAATCGATGATATTTCACTCATACTAAAGCCGGGATCTTCGAGAACAATCTTTCTAATAAGATCGGGATATTTTGCTGCTACTAAAGCAGCTGTATCAGCCCCCATAGAGTGACCAACTAACTGTATTTTATCTAAATTAAGTTCTTTAATTAGTAGAGCAATATCATCTGCCATTGCTTCGTAAGTCCATGTTTCATCAGATATATGAGTCAATCCATGACCTCTAGCATCGGGTAAAATCACATCATAGTCACTAGCTAAAACACGACTAAGAGGCGTCCAACACAATCCATTATCCATGACGCCATGAAGAAGTAACACAGGAGTTTTGTCCCCTCCTGTTCGATAATAATGAATCTTATTTCCGTTATTAGTAACAAAACCGGATTTCCACTCTATACTTCTGCTCAACTCGAAAAATTCATTTTAATATAGTTAGTTTAAAAGACAAAGGATTGGATTTATTACCAATAAAAAATAGAGAAATTAAAGCATACCAGCATTTTCCATCATTTTACGCGTGATATGTTCGAATATTTCTTCCACATTAACTCCTGTTTTAGAAGAACACTCATAAATACCTTGTAAATTGTGGGTCTTAGACAACTCAATAGCTTCAGCGGTTTCAACAGATCGTTTATCCTCAAGATCCAACTTTCCTCCAACCATAACTATAGGTATTTTTATTTGTTGGCCTTTCACATTTCTTTCAAAAATTGAGAGCCAATCGTCTAAGTTCTTTATACTTGTGTATCTTGAAATATCATACATGAAGATCCCCCCATCAGCGCCTTTCGCAAAACTAGGTAAAAGAACTTTGAAGCGTTCCTCTCCGGCAAAATCCCATATTCGAACGACAACTTTTTTCCCTTCAATTTCGAACGTCTTAATAGAAAAATCAGCACCAATCGTCATTCGTATCGAATCTTCTTTAAATACTCTAGTAAGGTATCTTTGAACAAGCGTGGTCTTTCCTACGCCTCCATCTCCAAAAATACACAGTTTAAACGCACCATCTCGATCGATTTTAAACACCTCATTAACAATAATATAACACAGTTTTTCTTCGAATTATATTATTAATCCTTAAAAGGATTATTCATTAAAAATTTTATCTGAATATCTCAATATATAGGTTAATAATTCTTCCGTACTTAATTATAGTTTTAACTTATATACAGAACAAAAATAATAAATAACATATCATATAAAAGTAAAATTATGTCAGATCAAAAAATTTATCACAAACATTGGCCAGAGGGTGTTCCAAAAGAAGTCGATATCCCAAATAAAACATTAATTGATTTTCTTGAAGATTCTGTGAAAACTTACCCAGATAACATTGTAACATATTTCATGGGGTTCGAACTCACATATACTATGTTGCTTGATATTGTATACCGAGTTGCGAGTAAATTAACAGAACTTGGTATAAAGAAAGGAGATTGCGTTGCAATCCAGTTTACTAATAATCCTGCATTCATAGCCTACTATTATGGTATTTTAAAAATAGGGGGCGTAGTTTCGCCAATCTCACCTTTGTTTAAGAAATTAGAGATAAAACGACAGCTAATCGATTGTGGTGCAAAAGTATATATTGGATGGGAGGGCTTTATGGGATTAGTTGATCCGATAATTAACGACACGGGAGTACTACATAAATTTTATAGCAATTTGGGCCCTTATCTATCTCCAGATCCTATGGCGCCACCTGAATTTTCAATGGAAGGAGAACCTTCTTTTGAAGACTTAATAAGAGAGACTCTACCAAACCCGCCTGCAGTCGAAATCACTCGAGACGATTTAGCTCAGCTACAATATACTGGTGGGACTACGGGATTCCCAAAAGGAGCAATGCTGACACACGGAAGTATTGCTGCAAATATTTTTCAAGCTGAAGCATGGTTTGTTGAAAAAGAATTAGGAAAAGAGGTTTTACTCGCAGCTTTACCTTTTTACCATATATATATGGGGTTTATGATGAATATGTGTATCCATAACGGATGGAAATTAGCGTGTGTATTCAACCCTAGAGAGGCTCACGAAGTTATCGAAGTTATCGAAGCTACTAAAGTTACCGTCTTTCCAGGAGTTGCTGCAATTTACAACAATTTAAACATTTATGAGGGAATTCAAAATCATGACTTGTCTAGCATAAAGTATTGCTTGAGCTCAGCAGGACCACTTCCAGATGATGTAAGAAAAACATTTGAAGAACTAACAGGATCAAAGCTTCGAGAAGCATACGGCTTAACAGAAATGTCTCCTGCCGTTACCGCAAACCCATTCGAAGGCAAATTGAAACCTGGAACGATTGGAATGCCATTTCCAAATACGGATGTAAAAATATGTGACGCTGAAGGCAACACGCTAGGAATCGGCGAAGTAGGGGAATTAGTAGCAAGAGGACCGCAAATGATGAGGGGGTATTATAAACGTGAAGAGGAAACTAAAAATACGATTAGAGACGGATGGTTATGGACGGGAGATCTAGCTTTAATGGATGAAGACGGATATTTTGTCATAAAAGATAGGTTAAAGAACTTGATCAAGTATAAAGGACATTCAGTTTACCCCACTGAAGTAGAAGATCTCTTATATTATCACGAAGCTATTCAAGAATGCGGAGTTATTGGAATAATTGATGACAAGAGAAACGAAAACATTAAAGCATATATCGTATTGAAGGAAGAATATAAGGACAAGGGAATCAACGAACAAGACATCATTAACTGGGCAAAAGAAAATATGGCGGGCGACAAATATCCGCGTTTCGTACAATTTATTGACGAAATTCCAAAAACAATAGTTGGAAAAGTACTTCATCGCGAATTGAAAGATTTAGAAGCTCAAAAAAAGTAATTTTTAAATAAATTTTCCTTCAAAATTTTTTCTTTTATCTATATCTATTTTAAAAATATTTGCGTTTAGTCGTTTTTATTTATAAGAAATTATCCAATTGTTTTTTAATAACCTTTTTTTAATCCTAAATAGAACTATGGAGAAAGCAACATTTGGAGCAGGCTGTTTTTGGGGCATAGAAGAAAAATTTCGAAAGACTAATGGCGTTATCTCAACAAGAGTAGGCTACAGCGGCGGAAATTTGAAAAATCCTACCTATGAAGCCGTGTGTTCGAGCGAAACTGGACACGCTGAAGTAGTTGAAATTGTTTACGATCCTTCTATTGTGTCGTACGAAGAATTATTAAATATTTTTTGGAATCTCCACGATCCAACGAGCCTTAATCGACAAGGATGGGATATTGGCACTCAATATAGATCTGTTATATTTTATCATAACGAAGAACAGAAAAAAAAAGCCCTCCTGGCAAAACAAAGGCTTGCAAAGGTTGGAACGTATAAAAAACCAATAGTTACGTTGATTAAACCCCTCTCAGATTTTTTTATAGCGGAAGAATATCACCAGCGATATATTGAAAAAAATCAAAAATCTTGTTAGGTTTTTGAAAAAGGAAGTTAATTGAAAATTATTTCAACGCTCTAATTTTTGCCATTAATCTATCTCTGTGTCTATCCCACATTTTATTGTCTCTTCTTTCAACTATTTTTCGAGCTATTTTTTTCGCTACATACCTATTCATTAATGGTTTAAGTCTACTCATTACTTTTTCTACAATTAGAGTTTTTATTAACGCCTCTAACGATTGATCTTTTGAAGCTTTTTCGATTAACCTTACTATTGCTTTTTCAACAACTAAATCTATTTTTTCTCTTAATTCGGGGGAAATTGTATCAGACAAATCGCTACACCTTTAATTTTCTTTTGAATTTGAAGATAAATGAATCAAATATTACATCAAATAACTTCTATAAAAAATTAGACAAATCATAACCAATTAATAATTACGCTTTTTTTATGAATTAACTTTATTTATTTTATGCTAAATCATCGATTAATAAATCCGCCCCGCGAGCCCGAAAAGTTTGTTAAGGCTGCAATAACATTTTTACAGAAGCACGCGAAGGATAAAAAAGTTTTTTGCGCCCTTTCTGGAGGGATCGACAGTTCTGCGACCTATCTTTTGCTTAAAGAAGCAAACATCAATACAATTCCGGTCTTTATCGATCATGGACTTATGCGAATAATTAGAGGAGTCGAAGAAAGAGAAGATATTAAAAAGCTATTTCCAGAAGTTATGGTGGTAGATATCAGGGATAAATTTCTTCCAAAAATTTTTGGAGAAGAGGATGCCGAAGTAAAAAGAAAATTATTCAAAGACGCTTACTCAGATACAATTAGTAAAGTCATTAAAGAAGAAAAATGCGATCTATTATCTGATGGGACCATTTTACCAGATATTGAGGAAAGTTTTGGCGTTAAAATCTCTGATTTAAAAGAAACCATGTCTTTAAAAGAGGAAATTTCTTTAAAGAATAAAAATATTCGAGGATTCGTTAAAAGTCAACACAATTTGGATATTGAATACGAAGTAGAGGCAACGGTACAACCTGTAGCAAGCCTGACGAAACCTGAAGTAAGAAAAGTTCTCGAGTATTTTAAAATGCCTAACGAATTAGTTTATCGAAAAGCTTTTCCAGGCCCAGCGCTCTCGGCTCGTATTATTGGTCCAGTCACTTCAGAAAATTTGAAATTTGAAAAAAAAGTCCACGATATTGTTGAATCAACTGTTAACGATTACTATACCGAAAAATTTGGTAAACCTATGATAATTAACGACAAGGGTGAGCAGGAACCGTTTCAAGCGTTTGCAGCAACTACTACGGATGTTTTATTGAGAGAAGTTACCGGAATGATTAACGGCCAAAGAACTTACGAAGTCCCTTTATCGATTAAAGGCGAATGGGATTTTGAAAAATTAGTACATTTCTCTTCACAAATAAAAGGATATGCCAGGATACTTTACGAGCTTTACGAAAGTCACGAAGGTATTTACGATGTCATCATCCGATCTATCAATTCCATCGACGCAAGGACGGCAAGCGTTACAAATTTACCAATCGATTTAATTGAAGAAATAAAATACAAATTACTTGAATTCCCCGATACAAAAAATATCTATTTTGACATCACTCCCAAACCCCCGGCAACAATCGAATACGTGTAAGTTTTCTTTTTTAACATTTTTACTAATTATCGAAATAATAAGTTGGTTATCAACCTAAATATCGCCTTTAAAGAAAAATCTCAATTACTTTTTTTTATTTTAATTTGAATCTAAAGACAAGAATAAATAGAACCAAATCATAGTGTTATTGAGATTGAAAATCTAAAATGATTTACTATCCTATAAAATGTACAAAATTATGATGGGTGATAATAAACATGAAAAAAATAAAGGGTGTTATTGATTTTTATGAGAAAGATTTAAGGGAAGTATTTGAAAATTCTAAGATTAATGGGGATGGAACGGAAGAAAATCCCTACACCGTTAAGGATGGGCTTGCTCTTCCTGAGAGATTAAGAATATTCAAATCAGATTTGTATATTGTGTTCGAAAACCAGAAATTTGATTACATCACATTTAGTCGATGTCAAAACATAGTTTTTAAGAACTGTTCGTTTATCTTGTTTGAATTGCACGGTTCTTCGCATCTAAGCTTGGATTCCTGCTCGATAAAAATCCTAGAGCTAACTGGTGTTAATAATTGTAACTTTGAAAGGTGTACTTTTAAAAATTTACGCAATTACATGTCTTATAATAATAGCTTTAAAGCTTGCGAGCTCACAGAAATCTTAAAAGGAGCGTTAACTAGAAGCGCTATTGATTTGGGCTCATTTATCGAGATAATTCATTATTTGTTAGCAATACTGGTCATTTCGCTAATATCGACCGTTTCCATGATGTTTGTAGGGTTTCTCGACTTCCTATTTGTTATTGTTATAGGTATTGTTTTAATCGCGTTCTTAATCGTCGAAAGATTTCTTAAACGGGCGCAAACTACGGAAGAGAATAGGCTTCCTAACAAAATTATTGACTAGCGTAATTTAGAAAATTGATTGTGTCAGAATATTTAAAAATATAAATGGTATAATAGTATTGGAGAATAATAAATCATTTTTATGAGATAAAATGCCAGATATCGATTTTGTAGAATGGAAGGGAAAGAAATATGAAGTTCGTAAAGATTTAAGTTTAGAATTACCTATGATGGGGATTGAGAACATTTTAGACATTATTAACATTGATAAACTGGTTCATATAGAAGAACTGAATTTGTCTTTTAATAAAATAAAAAAGATTAGCGGGTTAGAAAATTTAAAGAATTTAAAGATTTTAGATTTGAGAGGAAATGAAATTAGTAAAATTGAGGGTTTGGAAAACCTCGTTAATCTAGCATATCTAATGTTAAGCGAAAACAAAATTGAAAAAATCGAAGGGCTTGAGAATTTAGAGAATATTAAGCTTTTAAGGTTAAATCATAACCACATAAAGGAAATTGAAGGATTAGATTCGCTATGGAAGCTTGACGAATTAGATTTATCTTACAACGAAATAAAGGAAATTAAAAACCTTCAAAATAACACGCTTTTAACGTGGTTGAATTTCTGCTATAATCAAATTCAAGAAATTCAAGGTTTGGAATGTAACTCCATGCTAGAACGTTTAGATTTGGGTAAGAACGAGATTAAGGTTGTTAAGGGACTCGAAGAACTCAAGAAATTAAGGGAATTACATCTCAACTTTAATCCGATTGAGAGAATTGATAACATTGAACCACTTGAAAGATTGAAAACTTTACTTATGAGTTATAAATCGCTTCCAGATTCAATTCGAGAAAAAATTCGATCTAGATTTTATTACGACGAGGAGATCTCATGAGATCAAACTTTATTAGGATAATTGGTCTAATTTTAGTCTTTTTGCCGATTCTTGTAGGTATTATTATTCCTTTTTCTTTATTTTCAGTATATTTCGGTGTTGAGGATACTATTGGGACCATACAATTTCCTAATGCGTTTATTGAGAAAGACTTTAATAGTTCTAAACCTTGGGTTAAATATTCTTTCTTTATTAAAAATTTTAACAGGTACGATTTAGATTTAAGAGTTCACACTAGTATTGATGTAATATACTATAATTCAAGCGAGCTAAATACATCAGAACAAGAAATATTTAGTAATTATACGAGGTATTTCCCAATACTATATAAAGAATCGTTTTCTGTTGCTCTTAACGCCTCACATAACAATTTTAACTTAGAAAGATTGTATGATTTTTGGAATAACGTGAACGAATCGAGAGGTTATTCGTTTGTGATAAGTGTGAACTTCGATGGGAGGTATTTAAATGAATTGATTAGCTTCCAAGTGGAATTAACTAAACTAAATATTTCTGATTATGAATTCTGAATTAAATTTATAAATTTTGGATAAATCATGCTTCCTTGGAAATTAGACCGTAAACATTATTGGATAGTTTTTTTGGTTATTTCTGTAATATTTACTTCCGTCGTTATTCCTCTTATTTTGTATTTCCAGATCGGAGATGTGTTAAAAGAACTTGTTGAATTTAAAGCGTATCTTCTAAAATTAGATTTCTTGATTCTTCCAATTGTTTTAGTTGGTTTCATTATTATAAGTCTTAGCGTTTTGATATACTTTTTTGAACCCTATATGTATTGTCGATTAATTTTTTCAGTTGCGTCAGAAGTTGTTTACATTAT
>Ga0114922_10000824_pt1 | contig 29790 bp, 30 predicted proteins | sample AartaG_FD_100975 | JGI IMG/M metagenome (GOLD analysis project Ga0114922, IMG submission 100975) | Deep subsurface microbial communities from Aarhus Bay to uncover new lineages of life (NeLLi) - Aarhus_00045 metaG | ecosystem: Environmental > Aquatic > Marine > Oceanic > Sediment | place... | reverse complement strand
TGGAAATAATATCATGAATCCATTATAAATACAGAGTGTTTTTGTGCTGTCGGAAGTTACTTCCGACAACTCTGGCAGAAGACGAACTTCTCAAGCACATGAAAAATTTGTGAATAATGCGGGTTAACAGCCCTTATAGACAGTTAAGCAACTTTTCGCCGCAACCTAACCGAACAACAAAATAATTAAATATATTACTTACCAACCAGGGCTTTAAAAATAATTATCAGACCTATAATGACCAGGGCTAACGGCCAAAGGTACAGCCCGCCGGCTGCAATCACATATAAGACCGCTGAAATAATTATGAGGACTTTTATACTGGAGAGCAGATCTTTTCGTTTATCGGTTTGCTCTTTTGGACTGAATAAGTAAATTGCGCCCAGCGAGACAGCGACTGCCAGAACAAATGTCGGCCAGAGATAAACCATGTTATACCAGCCAATGAGATTCAGGATAAAAAACAATACGCCAAGAATTACCAGGTATGTTCCGGGGAAAAGCATTCCCTCGAAACCGGCAGGTTTTGTAAACCGGATAAAGTAAACCGCGTAAAAAATCAAACCGCCCGCAATAAATAGAAATGGCCAGAAATTACTCATGAACCTTTGCCCGAAAAATTGGGCAAAAAGTAATACTATCCCAAGTATTACCAGAAGCAGTCCGGTAATCATAGGCCCTGTAGCCCGGTGTTGAGCCGTTGGCTGCTGGTTATGGTTTAATGGACTATGTTCGTTCATTTCAGTATTCATATTACAATTATGTAATCATTAACGCGGTATAAATCAAGTGATTTTTAATTAATACAGCCTTGTTGACAAAGGAGTTGTTATAAAGTAGAATGATTCTATGAAAACCATCGATTTCAAGCGACTCTGCAATTAGGACGTGCCTGATATGAGCAAACATAAGCCGCTTAAAGGCCGAAAGCTTTTCGAATATTTAAGAAAACTGGTGACCGAATCGCCAAACCCTCAAAGCGTTATGCTTGATCGGCTATCCGTTACCGAGATACTTGAACTGATAAACAACGAAGATGCGTCAGTAGCCCTGGTAGTTAGAGAGCAAATTCCACAAATTGCCCGCGCCATTGAGATTGTATATGATGTCTTTAAAAGAGACGGTCGCTTAATTTATATCGGCGCCGGAACCTCCGGCAGGCTGGGCGTATTGGATGCGGCCGAATGCCCGCCCACATTTGGAATATCTCCTGAACAAATAATCGGACTTATAGCCGGCGGTCCGCCGACTCTTCTGCGTTCGGCGGAGGGAATTGAGGATGACATACAGGCTGGAGCGAAAGATATCGACGATATCGGGGCGGATTCAGTCGATGTGGTCATGGGCCTTACTGCCTCCCAACGGACTCCATATGTTATCTCAGGTTTGAACAGCGCCTCGGAAAAGGGAGCCAAAACCATTCTGTTATGCTGTAACCCGACCAATGATATTGATGATTACAGTTATGATCTTTTAATTGCGCCCATTGTCGGACCGGAAGTTCTGGCCGGTTCAACTCGGATGAAAGCCGCCCTGGCGGAGAAGATGATCTTAACTATGATCACCACCACCGTCATGGTAAAAATGGGCAAGGTCTACAAAAACTTCATGGTTGATCTTCAAGCGACCTCTGAGAAACTCGTGGAGAGATCAAAACGGGTGATCATGGATACAACTGGCTGTGATTACCAGTCGGCTGGAATATTATTAAGCAAAGCCGATGGCCATGTTAAAAGCGCCATTGTAATGGCTAAGCTTGGCTGTGACATTCAAACTGCCCGGCAGTTGCTTGAAAAGTCCAATGGCTTAATCTATAAAGCCATTGATTAATATTTACTTGCCACAGCAGTCAAGACAGTATTTCAGATAAATCCGTTTATTAAATTAATTCACCAAACACCGGAATCCGGGAAAAACAGCGCGTAATTCCAGCCCTGGCAGGGATGCATTTGCATATATCAGGTCATTTACCTAACCCGCATTATTCGTAAATCTAAAACATGCGCTTCTTCTGCCAGAGCTGTCGGAAGTAACTTCCGACAGCACAACAGATTGTCATTCCCTCGAAAGAGGGAATCCATAACGTTGTATATATTATTCAATCACCATTACTTATAAACAATGTGAGAATTCTAATCCCTTAAAACAAAACATATTAATTTATGATAATATTTCATACTTTTTAAATCATTCACCCTGCTCTTAAAAAAAGCCGGACAGTAGTGAGATTTTATGAATAATTCGAGCTAATATTTCCTTTTGAAACCATCGGATTGAAAAGCGCTTATCATTATTACTGGCAAGCTAATTTTTTTGAAGTAAACCTATTAGTTGCCGATAATAAAAGATGGAAATTCATATTTTCAGATAGCCATTAATTGCAATTAAGTGATGAGCTTATGGAACAGCAAATAAATTTTATCGACAACGAACTGGAGAATTTACAGCAGCCTTTCACAAAAGAAGCGGCAGAATTTTTTACTTTTATTACTAAAGCCGTGAAGGCAAGATTGGTTTATCCCTCCAGTTCCAAACTTCCATCACAATTTAAAGAAGAGTTGGCTTCAAAGGCCGAGGAGATATTTCAAGGCATTGACAATCTTGACTATAAGATAACCTCTAACAGCATCTTGTATGGAGACGCTACCGTCTATGAATCCAACAGCCGCTCTGAAAACTTCGCCCATATTTTCTTCCGAGATGGCCTTATCGGGTTAAACTTTAAAAAAGGCGTTAACCTGGATGAGTTGTCAAGGTTTATCGATCTGCTGGCGAAAATGTTAAGGGCTATTTACATCGATGACGATCTGGCCACTTTATTCTGGGAGGAGAATTTTCAATATATCAGTTATGATCTTATCGACGACGGATTGGAGATTGATACTGTTGAGTACACCGTTGATAGTTTCAGATCTGAAAATAAAGCAAGCGACGAAGATATCCAATTGCTCTTTCGGGATGAAGGGGAGATCACTTTTGAGGACGGAGATCTGGACAGCGAAATCGGTCAAACAGGCCAAAAATTATATGGCAGCGCATATTCTAATCTAAAGCAGGAAACTCACGATTTTCTCAACCATGTAACGGAGTTTACCCCTGAAGAGAAAAACCAGATATTGGAGATACTGGCGGAAGACGCCAAGTTTGATCACACTGAATACCTGCTGGTGGTAATCTTCGAGATCCTCGGGATGGAAAAGGAAATTCCGGGGTACGTTGAGGTTCTTGGTTTTATAGGAAAAGTGCGCGATAATTTTATCCAGCTCGGGAACTTCAGCGGTGCATCGGCTCTGCTGAACCGAATGCATGAAATGCTTGATGTACTGCGTAACCTTAGCAGCAGAAGAGCTGAAAAAATCGAGGCGTTCTTTTTAGAATGTGCATCCAGCAAAAAAATCGAATTAATTACCAAATCGGCAAATACGGTCAAGGACCTGGACGCTGAAAGCTTGGTAAGTTATCTTAAACAACTTCCGTGGGCGGCTATCGATCCGCTGCTTACCAGCCTGGGTGAACTTAAGGACTACAAAGCCCGTCGAGCAGTTTGCTCGGTTTTAGCCGAGCTTGGCGCTGATCAGATAGACCTCATTGCCCGCGGCCTGGAAGATGAGAGATGGTATGTTGTCCGCAATGTAGTTATGGTACTAGGTGAAATTGCCAATCCCAAAATTATCAATTACCTCAAAAAAACCATCAGGCATCCTGACTACCGGGTGCGAAAACAAACTCTGGCCGCAGCGGCTAAAATCGAATCAAGCGATAGCGACGATTTTATGATCCTGGCGCTGTCGGATTTGGATGTTCAGATACAGATATCCAGTCTTAATTACCTGATAAAAAGCGGGTGCAAAAGAGCTTATAAAGCTATCGAGCATATAATAAAAAATAAAAAGTTTAAAGACCGTCCACCCGAACAGATAAGGAAGTATTTTGAGGGTTATGCTGTTCTGGGCGGAGGTAAAGCCCTGGAATATCTTAGGTCAATAGCGACAAAAAAGTTGTTTTTTGCCTCGGGAAAAGAGGAGCGGTTAAAGATTTTTGCAATAGAAGCTTTAGCGAAAATCAGATCTGCCCAGGCTAACAAGATATTGAATAAGATATCTCGAGGCAGAAACAGTAAGTTAGCCTCAGCCGCCATGCGAGCGCTGACCCTGCAGCGAAAAAAGGAAGAACAAGATGCCTGATATGAATAGCTTAGAACTTGAAAACCAACAACAGGAATTGGAAAAAAAATATTCGCAGATAGGGGTGAACTTCTTCCACACCCTGTATTCCACTTTGAAAACCGCCGCTCTATATGAGGCTAATAATAATCGCTACATCTCCCAGGCAAATGAACTCAGACAGGTCATAGCCGAAATATTCACTGAAGATAATATCCTTTCGTTTGTCTATAAAGATGGGTTTTACTTTATTAATAAATTTAGATTAAGTCTAGAAACCTCCGACAAAGAACCTGCGGAATATTACAGCAACAAGTTTGAAGCTTTCAATATTGAAGGCTTCAATATATATACCAAAGCGGATGCCAGGGAAATAGACAAGTTTATTTTTGCCTTTACACATTTTAAGCCTTCTGAAGACGCTGATGAATCTTTTCAGCTTTTTAAAGAAAAACTCGAGGAGCTTCGGATAGAAAACGTGGTCCCGACAAGGATTGCTGAGAGTGATATTTCTGAAAAAAAGAAAGTTCAAAGCGAATCCTCAAAATTAAAAGCCCGGAAAGTTTTCTTCAATGCTATTTCAGTTGTTCAGGACATTATCAACCAGGCACAATCAGGCAATAAAATAAATCTGGCCAAAACTAAACGGGTTGTGCAGGCGATGGTCGACCAGATTATCGATAACGAATCGGCTTTAATGGAACTCACCGTTCTTCGCGATTTCGATAATTATACATATATACATTCCGCAAACGTATGCGTCTATTCGCTGATTCTAGGTTATCATCTTAACCTCGACAAAAAACGTTTATCCGATCTTGGAATAGGCGCTCTTCTGCACGATATAGGTAAGATAAATCTGCCATTGGAATTGATTAATAAATCAGGTACCTTTGATGAAAATGACTGGCAGCAGATTAGAATGCATCCGGTTTATGGGGTTAAATCTATAATTAAAAATAGAGGCACAGACCGCTCATCGGTAAGAGCAGTGGCTGCCGCCTATGAACACCATATCACAAACAGCGGCGGGGGATATCCAGAACTCCTCCAAAAACGCACCCCCTGTCTGTTTGCCCAGATTGTTGCAATAGCAGATTCATTTGATGCGATGACTTCCGGCAGGGTTTATCATAAAAAACTCAGAACCGCTGATGAAGTTATTACAAATATGATTAATCGCGCCAGTACCAATTTCAACTCCTTGCTGTTAAAGGTCTTTATTAATACTATTGGCATCTATCCCATTGGCAGCGTTGTCAGACTTAACACCGATGAAATTGCTATTGTTTCGCGCAATAATCCGGATGATATAGAAAATCCTGAAGTCAAAGTCATTGCTGACCGTAACGGTTTGAAATCTGAGGTAAAGATAATCGATCTTTCTTCTGATGAAGCTACGGATGTTCATATACGGAACATTGTTGACAGTGAAAAACACAATATTAATCCTGCGAATTTTATTGACCTTGGATAATAAATTGTCAAATGATATTCTCGGAAAATATATAATTACTACGATAATTATTGGATTGTTCCAATATTAATATAATTATAATTGCCTGGCGTGTATATATTACATGCCATATCTGATAATTAATTTACTGACTTTAAAAGAGTTAGCGAATTATGTTTAAAAAATTGGCTTTCAAATAGAGCGGCATACAGCTTGCTTAAACCAACATCGAGGAGACGATAATGATTAGGAAAGTAAATAAAAATGAGGGCTTTAGCCTTCTCGAGGTTATGATCGGGATGTTAATCCTTTCAGCCGGCTTGCTGTTGTTATTACCGATGATGGTTGTCTCGATGCAGGCGAATGATTTTGCCCAGGGTTTCACAGAGGCTTCGATGTTGATTAAAGAAAAAATGGAAGAATTAAAGAATATGAACGTACCTGTTTCCGGTGTGGATACAGTTGGTACGGTTGCCAGAGATTGGACAGTAACAGATGCCGGGGTTAAGTTAAAAAGAATAATGGTTAACGTTAACTGGGTTGATAGAGATGGCAGGGAACATAATAACAACATGGTCACGTATATGATGGTGGAATAACTTAAGGTAAACGTTATGAAAAATTTTTATAATCAAAAAGGCTTTACAATTATAGAGATGATTATTGCCGCGGGGGCAACGGTAATCATTATCGGGTCTGCGTTAAGCGTTTACCTGACCCAGCACAAACATATGATTGTCCAGGACCAGATTTCCGAAATGCAGCAGAATGTCAGGGCCGGCATTGAAGAACTGGCCATCAAAATCAGGATGGCCGGTTATAATGTTCCGGCTGGGCTGGAGGTCTTAACTGCTTATAATACCAATCCGGACACTATTGAGATTAATTATGATGGCGGTATAATAGAAGGCGTCACGGTTGACCACGATATGCCTGAAGTATCTTCAGAATTAAGCTGTACAGGCGATATCTCTTCGCTTAGCGAAGGCGATTGGATTTATATCTTTGACCCTGTTGCTGAAACCGGAGAATATTTTGAAGCCACTCATATTCAAATCGAACCGGCTCATATACAGCATAGCACCATGCCTTTATCACATAGATACCCTGTGGGCAGTATAGTGATTGCATTAAGAAATGTAAAATATTTTGTTGACAACACTACCGACCCGGATCATCCCAGGCTGATGGCAAAAAACATGAATGAGCCTCCACAAATATATGCCGATAATATAACTGACCTGCAGTTTCAGTATGTGCTGTCATCCGGGCCTGCTGTGGATGTACCGCCAACTTCTGATATGATTCGAGAGGTAATAATCGGCATCAGCGGCAGAACAGAAAGGCGTGATCCGGAATTTAGCAATGAATATAGAACAAGAAATCTGCAAACAAAAGTGAAAGTTAGAAACATCGGTATAAATTAATTCGAAGTGGAACTGGAAATTTATTAATCGCGAACAAATAACGGGGAAGCAAATTATGAAAAGCCTTAAAAATAAAAAAGGGTTCACCCTTATTGAAATGATTGTTGCCGGGATGATAGCATCAATAGTTGTTGCCTCGGCTCTGGGAGTATACCTGACTCAACACAAGCATTTGGTTGTACAGGATCAGATTTCCGATATGCAGCAAAATGTCAGGGCAGGAATGCAAGAACTGGCTACTAAAATCCGGATGGCCGGTTATGATGTTCCACAGGGGATAAGCGCTTTAAACGCGTATAACACCGATCCCGATTCGATTGAAATCCTCTATGACAGCGATCAGCTGGAGGGCGTAACGTTAAATCACGCTATGCCGCAGCCCTCGGCTGAGCTCCGGTGTGACGGCGATATTTCCTCGCTCAACGATGACGATTGGGTTTTTATCTACGACCCGGTTGCAGATATCGGAGAATTTTTTGAAATTACACACGTTCAGATTGCCGCAGGCCATATTCAGCATAACACTATGCCTTTATCACGATGCTACCCGGTAGGCTGTATGATTATCAGGATGAATAAGATTAAATATTTTGTAGACAACACTACCGACCCTGATCATCCCCGGCTTATGTTTAAAAACGTCGGGGATGAGCCACAAATCTATGCCGATAACATAACCGATCTGCAGCTCAGGTATGTACTGTCATCCGGGGCGACTGTGGATGTACCGCCGGTTGCCAATATGGTTAGAGAAATACTAATTAACATAACCGCCAGGACGGACAGGGCAGACGAAGCTTTTGAGGATTTATACAGAACTCGAAACCTGCAGACCAAGGTTAAAGTAAGAAACCTGGCCATCAATTAATCCTTTAATCATATTTCGTATTGATAAGAAAGGAGACAGCTTGATGCTATCAAACATGAAGAATAAATTGTCCGAAAAAGATGTCCCGGTTTTGAATATTCCGGATATGTGCATTGGCGGTTTATCGGGCGCTCAGGGAGATGTTGCAAAAAAACACTGCCAGCAGAGAAAACGTGGAACCAGCCATATAAACATCAAGCCATTTCTTCATAAAAAAATTGTTTTATAATTATGTTTAAGAAGTATAAATAGCCTGCATTATTCACAAATCTTGACATGTGCTTTTTCTGCCAGAGCTGTCGGTAACTTCCGACAGCACAAAAACACACTGAATTTTTAATGGATTCCTGATATTATTTCTATCATATTATTATCCACGGACATGTCCCTACAGGCCGTCTGGCTTGGGACAAAGGATTAAAAGCTAATTTTTAATGGTAAAATAGATTTTATGAATAATTCGGGATAGCGCTATCAAGTCCCTCCGTCATTGTCACCTTGGGTTGTGGGCGGCATACGTGCTGGTATACTTCCTTATTGTGAAACGTCGGGGAAGCGGCTCACAACACTGCCGCTATGGAATTAGTAATCCTTATCCGAAATAGGGCTGAATATAACCGTTTGCAAGCCCGGAATTTTCGAAATCAGCCAAAACCTTTTCATACTCCGGTAAGCTTAAACGCCGGGACAAAAGTGAATAACTGCAGGCATTGTATGCCGGAAAATACTGGCTCATCACGGCTACATAGGTGTTTTTTGATATTTCGCTTGCGATGAATTCGAATATTTTTTTCGACCCGGAAATATCTCCCGGCAACACCAGGTGCCTGATTAACAACCCCTTAACGGCAACGCCATCAGCAACTTGCAGTATCCCCACCTGGCGATGCATCTCTTTAATAACGGCTCTGTTGATTTCGGGGTAATCGGCTGCATCTGAAAATGATTTTGAATATTTTGAATCGGCATACCTCATATCGGGTATGTAAATATCGATCACGCCGTCAAGCAGTTTAAGCATTTTAACTGAATCGTACCCTGATGAGTTATAAACAATTGGAATAGTCAGTCCGGATTTATAAGCTTCAAGCATCGCCTTCATCAAAAGCGGCACATTATGAGATGGAGTTACGAAGTTTATATTATGTGCGCCTCTTTTCTCTAATGCGATCATCATTGCGGCTGCCTTTGATGTCGAATAATACTCGCCGTTATGATACTGGCTGATGGGATAATTCTGACAATATACACAGTGAAGGTTGCAGCCTGATAGAAACATCGTACCCGAGCCATTAGCGCCCGAGATCGGCGGTTCTTCGCCGAAATGAAGGTTTGCAGACGATATCTTTAACTGCGCCGGTATACTGCATTCGCCAACATCGCCTGCGATACGGTTGGCAAGGCATTCACGAGGACAGACGGTGCATTCTTTCATAGATGCCAGGGCAATCGGCACGTTCTTTTCAAGAATCTCTATCTTCGATTCAATTGTAAACAACTTGCTTGGCATCGTAAGATTATAAAATAATCAGGCTTCTATCCTGTTGATGTTTGAGTCTGAAAGTACTCCTGCAGCTTGCGTTCCAGACGAACCAGGCAATCTTTTGAAAACTCCACGCCCTGCAGGCAGTAAAACCGTCGGTACTGGCTTTGCTTCGGTCTAATCTCTTCGACATCGAGCAAAGCGCCATAAGGGCAATTACGGCATAACCTGGTATCATCACTAACAATAATGCCGGTCGCCCGGCCAACTAATGCTTTTGAATAATTGATGATCGGTTGGGCGCCGCATCTGGCTATTTCAACACGCGACGGTTTAGTTAGCACTATCCGGCCCCGGTCATTATTCAACGTGGCTTCAAAATCGAGCTCATCTCCCGGCGCCGGCTGCCACTTTGATAAAAAATGAGCGCTTGTCTGGAGGTAGATAGTATCATCGAATAAATCATCACCAATATAACCGCAATCGAAAGTGATTAAGAAACCGCTCATCTTAATAAATGATTTATCGTTATCGACGGTTTTCAACAGTGACGGGTAAACTGAGGCAACCTTTCCCGAAAATTCAACTTTCCGACCGCAAACCATCCAGAGCCAGAATTCATAATCATCCAGGTCTTTGAAAAACTGTGCCAGTGTCTGATCATCGACAAGTGATTCGGGAATACGGCAGATTTTTTCCTCGTAGTAATATTTGCAGGAAAAACAATTACGTCCAACATGCTTATAACCGCGAGGGCATTTTTTACCTCTGACACCGACGTTACATCGCCATAAGAATTCAACACAACCTTTCTTATAGCATTTTTTCTGCTTGAGTATATGATAGGGAGAAACTGCAAAATCGAATTTCTGATGAACAGGATGGCGGCAGATGAATAAGCCTTTGGACTTATACATGTTTTTTATGACATTTTGCATACATGTATTATACGTCTGGAAGCGTTGATAGCAATAGAAAAACGACCGCCTATTAGCCGTCCTGGCATAATAACAGAGTCATTTACATAGAAGGCCTTGCCGGCAGCCTTATAGCAATGTTTTTTTATTTGTATATTCCAAAATTGTTTGGAATTTGTGATTAAAATCGGTATGTTATTTGCAATTTATTAATATGGGTAAACTTATGCGAATAATTGTGATAACCTTAATTATTAGTGTTTTAATATGTTGGACTGGCGCTTACGGTCAGGATGATTATCAACTTGAGGTTGTCGGTCAGGTTGATACTCCCGGACAGGCGCAAGCAGTTGCAGCATTTGACACTTATGCCTTTGTCGCCGATATGGGCGAGGGGCTGTCAATATTCGATCTTACCCAAATCTGGCAGCCGGTTTATGTTAATTCTTATAATCCCGGAGGCTTTGTTAATGATGTGATAGTCTCTGGAAATTATGCTTACCTGGCCAGGTGGAACCTTGGCATTACGGTGATGGATTTATCCATCCCACAGGCGCCCGATTCAGTGGGAGGCTTTAATACCGCTGGAACCACAATTGATATTTTTTTAGAGGGTGACTTATTATATGCGGCTGATCTTTTTAATGGGCTGGTCATCCTCGATATATCCGATGCTGCAAATATCCGACAGGTGGGACATATCCCCGCTGTAAGTTTCACAGCCTCGGTGGCGGTTGATGACACTGTTTTATATGTCTCAGAACAAGGCTTTGGCCTGGTGACATATTCTCTTGCTGATACTGCAAATCCGGTTTTGCGAAGCAGTTTTCCGTTATCGGTTGATTGTGATGATCTGGTAATTAACGACAATTATCTTTATTTAGCCTGTGGGCTGGGCGGTATGCTTGTATTTGATATCACTGACCCCTTAAACCCGGACAGTCTGACACAATACAACACGTCGGGGTCGGCTAACAAAATTATGGTTTCAGATACAATCGCCTATATCGCTGAAGGTAGTTCGGGGTTGACCGCCGTTTCTATCGGCAATCCCGCCGCTCCGTACCATATGGATACTTTTGACTCACCCGGTTCCGCTATGGGAACCGCAACCTTCAACGATTTCATACTGCTGGCGGATGAGGACACGTTGTTTGTCATTTATACCAGTGAACCAAACGGGATTAATGAAGATAAGCCGATAATTCCTGATAAAACCAAGATTATCAATTGCTACCCGAACCCGTTTAATCCATCTGTAACCATCAGCTTTGAAATCGACCAGCGAACCGAAATGTCGCTCGATATCTATAACTCTACCGGAAGATTGGTGACTAACCTGGTAAGCGGTTATTTTAATAAGGGCAGACACATGCTTGATTGGAACGCCGGCGGCTGCGCCTCGGGCGTGTATTTTATAAAAGTGACAGGCGATCTATACAATTCGCAAAACGGCAATTATACAACGGCCAAGGTCATATATTTGAAATAGCGGCTATTTCTTATCCCTTAAAAGCAGCATAATGATAATGGCTGAAACGCCAAGGGTAAAATGAAATATATATCGATCAAAACCGCTGGTGATTATATAATAACCGGCTATCCCTGCCAGAGCCGCACCCTCGACAGTCAAGACAGCGATGATCTTCTTCTTGAGATTGGCTTCTACTGTGGCATAACCAAACCCGATACTCCAGATTACGAAAAATATTAAAAGCAAGGGCGGTTCCAGCAATGTTCTCTCCGGAGTGTAGATATCGACTATAAGGAGAAGAAGAACTGCTGCGAGGAATGCCCCGGCTAAGGCAATAACTGTTTTCATAGAAAATAGAAGACCCGCCAGCCTGATTCAGTTTTATAAAGGTAGACTATCGAGTAGTGAATTTTAGCGTTAGTCTTATCGAGAAACGTTAACTCAACTTCCGCCGTGTCCCGTACGATATTTTCCCTGTTGACAATTGCGGTCATGCTTTTCCAGTAAATGCGAGTACCGCCATCACCAATCAGAGTTCCCAGTATCTTGTTGCGAAAATACTTGGGGGTCTGGGATGAGTCAGTAGGGGGAACCTCCTGCATTCTCCGTTTGACCATACTGTCAAGGTCAAGAACCCGTTCAAGAGCCAATGAGTCATCCTCGATGACAGCCCCGACAAATTCGATTGCAACCTCACGAGGCGATGGCTGTGCGCTGCATCCGGCCAATATTATCGCAAGGCAGAAATACGTTAATAATTTCATCATTATAAAAAAGTAACATCACCGTCAATATATGTCAAATTAAAATTGGCATGTACCTCAGATTGATTTCCGCCGCCATTTAACAGCCAGGGCAGCTGATTTAGATATACAAAACCGAGAATCATAATAACGTCGCTTATAATAAAATGGCAATTCAGGAAACGCTGTTTTTTATTGGCGCTTGGGCATTCTGATTAATACATTAAATGTTGTTTTATGGGGATCTATTTTTTCGATTTTTCTGCTTACTACCTGCCAGTTTCTTAAAATATAGTCCTCTTCGAACCTGCTTATTTTGTAATAATTGCTTATAACATTATCGTTAAGGGCAATGGTTTCGCCTTTGTTTATCGCTTCAACCTTAGTAGAAAGCAACACCGTCATTTCTTCTAAAGCCTTAGTTAAAGCCTGCTTCCAGGAACTTGATTGATAGTAATATTCCGGCGCCATACCGGCTGCGTAATAATATTCATCATCCACCGGACGTTCATGAGTCCAATTGCCATAATCGCGAACCCCGATATTGTTCTGGAAGCTTGTCGAGTCGTCTTTTGGTCCTACCAGAACAAGCAACATATATTCATAATCTAAATAATGCTTATCCAGAATAATGTAATCATCATAAATTCCGTCATAACCCATCGAATCCACCTCAAACTGTACATGCTTCCCCATATAAATTATTGATGAACTTGTGCCGATACTGCCTGATTTTGATGTTACCCTGATTTTGTTCTGCCCCAGTATGTTCCATATAGTCTCACTTTTAGCGTATGAAAGCGCCGAGTCGCTTTTTAAGCATGGCTGTATGAACCCGACTGCATAGTTGGAGCCGTTATTAACCAGTGGATACCAGAACCAGGCCGGGTAAAAAGCCTGGTCCTGGTGAGAACCGCCATATGAAATTACATTAAGAACCGCTAAAAAGCTTAGTGTAATTAACAGGAACTTAGTAATAGTTTTATTACCTTATCAAACCCTGTTCTTTTTTGAATTGCTCGTACTTTTCAACTTCCTCGTCTAATTCTTCGAAAGCCTTAGTTGAGCGAAAACGAGTGTACATAGCCTCATTGTCGGCTATTTGAGCCTTAAATGCTGCGGCCGCGGCTCCAACAGGCAGTTCCATCAGTACGTATGATCGATAGAGACCGCCTTCGGTCAGCACTTTCGTTTTGCTTACTCGTGTTCCGGTAAGTGTTGTAGAAACAACTGTTTTGCTGACCTGCGTAAACTGGCTTAAAAATTCAGCATCCTCGCCCAGACCTACTTCTTCCTCGAACTTTTTAGTCAAACCCTGGACTTTGGCTTCAAGCTGTGCGGCCAACTCAGCGCGTGCCTGCTGTTTGGCCTTATCGGTAGCCAGCTGCAGGTCTCTCGATGAAGCAGTGGCAGGCGAGAATAAATAATCCGGGTCTTGCGGTGGGTTTAAATACCACTCGGGAACATTAACTTCTTCCCCTCCCATTATTGGTTCCGGTTCGGGTTTGCCGCCGCAGGCAAACATGCCCACAACAAGAAGCAACAGTACGATCATCGATACGAATCTCATATACTCCTCCGTTTCAAAAAGATAGTTAGTTTAAAACATTTTTCAGGATTATACTTTCTCACTTCCTCCTTTCAAAAAGCATTTTCCCGTTTATTCAAGTTAATTGCCTTACATCGGTTATCGTCATTAAAGGCTGAAATAAATAGCTGTTTATAAAAATGACGGGCAAGACATGATACATCTTTAACTCTGCCTGAAACAAATTTCTGCAACAACTCGACAGCTGTTTGAAAATATGATTGAGCGGCGTTTTAAAAATATAAGGAATCTCCCTTACTGCATCAAGGTAATTTATAAAACGTGCTCCGGCAATTAAATATCCAATATCTGTAATTACTGCCATTCTGAATAGTTTTCGCGGCGGGTTTCCACTTTTACTATATAATCGCGGGTTTCTTCATAGGGAAGGTCTTTTTTCAGCTTTCTGAACAGTTCCCCTGAATCCATTTCGTTAATTATTGCAATTGCGGGACTTAATTTTCTCTCACCGATAATCGCCACGCCAAGATTACTCGGGCCGGTGTTGTATGAGGCAATCAGGCAAAGGCGCCTGTTGTCTTTATCAATGACATTTTTAAACTCGTTATCCCGCATTTTTGCTATGTAAGCACAGCCAAGTTGGATATTGTTTTCCGGCATATAAAGATAATTTGGCCGGACGATTTTATCCTCATTATGGGCAAACCTGTAAGCCTCACGGGCGCCGTATCTTGGCACAAGCTGCATCAGTCCAAACGCCAGCGCCGGTGATTTAGCGCGAGGATTGAAAAAAGACTCGGTTTGCATAATAGCCAGAACTAACGAAATATCCAGGTTATAATCCAGGCAGTATTTCCTGATTATAGGAAGATATTTCTCGGCTCTGATTCTCAGGTGATCGGGAACCATGGCAATTGTAGCGGTGATTTTGACCCGTTCTACTCCATCTCCGGATTTTATCGTTTCTTCTTCGATGCCGGCGGCCGGGAGGACTTCTTCTTCTATGAAGACAGTAACATTAAGGCTGTCCACTATTGGCGGGGAATTAAATCCCACCTGTCCCTCGAGGACAATTTCGTTTGTCAGTGAATCAGGCATAAAAAGACCTGTTATCATTTTACCGATGTTTTCATGAGCCCGAGCCATTATATCTTCATTGTCTTTATCCACTATAGTCTCAATGGTGATTTTTCCTTCTTCGAAATCCACCCTGCTTAAAGTATTCAAATCGCTACTGTATTCATACCAGTCTCTCTGTGTGGAATCTTTAAACTCGTTCCATTTTCTGGTAACTTCCTCAACGTAACTGGCAAACGCCTCCGCCTCTTTCTTTTCGAACTCTTCATATTCTTTTTCAAAATCTTTATATTCACTCTGCTGCTGTTTGGCAAAATCTTCAAAGCTTTCCTGGGCCTTAATTGGGTTAAAAACAAAGATATGTGCGGTAAATATCGCTGCCAGAAACAATACCGTTATTAAAAACTGAATGTTTTTCCTTTTAAACATATTCTCTCCCTTTATCATTGATCAAAGTTCAGGTTCATAAATATTTTATTCAATTTAATTGACACGCCAACTCCAGGGTTATCGACCTCATCCTAAATTCTTTACAGCCTGATACTCAAGCGATTACCAGAACGTAAAAAAACATCATTAGCCAGAGGCTCTCCCATCTGTAAAAGTATTAATATTTCAAGTCTTAATCGCTGTCAAGATTATTTTATCATTTAGCATGAATTTTAAGAGCCTTTTTAGAACCATATTTTTATCTTGATCTAAAATTTAAACTTTAAAGTAATCGGTTTTAATCTTGCATATAAATTAAATGTTTTATATTTTCAGTTCCCAATGAATATTTTAAATGAGGGCAGTAGCATGATAATAATTCCAAATAAGCTTTTTTTGACAAGGGGCGTTGGTATCGATAAGGAGAAGCTGTCATCCTTCGAGCTGGGGCTTAGAGCCGCCGGCATTGCCGGGGTAAACCTGGTACATGTCTCATCGATATTTCCGCCGCACTGTAAGCTTATTTCCAAAATGCAGGGGCTGGAAAAACTAAAACCCGGGCAGATAGTATATTGTGTGATGAGCCGCAATGAAACCAATGAACCCAATCGCTTGATCTCCGCTTCGGTGGGATTGGCCATACCTAATGACCGTTCACAATATGGCTACCTCTCCGAACACGTAGCTTTCGGGCAGACCCGGCAAATATCGGGCGATTATGCCGAGGATTTGGCGGCCGGCATGCTGGCCTCTACTCTGGGCATAGAGTTTGATGTTGACAAATCATATGATGAGAAAAAAGAGATATATAAAATTTCGGGGAAGATAGTTCACACGACAAATATCACCCAGTCGGCCCGGGGCAATAAAATGGGACTGTGGACCACAGTGGTTTCCGCGGCAATTTTCCTATGTGATTAAGATGGAAAATTATAAAAATAACCCGGTAAAACCTTTTATAGTAAATCCGGATGATTCTGTTGCTGATGTTCTGAAAAAGATGGGAAACTGCTCTTTTCAAGGGAGAAATTTATCGCAGGCTCTTGATATATGGGACCGGATGCTGGACGATAATTGTACAATTTTTTTCGGGCTATCCGGGGCGATGTCGGCGGCGGGCATGAGACTTCTAACAGCCTGCCTGATTGACAATCGTTTCATTGATTGCCTTGTTTCAACCGGCGCCAATATTTTTCATGACATTCATGAAACCAGAGGCTTCCATCACTGGAAATGGCATCCCGACAGCGATGATTCAAAACTAAAAGAGCTTCACCTCGACCGGATTTACGACACTTTGCTGTCTGAGGATGAGTTTAGATTAACTGACAGCTGGCTGGAGAAGCTGGCTTACAGTTTCAACCCGAAAAGGCCGCTTACCACCCGTGAGTTTTTATATATGCTCGGCGAAAAGATGAACAATCAGGGGCTGACCGATTGCATAATCGCCGCCGCCTATCGTCAAAATATACCAATATATGTTCCAGCTATTGCCGATTCATCAATAGGCATCGCCCTGGCAGCTAAAAGATATGAGCCGGACGACTATTTCAAGTTTGATGTTATCGGCGATGTGTATGAAACATCATACATTACTGAAAATTCGATTAAAACCGGCGTTATATATATAGGTGGCGGCGCTCCCAAGAATTTCATCCAGCAATCCGAGGTGGTTTACAGCGCCGGTCATGATTATGAAAACGATGGTCATGCTTATGCTATCCAGATCACCACGGATGCGCCTCACTGGGGAGGTCTGTCAGGTTGTACATTTTCCGAGGCCAAATCGTGGGGCAAGATTGCCGGGGAGGCTAATACCGTTTCGGTCTTTTCCGATGCCACAATATCATTGCCAATTTTAGTGACGGCCCTGGCCGCAAGACGCAAAAATAAGAAGCGGGAATATATCCCCCAGTTTGAGATGGGGACTCGTATTAAGTTGCTGTCATGATGTATCCCAGGTTTGCAGAGTATTGCCATCGTTTCATTGAAGTATTTTATGAAAGAGGTTATCCTGTTTCGGCTATTCGCGGATTACTGAAAAAATCAGGTTTTATGAAAGTCATCATCAAAAACTTTAATGCCGATAAACCACATAAACAGGCAAATCGGATATTTGCAGCGGCTTATAAATGAAAAACCAGGTCTATAGTGAATTCGCCCAATATTATGATATGCTGGGCTGGAATAAGTTTGCGCATATTTGCGCTGAGCGGTTGAAAACCTTTGTTCGTTTTCGCGGCTCCGGCAATGAAACCGTTCTGGATTTAGCCTGCGGCACCGGCGAGCTTGAATACAGGCTCCAGCGGACAAACCTGAAATTTACCGGCGTTGATTTATCCTGGCAGATGTTGTCGCAAGCCCGTCGAAAGACAGATAGCGTTAAGTATATACATGGCGATATTACCAGCATTCGGCTGAACCGCAAGTATGATATCGTAGTCTGCTTTTTCGACAGCGTAAACCATCTGGGCGGAATTACCGCCATAAAAAGGCTCTTTAAAACAGCCAGGATGCACCTTAATAAAGGTGGATATTTCATTTTCGACATGTTGACCCCGGATGGATTGGCCGACTGGGAATCCTTGGATATCAGGAGAGAAAAAGATTATACGGTTATCATGAACGGTTATTATAGCCCGGAAAAGATTACAGCTGAGATTAGAATTGAAGGTTTTATCAAGACCGGAAAAAGTTCTTTTAAACGTTTTATGCAAAAAATAACAGAGCGTTCCTATACTATTGAAAAGATTGCCGAATCATTAGCATTAGCGGGCTTTGATGACATATCCGTTTCATCATTTAATCCTGATGAACCGGTAGAGAGCGCCTCTCGCTGGTTTTTTGTGGCGGGTTGAGATGTACGATTCCGTTCCGTTTAATTTTCTGGCGCTTCCGGACGAGCTTTCCGCTTACAGTTCGTCCAGGGCTGTAATATTGCCGATACCCTATGACCTGACATCATCATACGAAACCGGAACCCGTCATGGTCCGCGGGCTATCATCACCGCCAGCCGCCAGCTTGAGACCTATGATGAGGAACTTGGTCTTGATCCATCGAGCATTGGGATTGCCACTTTGCCCGAGATGGAACAAATCGTAACCGGTCCGGAAGACATGCAGAAAGCCATATACAACGCCTGTTGCAAAATCCTGAACGATGATAAATATGTGATGTCGCTCGGAGGCGAACATTCGATAACGGCGGCCCTGGTTAGAGCGCATAAAGATAAATATCCCGGCCTGTCGGTTGCACACATTGATGCTCATACCGATCTTCGTGATACATACCAGGGCGGTAAATTTTCTCATGCATGCGTGATGTCACGGGTTGCCGAGCTGGTTCCTTTTATTTCTGTCGGGGTTAGAAGTTTCAGCGGCGCTGACAATGAAAAAAAATACAGGCATAGCATAATTGAATCGTCACAGTTCAGGAATAATCCTGAAATTTTTAAGAAAAACGTGGCGAAACTTACCGAAAATGTTTATATCACTATTGACCTCGATTGTCTCGATCCGTCTGTGATGCCGGCAGTCGGTGCACCGGAACCGGGCGGGTTGAACTGGGATGAAGTCATGTTGATTATCAATGAACTGTCATCAAACAGGAAAATTGTCGGCGCTGATATAGTTGAGCTTTCGCCGCAACCGAGTCTGACATATGCCGATTTTACAGCCGCCAAACTGGCTTACAGAGTTATCGTCAGAAGCATTTTCGGGAGATGATAAATGGACTGGTGGAATAAATATTTCGACGATTATTATCTTGATCTTTATTCCTATACCGAGGAAAGCGCGCCTTCGGAAGTCGACAGTATCATGCGTATGCTGAATTTAAAACCCCCGACCAAGATACTGGACCTGTGCTGCGGTTTTGGCAGGCATGCTATTATACTGGCTCGCCAGGGTTATAATGTTACCGGCCTCGACCTGTCTGAAAAGTTCCTGCAAAATGCCCGTCAGAAAGCGGAATCTCTGAGAGTAAATCTTGATCTCGAAAAGCGGGACATGCGGGATATACAGCATCTTAATGAGTTTGATGCGGTTATTAACGTGTTTACCGCCTTTGGTTTTTTCGACTCGGGATCCGATGATTTGCTTGTACTGCAGGGCGTTGCCCGTGCCTTAAAGCCCGGCGGTCAGTTTCTAATTGATACAATTAACCGCGAATATGCCATCCAGTCACAGCAATCTCAAAGCTGGAATATTGATAACGGGACTGTAATTCTTGAAGAAAGATTTTTTGATTTTTTCAAGTCTCGTCTGGAGATAACACATCAATTAGTCGATAATAAAGGCCAGAAGCGAGAACTGGAATCCTCGTTCAGGCTGTATACTCTTAGAGAGATGCTTGATATGTTCAGTCAGTCCGGAATGACCCTGACCGATGTCTATGGCGATTTTGACGGCTCTCAGTACACGGCTAAATCGCCGCGAATGATACTGGTAGCGCGTAAGGAAAATTGAAAATAATAATGTGAATGACACACCCGCACCTGTTTGGCAGGCGGGGTTTTTGCGTTTATGATTTTACAGAAACTATTAAAAGAGATTGAATCAATAGAATCAATCAGAAAACTTGATGATAAATTATCAAGTGGACAAAAACAGATATCTGTTACCGGCCTGGCTGGCTCCTCCGGGTCAATGGTTATTGCTCATGCTTGTAAGAAATACTTAAAGCCTATACTGGTAATTACATCAGACACCGATGAGGCTTTGAAGGCAGTCGAGGATTTAAAATCGTTTCTTGGAGAAAGCGTGGTGAACCTGTTCCCTGCCTGGGGCATATCGCCCTATGAGATCAGGGCGCCGCATACCGATATAATCGGCCAGCGTCTGCTGACCCTTTACAATTTAAGCGGCGCACTTTCATCAGATTTTATTCATCCGATAGTGATTGTAGCGCCTGTCGAGGCAATACTTCAAAAAACTATATCAAAAAATCTTCTTGAACGAAACAGCCTTCATCTTAAAAAAGGCCAGCAACTCGAACGCGATCATCTGGTAGTTTTGCTGGAAAAATTGAAATATCAGCGCACACCGATGACGGAGATGCTTGGCGAATACTCTGTAAGAGGGGGTATTGTCGACGTATTTATTCCGACTGATGAAAATCCGGTACGAATTGAATTTTTCGGCGACGAGATTTATTCGATAAGACACTTTTCAGTTCTAACCCAGAGATCGACCAGGCAGATAGATTCGACTTTTATTTTGCCTCGTCGAGAGATGATATTCGAGGATGCCGCAATCGAAAATTATGCCGAGCGACTTGATGAAGCAAGGGCGCAGGCTCTTCATGTGGCACTGGGCGATAATGGCGAATACGATGGTCTTGAATTCATCTGGCCGAATCTTAACATTAAGATGTCGGATATATTCGAACATCTTCACGATGAATCATTAGTCTTTATCATTGATCCAGACTCATGCTCCAGCCAGATCGAAAGCATATTGGATACAGCCGGTGAAAGGTACGAATTATTAAAAGATATTCCGGCAGCGCCCCCTGATCAGGTCTATTTAGCCGATAATGAGTTTACTGGCCAATTGGAGGGCTTTCAGATTGTTACATTGTCGGGCGCTTCAAAAATTGATAATTCGGATATTAATTTCCATACTCTGCCGCAAGAGTTTTTCAGTACTAATCTAACATACATGAAAAACCGTCTCAAAGAATTATGTCGTGATGGATATCAGCTTAATATCTTATGCGAAAACCCGGGCCAGAAGGAACGAATTGGCGAGATCATTGATGATATTGCAGTTCCTATTGAATTAAGCGTGTCCCGGTTGTCCTCGGGTTTTGCCGAGGTTGAATTAAAACAATGGTATTTAACAGACCACCAATTATTCTCCCGTCACAGGAAAAGACGCACTTTCAGGCGTTTCCGTGAGGGGATCGCATTATCATCCTATACAAGTCTGAACCCGGGAGATTATGTTGTTCATATCGATTACGGTATCGGCAAGTACAGCGGTCTGGAGACCATAGTAGTCGATGGCCGCAAACGTGACTGCCTGGCTGTTTTTTACCTGGGTGATGACAGACTATATGTACCGGTCGAGGAGTTTAACAGGGTCCAGAAATATGCCGGTAAAGAGGGCGCTCCGCGTCTCTCGAAGCTCGGTTCCGGCACCTGGGAAAGGGTTAAAGCCAGAACTAAAAAGGCTCTTATGGAAATGGCCGGTGAACTGGTCAAGCTTTATGCCAAACGCCAGGCGTTTCCTGGATTTGCCTTTAATCTGGATTCGGACTGGATGCGTCAGCTTGAAGCCTCGTTTGAATACGAGGAAACCCCCGACCAGTTGAAGGCTATGGATGAGATAAAGATGGACATGGAACAGGCTGTACCGATGGATCGCTTAATCTGCGGCGACGTTGGCTATGGCAAAACCGAGCTGGCTATCAGGGCGGCCTTAAAAGCTGTGGATTCGGGCAAACAGGCGGCTATTCTGGCGCCGACAACAATCCTTTGCGCCCAGCATCATTCAACGTTCACTGAAAGATTGTCAGACTACCCGGTTAAAATCGAGATGCTGTCTCGTTTCCGTACTCCAAAGCATGTCAAAGAGATAAAAAAAGGATTAGCCGACGGTACTGTCGACATTGTAATCGGAACTCATAAGCTGCTGCAAAAAGATATACGTTTCAAAGACCTGGGACTTCTTATAATAGACGAGGAACAACGGTTCGGGGTGGCTCATAAGGAGAAGATAAAGAATTTGCGGTCGCAGATTGACGTACTAACACTGACTGCTACGCCAATACCCCGAACTCTTCAGTTATCATTAGCCGGCGCCAGAGATATGTCGGTTATCAATACGCCTCCGAAAGACCGTTTACCAATTACCACCGAGGTTGCCAGGTTTTCCGAGCGCGTGATTGTCGATGCGGTCAATCGCGAGCTTGACCGTAACGGACAGATCTTTATAGTGCATAACCGGGTTCAATCGATTTATGCTTTTTGTAATTACATGAAAAAGTATCTGCCGGCAGTCAGTATCGGGATAGGTCATGGACAAATGCCTGAAAGGGAACTGGAAAAAGTGATGAAGAATTTTCTCGACCGGAAATATCAAATCCTATTATCCACCACTATAATTGAATCCGGTCTCGATATTCCCTCGGTAAATACCATAATCATCAATCGAGCCGATAAACTCGGGCTGGCTCAGCTTTACCAGCTTCGGGGACGGGTTGGCCGGTCATATCATCAGGCATATGCTCATCTTTTGATACCGCCATTAAAACTTCTCACCCGTGATGCCCGTAAACGGCTCAAGGCTATCGAAGAGTTCACCGAACTCGGCTCCGGTTTTCATCTGGCTATGAGAGACCTGGAAATCAGGGGAGCCGGCAACCTTCTGGGAGCCCAGCAGCATGGATTTATCGAAGCGGTCGGCTTCGATCTTTATATACGCCTTTTGGAGGAAGCTGTAGCTCAACTTAAGGGAAAACCGCTTGAAGAACATGCCTCGGAAATAAAGGTAACTACCGACCTTGACCTGTTTCTGCCGGAAAACTATATACCCAGCAGTGATCAGAGAGTGGATGTCTACAGAAGATTTAGCGGGGCAGACCGTTTCGAAATAATAGATGAACTTATGCAGGAGTTAAATGACCGCTTTGGTCCTCCCCCTGAGGCGGCCAGGAACCTGTCATCGCTGGCGTCGATTAAGCTGTACGGCAAAAAAATCGGTCTGGAGTCATTACTGCTTAAAAAAAATATACTGAAACTGGAATTTGCCAGCAGTAAAAACATAGGCCGCAAAAAGATCGAACAGTGGGTATCAGTCATACCCGAAAAAATCGAATTTAAATATGACCGAAACTTTAATATGGAAATCACGCTAAAAGAAAGTGATGAAAGCGCTGAAAAAGTTAAAAAGATATTGCAGAATATGGCAAAATGAGTATAATTAATGATTATGGCAAAAATTACAGAGGTTTACAGGAGAAAACGTGTATGAGAAAGATTAAACTTTGGTTGTTATTGGTTGTTTTATTATTGGGCTGCGCATCAAAAGAGGATGTTGCCGACAAGGTCGTACTAAAGGCAGGAAGCCTTACTTTCACCATGCACGATCTTGATACACACTTGTCCAGGTTCAATTATAAGAATCCGGATGACGAATTTTTTAAAAAGAAAGATTTTTTAGAACAGCATCTAAATAAATTGCTTATTGCCGATGCCGGTTTGGAAATTGGACTTGGCGACTCAGTTGAGGTGGATTCCGCTCAGGTCGCCCGCATATTATTTGAAATAGTATATAAAAGAGAGGTAACCAATAGATTAGAGATAACCGACAGGGATGTTCGAAAATACTGGGAAAAATACGGGGGTGAAATTCACGCATTCCAGATCCTGATCAACAGCGAGGAGCTTGCTGACAGCCTGTACGATATTTTGCATGATAACGCCGATTTATTTTCCGATTTAGCGGCAAAATTCTCTGTCGACAGCGTCACCAACTTCAAAGAAGGCGATATCGGCTATGTTCAGGTCGGTCAAATGCTCGATGAATTCCAGGAGACAGCGTTCCAGTTGAAGCAGGATGAAGTTTCAAAACCGGTGCATACCGCTTATGGCTGGCATATAATCAAGGTAACTGATCGACGAAACCATACAGAAGAGGATTTCGAGAAAGAAAAAGGTCGTTACCGGGGAATGTATTCTTATTCTCAAAGAGAAAAAATTCAAAAAGAACTGTCAAAAAAATTAAAGGACATGCTTAATTATAAATATTACGATGAGACATTGCAGATGCTGATAGACAAAGCGAAAATATACAAGAATGCCAGTGCGGATAAATCTCGCGACTTAAATCATTACATCTCCTTGAGCAAACTTACTGATAAGGAAGCGGAACAACCATTGGTCACTATAGACAGCTTAATTTATTCCGCCGGAAAATTTATTCAGGACCTCGACAAGTATTATCGCACCAGCGGACTTGATTTCAGCAACAGGAGATTAGCTGAAGAGGCAATTGAAAATTTCATGGCCACACGTCTAATGTATGCCTATGCCTTAAGTAAAGGGCTGAAAAACGATCCCGAGTTTAAACGTCAATATGAAGATACCAGGCTTGGTTTTGTTTACCGCAAGATGGAATCAGAATACATCCACGCATCAGTGAATGTAACCGATGAAGAAATCGAGGAATATTACGAACAAAGAAAAGATATGTTCACAGAGCCAATGCAAATCCGGGCATCCGAGATATTAGTTCGCACCGAGGAGGAAGCAGAACAGATACTGAGCCAGCTCCGTAAAGGCGAATCGTTTTCCAGGTTAGTAAAGAAAACTATTCGACCGGGTTTCGCCGAAACAGAAGGCAACCTCGGTTACTTTGGTCCCAGTCGAAACAGGGCAATTTATGATGCGGCTCTTAATGTAAAAGTAGATGAATATGGCGGGCCGGTGAAAGTCGAGGATAACTGGGCTGTTTTCAAAGTAACCGGTAGAAAACCCATGCGTAAAAAAGAGCTGTCCGAGGTGAGATCCCAGATTGAGAACAGACTGTCCGGGAGTAATAAATATCAAAACCTGCAGCAGTGGCTGGAGGACCGTAAACAAAATGTTGAACATTTTATTGATCTGGAATTAGTAAAAGCAAACCTTGTTACAGGAAAGTTAAATGATTAAAACTAATTTTATTTTTGCTTGTCTTTGCTGCTTTGTCTTTTCAGCCGGGTGTTCCAACGCCCAGCAGGAGGGAAAGGTAATAGCCGAAGTAAATGGGAATAAACTCACCTACGAGTTTCTTTTAGACCAGTTCCCTCAAGAATATCGATCTTCTATAACTAATGTACAGCTGACAAATGCAATTGGGACCTGGATAGAAACGGAACTTTTATATCAGGAAGCATTAAAACACAATATCGATAAAGACAGGTTGGTTAAAAACCTGATTGAACAAAAACGTAAGGAAATAATCGCCATCCATTTTGTTGAAAACACTGTTTCGGTTGATAAAAATATTTCTGATGAGGAAGTCAATTCAATATATCAAATCCAGAAGGACAGATTTTCTATAAACGAAGAGTTATTCAGATTGAGTCATATCGTCTTAGCCAGTAAAAACGCCGCGGAGGCAGTTTATACTCGTCTGCAAAAAGGCGATGATTTTGCTGCGTTAGCTATTGACTATTCCGAAGATGAAGAGACACGGCAAAAAGGCGGCGATATTGGCCTTTTGCCCCTATCCGCATTTGAAAAGGATATGGCGGAAACTATCGATCAAACAGCTATTGGCGAGTTTACTCCGCCGATTAAATCTCAAAGCGGCTACTACCATATTTTTATTCTAAAGGATAGAAAGGCGGCTGGAGAAATTCTGCCCCTGGAGGAAATAAGAGAAGATATAATTCAAACCATTGTTGCTGAAAAACGGCAAGAAAAATATGGTAATCTTTTGGATAGCCTTAAAGCTTCGGCTAATATTAAGAGGTACCCTTTAGATGATGATAAATAGAAAATCGGTTTTTCGAGTTATATATTTTTGTTTGTTAATGACAGCAATGGCGCCGGCTGAAGAGATCCTTGACGGTATTGCCGCCACTGTTGACGACCGAATTATTCTGATTTCAGAAATTCAGTCGCAAGTCCAGCTTGTTATGATGCAAACGAACATGGAGCAGGCAAGTCAAGCGCTAAGGGACAGCCTATTTCATGAAATTCTTAAGCAGATGATCGATGATAAATTGCTTCTTATAGAAGCAGAAAAAGACACTTCTATTAATATAGGTAACCGTGATATTGAAGACGCTTTAAATGAACATATCAAAAGAATTAAACAGCAGTTTCCCTCGGAGGCTGTGTTTTTAGCTCAACTTACCGCCGAGGGATTAACCCTTAAAGAGCTTCGCAGCCGTTATAAAGATGAGGTAAAGAATCAGCTCTATAAGGAAATGCTGTTAAACAGGCGATTGTCAGGAGCAACGATTTCATCGGGCGAGGTAAGAGAATTCTTCAATACTCATATAGACAGCCTTCCACGGCGGCCGGCCGGGGTGCACCTGGCTCACATCTTAGTTTCGACCCGTTCAGGTGAGGCTACACGAGATTCACTTCTTGCCTATGCCCGTCTGCTTCATGAAAAGGCTAAATCGGGCGAGGAGTTCCCAATACTGGCAGAAACTTATTCCGATGACAACACCGCTCAAAATGGCGGCGACCTTGGATGGTTTAGCCGCGGAGATATGGTGCCGGAATTTGAAGAGGCTGTGTTTGCCATGACTCCCGGTGATATTTCCGACATTGTTGAAACACAGTTTGGATATCATATTATAAAATGCACTGGCAAAAAGGGCGATAAAAGGCAAGCCCGTCATATCCTTATAGGTTTCAGACCCTCTGCCGATGATCTTCAACGAAGCGAGCAGTTAGCCGACTCTGTTTACAACCTATTGCTGGAGGGCGCCGATTATGGGCAGATGGCAGCTTTATTATCTGATGACGAGAAAACCGCTGACATGGGAGGCGATCTGGGGTGGTATGCCGCCGATGATCTTTTCGATGAATTCAAGCACATCGTGGCACAGCTTCAACCCGGTGATTTCTCCAGCCCTGTTTCAAGCGAGTATGGTTATCATATTTTAAAAGTGATTGATAAAAAAAGCTCGCAGCCTCTCGATTTTAGGGAAGACTATGACGATATTGAAGAGATTGCCAAACGCTATAAAGCCCAGATGAATCTGAAAAAATGGCTCGAACAGGCCAGAGAAAAGTATTTCATTGAGGTAAAACTGTAGCCTCATGCGCCTTGATAAATATTTAGCGTCCACCAGAGTTTTAAAAAGCAGGTCATTAGTAAAGACAGCCGCCGATGAGGAGATGGTTTTTATCAACGGCAGCATCGCCAAACCATCATCAGTAATCAAGCCCGGAGATGTCATTGAGGTCGATATTCCAAGGTTTTACAAGAAAATCAGAGTTTTGGGATTCCCAATAAAGAATATGAAAAAGGCTGAGGCTGTTAATCTCTATGAACTTCTGGAAGAAAGAAAAAAGGAGCTGATCTGAAAAATAGCTTTTTTGACGTAATAAAAATAAGGAGGGACCGCGTAATACTGGCCGCTGTTAAACTACCCGGTCAGCGGTCTGAAGATATAAGGACTTCTCTTGATGAACTGTCGGCGTTATGTTATACCGCCGGCGGTGAAGTAGTGGCCGAGGTTATCCAGGCTCGGGACCATATCAATCCCGGACATGTATTTGGCGAGGGTAAGCTCAGGGAACTCAAGCAACTGTGCCTGGAGCATAACGTTTTGCTTGTAATCTTCGATGGCGAGTTGTCTCCCTCCCAGCAGGAAAAGCTTGAGGGTATTTTAGATATAGCCGTTATCGACCGTCCCGCTTTAATCCTGGATATATTCGCTCGCCATGCCCGTTCGCGTGAGGCCAAGACCCAGGTGCAACTGGCGCAACTGGAATACCTGTTTCCCCGCCTGGCAGGTCACTGGACGCATCTTGAACGCCAGGAGTCGGCTATCGGCGCTCGCGGCCCCGGCGAGACACAGCTTGAAACCGACCGCCGTATGGTACAGAAAAAAATTTCAGAACTAAAAAAGAACCTGGTTAAAATCGACCGAACTCGTGACACCCAGAGGAAACGTAGAAGTAATGTCATCAATTTTTGTCTTGTTGGCTACACAAATGCCGGTAAATCGAGCCTATTTAGTACGCTCACCCGGAACAAAACGCTGGTGGCCGACCGTCTTTTCGTCACCCTTGATTCCAAAACCAGGCGAGTTGACCTTGAGGGCAAAATCGAAATGTTGCTAACCGATACTATCGGCTTCATCAAAAAGCTGCCGGTTAATCTTGTGGCCTCATTTAAATCTACACTTAAAGAGACCAGCGCCGCCGATATGTTGATCCATGTGGTCGATTTCTCTGTTGATGATATTGAGGAAAAAATCGCCACTGTCCATAAAGTCCTGGCTGATATCGGAGCCGGTGATTTAAAACGCTTAATAATCTTTAACAAGATTGATTTAGTAAACAATCCCGACTTACGTCGAAACATGCTTTTAAATTATCCCGGCTGCCGTTTTGTTTCTGCAAAAACCGGTGAGGGGATCGATTTGCTGAAAGAAACTCTCGAAAATGCGTGCGCCGGACTGTATACTGAACTTGAAGTAAAAACGCCTGAAAACGACGCTAAAACCATAGCCCTGATTTCCAAACTGATGCAGATTTTCTCCAGCAGTCTGGAAAATGGAAACCTGGTTTTAAGGGGGAAAATATTAAAAATCGATATTCCTAAACTGGAAAAAGAAGGGGTCAGAGTTGAAGTTGTTAAAAGAATCTCATAAAGGCAAAAGAGCATTTGGCTTCGGCGCTTCAGTTTACTTTAAAACGAGCGGCTTGTTGCCTGAGAATATTACCGATCGTGTTGTGAATATTTTAATGCAAACAGGAAGGTTCAGGTTATCTCAGATTAATTTAAGATCACTGAACCCATATCAACAATAACCTTATCAAGGAGGAGTTATGAAAAAGCCGGTTAAATTTTTCGTATTCTGTATGATAGCCGCCGCTTTTCTTTTGCAGCCGGTGTTGGCGCAGCAGAGCGATGAGCCCGAGTCGACTGCAAAGCAAGTTGATGAAACGACTGCCGCTGACACTGTTCTGGTAAAATCTACAGTGCAATTTCAAATTGAAAAATTCGCCTGCGGGACTGCCGTCGAGGAAAGAGAACTTCAGGGCGAAGCCACCGCTTTCCCTTCCACTATCGAAAGAATTTACTGCTGGTGTTTGATAAAAGGCTGTGAAGAGCCCACCACTATTGAACATGTCTGGTATTACGGTGATGAGGAAAAAGCCCGGGTGGTTTTGGATGTTCTGTATCCGCGGGTACGTACCTGGTCGTATAAGACCATGCTTCCTGAATGGGTCGGTGACTGGAAAGTCGAACTTGTTGACGCTGATGGCAAGACGCTGGCAACAACAGAGTTTGAATTTGAATAGAATATAATCAATGACACGGGCAGGGGTTTTATATAGTAAACCTCTGCCTAATAATTTGAGCAGATTGCTCTTCAGGGCAGATTAATATAGTATTGCATATCACTACTGTCCGGCCTTTCTCTTGAAAAGACTGGACATACCTCCTATAATAAAGGTGAATTTAAAAACATAACACCATTAATTACAGGAGGTTAATTTAATGCAGAGGAAGCTTACAAT